>Ga0265596_1001524_pt1 | contig 10915 bp, 7 predicted proteins | sample saktaG_FD_190143 | JGI IMG/M metagenome (GOLD analysis project Ga0265596, IMG submission 190143) | Saline water microbial communities from Sakinaw Lake, British Columbia, Canada - sak_2013_06_06_60m | ecosystem: Environmental > Aquatic > Non-marine Saline and Alkaline > Saline ...
TTCTGATTACTATCATCCAGAGCCATTGAATTACTGCTTAAACTAATTACCCCACTGCCGGCTTTTTTGGCTGAAAAGCTAATTGTGCCAAAACTTGCTGAAATAGGTATGCCACCGGGATAACCAGCTGTTTTAATCAACAAGCCATTAGTATTATCAACTAAATCATAGCCCGTTTGAGAAAGAGCCGTCCAACCCTGACCAAAATTAAACGATTTGACTTCCAGCAAGTCAGCTGGATAATTAACTTCTGCCTTAACCGTGTAATTTCTAATCCCCTGCGGGTTTAAGTTGATGGCTAGGTTGAAGTTTTCGCCCGGGCTGACATTAATACTGGTTGGCGAAAAAGAAATAGTTGTCGCCGCCCAAACCGAACCAACCAAAAGTAATCCCCCTAAAACAATTAAACTGGTTATTAGTATTTTTTTATTCATAATTTTGTTCATTCAATTTATCCTGTCCAATAAATCATTAATAAGTTAAAGTCAAAAATATCAACTGTACCATTGGCATCAAAATCAGCCAGATTGCCGCTTTCTGTTTTGCCCCAATTAACCATTAAGCTATTAAAGTCCAAAATATCAATCTTACTATCCCCGTTAGTATCCACTGCTTGAGCTGCTTCGCTTAAGGGGCTCGTTGGAGTAATAATTGATGGGCCGCCTCCTCCTCCGCCACTACTGGGTGGCGATGAAGGTGGCGAAGATGGACTCGTAACAGCTAAGTCAAGATTAATAATTGGATTTGTAGTAATATTAACATCTTCACATTGATTAGCTTCATTAGTAATTCCAATAACTTTGAATTTTATTGTTTTTCCTTCATTAGCACTACCATCAGGAACATCAATAGAATATCTACCTTGAATTGTTACTGCCGTGTTAGCGACTTCTATATTTTCAATTTCGGCTGTGATTATAGTCCCAATAGGCGCTGGATTATTATCAATAATAACATTACCATAAACTAAAAGTGGTATTGACGGAGGTGGGGACTGACCTAATGCCACCATAGGCAAAATCAAAACAGAAATTGTCAAAATAGTTAATAATTGTAATTTATTTTTCATAATTTAAGATTAGGGCATTATTATTCGTTAAATGTTACAATTGTACCGTTTTCGTTAGCCCACAACCAATATCCTTTTCCTGAATACATATAGTCGTTATTTCTATTTATATTATTTTGATCTGATAGTATATAACTTCCTGTTAAACTTTGAAGATAAATTGAGCTTAACATGCGAGCTGAAATTGATTTGAGTCCAATAAGATTCCATTCCTGTATTACTTCGTAAGCAGGCGAAGGATTAGGAAATGCTGGCATTTCTATTCCTGTTACAGTCAAAACATCATCATTATCCATATTTATCCAATAACCCTTTCCGTCTTCCATTGTAGTTAATTCTGCTAATTCTCCGGGAATATAATTAAACCATTCATCGTCTTCATAATATTTTACTACTTGAATATTATCAATATCATCTACACCACTAAGAACATTAGCAATAGTAGTTTCATTTAATATCACTGGCAATGAAATCAAATTCCAACCCTCGTTTAATTCAATATCGCAAGTCCACTGACCATCTTCTAATTCAGTACAAATCGGAATTGGCTCAACTACTGGTTCAGCAATACTAAATACGGAATTACTAATATCTGAACCAATATTATTATAAGCGTCTTCAGTAGTTACTCTTATCAAACAATTATCACTATTAACACCTTCAGGGATTGTCCATATATAAGCACCATCATTTTCTGTATTGTCAATCTCATTCCAATTAGCGCTACCATTAAGAGAATACTCTAACTCAATTTCCAAATCACTTGCTGGCGTTATATTGTCATTAGCCGTCCATGTAATAACATGAATTGAACCTGCCTCTAAATTTTCACCACCATTAGGACTATTTACCATAATCACTGGTGATGTAGTATCGGGAGTTACAGGAGTTTCAGAATAATTAATGGTAAATGTACCCCCTGTATTAACCATACTATTTTTTGCTTCGTCCGTTGCTGTCAAGCGCAGCATTGCCATTGAAGTATTAACGCTAGGAGCCATCCAACTGTAACTACCATCGTTTTCCGTAACTCCAACAATTTCAATCCAGCTACCACCTCCATTAATAGAATACTCTAATCCGATCGGAGTAGCTCCAAAATTGTCATCAGTTGCTTCCCAGTTTAAAGGATAAATTACTCCGCCAGTCAAAGTTTGACCAGCAAAAGTACTTAATAAACTTGTGTCTGGAGTATTAGCATCAATGATTTTAACAATATCAGCTCCATTAGCCGAATTACTAATATTACCAGCAGCATCTGTAATAATTACGCCCGTAATTTGCAATGGAACAAACTGATCTGTATCTCCTTCAGTTATAGTGTAAGTTGCTCCGTATGTGACTCCCACATCAAGACTGTTCCAGCTTAATGTAGTTCCATTGTATGATCCAACTACCGTAGCATTAAGTTCAGTACCAGCTGGGGTTAGAGTGAAATTAATAGTATCTCCAACTTTTAACCAGCCAGCAGAAGTGGCATCAGATGTAATAAAATCTATCACCGAAATATTTGCATCAATGGTTTTATTTATGTCGGAACCAGCCACCGGATCGCTGGTATTATTTGCCGCGTCCGTAACGGTAACTTCTGTAATTTGCAACGCCGTTATTTGATCTGTATCTCCTTCGGCGATTGTATAGGTGGCGATAAAGGTTTTATCATCGGGCTGTTCGGTCCAAGTTAAGTCATGGTCATTGTATGCTCCCGCAACCGTGGAATTTACTTCGGAATTTTGTAAGGTTAGAGTGAAATTAATCTTGTCTCCCACCTTTAGCCAGCCAGTTGCCGTAGCATCAGATGTTATGGAGTCAATTATCGGCTTAGTAGCATCTATGGTCCAAATATAAGTAGCGGCACTGGCATCGGCCTGCCAGTTGCCGGAAGCATCGCGGCCAATAGCTTTTAAAGTATAAACTCCGTCAGCCAAATTGGATAAAACAATATTGTTAGCTACCGGAGTAATGACGCTATAGCCATTGTAACTGCCTGCATCTACCTTGTAAGCATACTGATAGTATTCTACGTCTGTGCCACTAACAGTTAAATCAAGGTTATTATTAGTTGGATTGGTTGGTGCTGATGGTAAAACGGCGGTCGGAGCGGTATTATCCAAATCAATCATGGCCATAGTTAAATACCAAGGAGCAAAGTTGACATTATCAGTTACGGCGGCGCCAATAGCTAATGGATTAAAGTTAGTATTGTAAGGACCGCTAGTATCGCCCCACCAGTTGGCAGTGGCGTCTACTGTACCACAATAATAGTATTCGGATTGGCAGCCACACCATAGTTTACTGAAACTGCTTCAAATTTATTACTATGAATCGTAACCGTGCTGGCGCTGGCATTATCTTCTAAATAGACGCCTATGGAATCATTATTTGTGTTGCCACTAGAAACTATATTACTAATCGTATTGCCGGTAACTAAAGCGTTAGCAGTGTTGCCTTCCAAACCAATAGCGTGAGACCACCAACCGGTTAGATTAGCAATCTGATTATTGGTAATGTAAATTGAGGGCGCGGTGTGATTAACTAAAATTCCGTAAGCGCCTTTATGATAATTTGTTGAATTAGCATTAATGCCGGAAATATAGTTATCGCTAATAGTAACATTAGAAATTAAAGAGCTCTGAGACGACGTATCGCCGACAAAAATCGCTTTATTACTGCTACCGTTGATAGTGCTGCCAGAATTGGTAAAACGGTTATTTTGAATGGTGATATTACTAATATCGCCAGTACCATGATAAACGTAAATGGCTTGTACCGCACTGCCACCGCTAAAGGTAGTACCTATGGTATCAAGAATATTATTTTCTATTGTCACATTGCCTACGCCATGCAAATAAATACCCATGGTGCCACTAGGGTTAGTAATAGATAAACCATTAATAGTCACCTGTTCACTTTCCACGGTTAGCTGGCCGTTCAGAATTGTTTCGCTGACACGGTTGCCGGTAGTAGGATTAATATCAATATTGGCGCCGTTTAAAGTGACCGCTCGGCTAATAGTTGGACTTTCCGCATAAGTTCCTGCTGCTACATTAACCGTTCCGCCCGCTACCACAGCATCAATGCCGAGCGCAAGAGTAGCGAAAGGTTCATTAAAGTTACCCTTTGCTTCATATGGACTTGTCGCACCTGTAGGACTGATAAAAATATGGCTTCTGTTCCCAAGCGCCATTGCGTCCGGGTTAGTATCCCGGCGGTCTACCACGTAAGCGTTATTGTTAGCAACCGAAAGGTCTAATACGCTTTGCTGGTAATCTGGAACGTAGGTAGCGGAATTCCAGACTATATCCCATTCATTGTGGCTTATTAAACCGGAAACGGTTGAGGCCCAGGAGTTGCCGGTCGTAGTGCGAGTATCGGCATCGGCCTGGTTTGAAGTATAGTTCATAATTCCGCCCTTGGTATCAAAAATAACATTATTGGTTATTGACGCTGTATTACCGTAGCGCACCACGATACCATTTCGAACTCCGTATATTGTATTCCCGCTAATTGTTGCTGAACCTGTCTGAAGAGTTATTCCTCTTGCGGTCCAAGTAGCCATTCCGCCCAAAGAAATTTCATTTGCATAAATGGTATTTTGAGCAATTGTCGCATTTTGTGCGTTAATAAGGACTAGAGCTCCACTGGTTTCGCTACCAGTAATAACTGCCCCAGCTTGGCTAAATGGAACTAAACTAGTTGTAATATTAAATTTCTCAATTGTGACATTATCCGCGGTTACATTAAATACAGGAGTATCTAGTGTCGCCGAAACAATAGTTGCAGACGCATCCGTGGTTATTATTACGCTTTCGTCTACATTAATTGAGCTATTTACTGTGTATGTTCCATCCAGGACATTAACCGTTCCGCTAACATCCACCGCATTTATACCTTCCTGAATTGTGCTGAAAGCATCATAACCAAGAGTATGGCCCGCGGCCGCGGCGCTCTCTGTCGTGAAGTTGCCGTCAACATAAACCACCATTGGTATTTGGAGGATATTTCCTATTCCCGTTGCTGGACCATCATAAGAGTAATTGTCAGCGTCAGTACCACCGATGATTATATCTTTAGCAGTAACATCTTTACCGTTGCCAACTTCTGCATTAACAAAATTCGCGGTCGCGGTGCTGAAATCGGCATTTACGATATCATCGTTCTCAACCTCATTAAGCGTGACTTCCGTAATTATGGCGGAATCGCTACCGTCATAAACTTTGTCTGCTACGGTTATCGTAGCCGTAAGCGATTTTGGGGTAATTTCACCGACATTAGCGACTGTCAAAGTTACATTATAATTACCAGTCATATCAATGGATGCGCCATCCACAATCGAAACTACAGCCGGTGTAAGTGTTTTTGCATTGCCAACATTCTTATTATTATAAGTTTCAGTATAGAATAGACACCGACATCGCCAAGAACTAATTCTCCCGTAAGTTCTGGTGGGGCAATGGCTGTCATGTCTCCATCATAAACTTTTTCATTAGCAATAGCGGTAATAGTTATTGCTTTCTGAATAATATTACCAGTTAAAATTGGTTGAGTTAAAGTATAATTACTTGAATCATCACCAATAATTGTCATCGCAGTGGTAACTATTTTGTTATCTCCAACATTTTTATTGTCAAAAGTACCTGATTCATGGGTTGTGATCTCAACAATATCACCAGCTATCATTCCTGCTAAAGTAGCACCCGTGATAGCAGCATCTGTATTACCGTTATATTCTTTAAATGTAACTGTTGAGCCTGTTACAGTAAGTTCTTTGGAAGTAATATCTGCAACTGTAGTAGCCTCTGTGCTTGCTAAAATATAATTCCCTGCATCCGTTCCACTTATATTAATACCACTTACACTAACAGATGTGCCATCTGCAACCTTTTTATCAGCAAAGGTGGCTGTTGTATAATTAGGTATTACATCATCTCCATCAATTTTGTCGCTGGAAAGCGTAACCGTTGCATCAGTCGTTCTGTTATAAATTTTATCTACACCAGCCGCGGTTACGGTCAGATCTCTTTTAATAATATCGAATGTTCCCGGAGTAAGGGTTAAAGTATAGTTATCACCCGCAGATAAGTCGCTGAGAGTATAAGCGTAAGTACCAACGTTTTTACTTCCTTCACGACCCAAAGCGCCGGTGAATCCGCCATCGATTAAATCTGGAGTGGGAGTATATGCGAAAGTTGGATCAGCTTCGCCATAGATTTTGGTTTGAAGTGTGTTCGGAGTAATGGTGATTTCTAGCGGATTGATAGTTGCATTTAGCGTTGGTTGAGTGAGAGTGTAATTATCCTTGGCGGTTCCTGCGAGAGAAAGACCAGTGACAGTAACAGTATTGTTCCCGGCATTCAGAGTATCGAAGGTACCGACTGGTGTTCCAGTTAGAGAAACATCGTCGCTATCCACAACGCCAACGAGCGAGGGAGTTTCCGTCACTGTCGCACTTGTATTTCCATCATACGGTTTATCTGCGGCTGAAAGGCCGGAGATGGTAAGTGTTTTTTTAGTAATATCAAAACTAGTGCTGACAGCGGGCGTAAGAGTACCATCAGAAGCTGTTAATTGGTATCCAGCGACAGCCTGGCTCATTTTCAAATCAGTAAACGTTGCTGTCCCGTTACTGACATCAAGCGACGCCGTGCCTTGCAATGTTCCGGTGCCGGAAGTTACTGTCAAAGTTACATTGCCGGACGCTCCGCTTGTGGAATTATTTCCAAATTGATCTTGTGTTTTTACCACTGGTTGCGGACTTAAAACTGAACCGTACACTGCAGAGCCAGGTTGTGTAGTAAAAGCAAGTTTCGTAACGATACCGGGCACAGTAGAAAGGGTTCCAAAACTTGTAACTCCGTTCGTCACTCCAGAAATAGAGCCAACGGATTGAGTTATATCACCTGTTGTAGGAGCAACAATATCAGTCGGCCTAACTTGCATGCTGTTCATTATAAAAGCGAGGGAACTGCTGTCAGTTGAAATTTGATCAATGGTGAAAGTGAGTGTATTAGAGGTTAGCACTGCGTTTTGAAAGGCCGGTTTGATATTGCCGGCTGTTCTAACAACTTGAACTGTTGTTTCTGGTTTAAATTCCCAACCCGCAGGCAAAGAAATAGTGTGTATACCCGCCGCGATGTTACCAGGCGCGCCTTCAGCGATAGACGGTCCGCTTAATTCGGTAAAAGTCTCACAACTTGTTCCGGCGCAACCAGTATTTGAAGTAGTATCAATAGAAACAGCAGTCCCACCGCTTGCGAGTGTAACGGTTGCATCGTCCACGGCAAACGCAAAATTATAAACAAAAAATCCGCTGATAATTAAGACGGCGGATAAAAGAATAGGGCGCGACCACTTAAAACCCCTCCTTGAGGCTTTCTCCCTCCAGAGAGCATTAAAGTCGTTCATATTTTTGTTTCACAATTAATTGTTTAAGTAAAAGTTAGACTTTTACTCCTCAATCAATTATAAAATTGTTTTAATTAGTTTTATTTATGTTTAATTTTAATTCCAATTGCTTATTATAAAAATTAATTCTTGCTTGTCAATGTTTTTTGGGTTTCAATCTGAAAAATACCAAAATTTAACTCTAAGGACAAACTACTCTCTCAAGGAGAGATTGTCAAGGGTTTTGGATTACTTGTCAAGGGTTTTCAGATAATCGTAAGCGCCGGTGGCGGCCATGGCTCCTTGGGCTATGGCCGTGACAATTAATTTGAGTGGGTAAGTGGTCATATCACCGGCGGCAAATAGGCCGGCTAGATTAGTCATTTGACTTTTGTCGGTGACCACAAAACTATTTTCCATCTTTATTTTTAATCCCTGGCATAAATAGACATTGGGGATGCCGCCAACTTCAATAAATAAATCATTAAGGGATAATTCTTTTTGGTTGTTGAGGATGATTTTCTCTAAAGATTTTTTGCCTTGAGCTTCTATTACTTGAGCGCTGTAAATAATCTCTATATTTTTCCTCTTTTTAACCCTTTTGACCAAAAGAGGGGCGCCGCGGAATTCATCGCGGCGATGGATTAAATAGACCTTTTTGGCTTGGTCAGCTAATTTGAGGGCAATAGTCAAAGCGGTATCTCCGCCGCCGATCACGGCTGTAATTTTATTCTTTAACCAGCGAATATCATTGGGCGTATGATAGAATATTCCTTTATTTAAGAATTTTTCTTCATTTTTGATGCCCAATTTCCTTATTTGCATGCCTATGGCTAGAATAATGGCTTTACTTTGATAATTGCCCTGATTGGTGATTATTTGAAAGGTTTTATCTTTTTTTCTGGATATTTTTTCTACTTGTTCTTCTTTGATTTTAACAGCCAAACTTTTTTGAAATTCTTTGATTAATCGGGGACCGGTCATTGGTTTGACTCCGGGATAATTTTCTACCAAGTGGGCTTGATTAACTGCGCTGTCTGAAGTTTTACCTATAAGCAAGAAATCAAGGCCGTATTGCTTAGCAAAGAGGCCGGCGGTTAGGCCGGCTGGTCCTGCTCCGATAATAATTAGCTGATGCATATGTTTCAAGGAGTGTATCCGAGGGACTGTCCCTAAGATACAGTCCTTAAGGACTGTATCTTAGGGACAGTCCCTTATACTTAGAGCAATTTTTTTAGCAATATCTTTTTCAAAGACAGCCGGGATGATTTTATCCGGGGTGGGTTTTTTGACTAAAGAAGCTAAAGTTTGAGCGGCCGTTATTTTCATTTTTTCAGTTACTTGCTTGATTCGGCCATCTAAAAGGCCGCGAAAAACTCCCGGAAAAGCTAAGACATTATTGATCTGGTTTTTAAAATCACTTCGGCCAGTGGCCGTAATAGCTGCCCCGGCTTGTTTGGCTTCTTGGGGCATAATTTCCGGAACGGGATTAGCCATGGCAAAGACTATTGCTTTTGAGGCCATCATTTTAACCCATTCTTTTTTGAGAATTTTAGGCGCTGAGAGGCCAATAAAAACATCGCTTTCTTCAATAACATCTTCAATCCGGCCTTTTAATTTTTTTAGGTTAGTTCTCCGAGACATTTCTTTTTTAGCTGGATTAAGTCCGGTCCGGCCTTTGTAAATAGCTCCTTGTCTGTCAATAAGAATAATTTTTTTAGCTCCGTAACTTAAGAGAAGTTTGGTTGTGGCGATGCCAGCTGCTCCAGCTCCATTAACAATTATTTTGACTTGATTAATTTTCTTATTGACCACTTTTAAAGAATTGATTAGAGCCGCTAAAATAACAATGGCCGTGCCGTGCTGGTCATCATGGAAAACCGGGATGTCTAATTCTTTTTTTAATCGTTCTTCTATTTCAAAGCACTCAGGCGCTTTAATATCTTCCAGATTAATTCCGCCAAAGCCCGGCGCAATCATTTTAACGGCTTTAATAATTTCTTCAATGTTTTGGCTGTCTAAACAAATCGGATAAGCGTCAACATTGGCAAATTCCTTAAAGAGCAGGCATTTGCCTTCCATAACCGGCAAAGCCGCGTGGGGACCAATATTGCCTAATCCCAAAACAGCTGTGCCGTTAGTAACCACGGCTACGCTATTGCCTTTGATGGTATATTTATAGACATCTGAAGGATTTTTAGCAATTTGACGGCAGGGTTCAGCCACGCCGGGCGTATAAGCAATACTTAAATCGTCTTTGTTTTTTAAAGGGAATTTAGATTTAATTTCTAATTTACCCTTTTTCTTTTTATGTAATTCTAATGATTTCTTAAAATAGTCCATAGTTTGTTTTCTGGTTAAGAGGTGTATATTTTGAAGTACGACCTTAAAATATATACTCTCTTTATTGCCAGACAGCGTTTTTAATATGTTTTAAATTAGCTTTTCTAGTTTGAATATTTAATTCTACTGCAATGACATCAATTTGCCAAGGGGTTTCTGGTGGATACTTTTTTTCCAGAAGATAGGTCCGGGTGGTTCTGATTAATTTCTGTTTTTTATTAAATCCGACATTTTCTTCTGGATTTAGGGACTGTCCCTCAGATACAGTCCTTGTTTTTACCTCAATAAAGATAAGCTCTTTATTATTTTGGGCAATAATATCAATTTCTCCCCAGGGCTTTTGATAGTTTCGTTCCAAGATATGATAATCCTGTTTTTTAAGATAATCAACCACAATCTTTTCGCCTAAATCGCCTAATTTCCTTTTTGAGGTGACCATAATTGATTAGCTATTTTCACATCTTCTTCTGTATTAATACCGAACCATTTGCATTGACAGGCAAAAACAGCGAATTGCTTTTGTTGAACTAATTTAGGGAAGATGTCGCGCTCAATAGAAAATTTCTTGGCTTTAATTGTTTTGAATATTTTTGGAGAGAGAATATATAGGCCAGTGTTAATTAAACCTGGGGTTTTTGCTATGTTAGGTTTTTCTGTAAATTCTTCAACTTGAATACCTTTATTTTTTATCCACCCCCAATTTCGAACATCAGGATATTGTCTACCGACAATGCTATTTTCAAAAAGATGAGTTTTATGAAATTGAATAAACTTAGTTAAATCTATATCAGTTAGCTCATCGCTATTTGTGGCTATAAAATCCTCTTTAATGTCTTGCGAGGCAAATTTAAATGCTCCGCCAGTACCTAGGGGTTCTTTTTCTATGACATATTCATAGCGGCCATTGAGATGCTTAATGATTTTTTCGCTAAGATGACCCAAACTAAAACGGACATCCTCTAGTCCGTGTTCTTTGAGCCAAGCCAATTTGTGTTCCAAAATGGGCTGACCAGCCACTTTGATCAATGTCTTGGGGATATTTTTAGCTGAAACTGGCAACCGAGTTGCCTGGCCGCCAGCTAAAATAATAACTTTCATGTGGACTATACTTAAAATATT
>Ga0265596_1001525_pt1 | contig 10908 bp, 6 predicted proteins | sample saktaG_FD_190143 | JGI IMG/M metagenome (GOLD analysis project Ga0265596, IMG submission 190143) | Saline water microbial communities from Sakinaw Lake, British Columbia, Canada - sak_2013_06_06_60m | ecosystem: Environmental > Aquatic > Non-marine Saline and Alkaline > Saline ...
ATGGATAGAATTATATAATAATACAGAATCAGAAATTGATTTTTCTGGCTGGCTTTTAACAACAGCGGATAGCGGGTTGGAAATCGCCTTAACAGGAGAAATATTTGCCAATGGTTTCTATGTTATAGAAAGAACTAATGATACTACGGTTAGCGATATAGATGCGGATTGGTATGGCTCTTTTGGAGATGGGTTAAACAATGCTGGCGAAAAATTAGAACTAAAAGATGGGACTGGTAATTTAATTGATAGTGTTGATTGTTCAAGCGACTGGTTTGCGGGAGATAATGGCGATGATGATGACAACGATGAGAAAATGACTATGGAAAGAATTGATTCTACAACTGGTGGTTCTGATTCAGAAAACTGGGCGGATAATAATCCAGAATCTGCATCTAATGGATTTGATGCAAGTGGTAATTCCATAAATGGCACTCCGGGACAAGAAAATAGCGAACCAACGGAACTAGAACCAGAGCCAGAACCATTTGAGCCAGTTTCTTTTTTCTGGTCTCAATTCCAAAAAGATAGCTTTAGAACAGGATATGCGCCAGTTTCAGGACCTGAAAACGTTAATAAGTCCAAGGTAATTTTTAATGATTCTATATCAGATATAATTACAGACCAAGAATCAACTATTTATTTTGCTGGTTTAAATGGAATTTATTGCTTTGATGCCGATTTTAAAGAAAAATGGGTGCTTGATGAAAAAGAAGTTGTTGCTTTAGCGGGAGCAGATAATGGAATGATTTTTGCTATTGCTGGCCGTTATGGGTGCAAAGGAAAAGACCCTGATTCTCGTTGCGGAGGCAAATTAATAGGACTTGACCAAGCGGGAAACAAGCATTGGGAATATATGTTATCTACTCTTTATTCAGAATTAAAGCCAGTTGTTTTCGGAGATAGAGTTTATATAACAAATCGTTGCGCTGGTGAAATAGAGTTTTCTCTTTTTGCTTTTGATTTTAATGGCAACTTGGATTGGGCGTTTGACCCTACGGACGGTGATAATGGTAAACTTTATCAAACTCCTAATTTTACTTGTGGGCCTGGAGGACGTTCTGGCTCCAATATCTCGTCGCCGGCAATAGGTTCTGATGGGACAATTTATTTCGGTGGTTTTAACACCTTATATTCTGTTTCTTCCGCAGGCGTTTTAAAATGGAAAAAAACATTTGACGTTAATAACTATATTGGTGCGCCGTCAATTGGCCCAGATAGTACAATTTATGTTACTACTGATAAATTGTTAGCATTGGATCCAGAAACAGGAAATACTCTTTGGGAATTTGCCTCAATAGGAAGAAACGGGAGGTTTGGGCCAAGCTTTGGCGCGGATGGGACACTATATGTTTGGGGCTGGTTCAATGGCGCGTGGTTTCATGCTTTAAGCCCGGGAATTGTTGAGCCAGAAAATAGGGCTTTATGGGGGATAGATCCAAGCAACATTGGGACACCTGGTTCTCTTTCTGCAATTTTAGTGGTTCAAAATGCTATTTACTTTACAAGCAATAATAATCCTCATGCAACAGTGTGGGCAGTTAATTTTAATCAAGAATTTACTGATTTTAGCGAAAAAGAAATTTGGCGGTTTAATACCCAGGCAGGTCCAACTATTAGCCATTTGGCAGTTTCTCCTAATGGTACTATTTTTGTCCCAGGCCGAAAACTTTATGCCATTTCCCCCTAACAACCTAAATGTTTAACCTACGAGGTTAAACATTTGGATCCCCGTTAGAAAGTCTTTCTGTTACTATTTCAAAAATCCTTGCTGAAAAAAAATAATTGGCTAGATTAAGAAATTCAACTGGGAATGTTTCCAATCAATCTTGTAATCTTTTTTAAGTTTAAAACACCTTTAATATGATTTATGAACAAGTTTCTTGCTCTAACTAGTAGGGACTACTATACGATTTTAGGATTCTGGGGTGGAAAAAAACAAGGATAAATTTCTGAATTAAAAATCGGATTATTTTCTATTGGCCATCCTTAACAACTTTTCAGTTGCCATATATCTTATAAATTTACCACTTCTATTTCCTTCAACTAAATTCTTTTTTTCTAATATTTTTATATCTTTAGCCGATGTTTGCCTTGCAATCTTATTCAACATTCCGTGAGAAGTGACTGTGGCGTAAATATTATCCCCTGATATCAGATAATGTACCAAATGCTTCTGTCTATCGTTTAAAATGATATCTTTGCTTAATATTTTATCGATTGCTTTGTTTTCAAGAACCTTTTCTTTGATATAAACATTGAAACTTTCCAAAGATTCCATTATTTTTCTAAGATGAAAATCATAAAAATATGTCATATCGCAAGAATCTTGCTCTGAATAAATATAAGCCATAGCATATTGAGATGGAGCTCGCTTTATAATTGTGGAAATCGGTAAATACATAAAAGTCCAATAATTTTTTCTAAGTAAGTACCAATAAAATAAAGCTCTAGCTAACCTACCATTTCCGTCAGCAAAAGGATGTAAATATCCAACCCAGAAATGTATAAAAATTGCCTTAATAATGGGATGTAAAAATTCTTTTTCATTATCATTCGCGAACTCAATAAGCTTACCTATCTCATTTTTAATAAATGCTTCTTTGGGGGGAATATGCGTCGTATATTCTTTCGAACCAATATAACCTTGTACAACAACATTATCTTTGTTTTTTCTAAATCTGCCTTGTTTCGATTCTTCTATAGTTTTTTGAGTCAACATTCTATGGATCTCAAACAATAATTCTTCTGATAGCTCTTGGTTTTTATAGTCTTCATCCAAAGCCAACATAGTATTATAGTTATTCAAAATCATTTGTTCAAAAACATTTTTAGGTTGACGCTTTTCAATAATCATTTTTCTAGCCACTTGCCTAGTAGTATGCGCTCCCTCTAATTGACTAGAGGCTATTGCCTCCTCTAATACTCCTTTAGATATAAATTTCTGTTTACTCATATCCGATAAAGTTTCCATTGTGGCAAATACTTGCCCACCAGAGCTAATGTCTATTTTATGTAGAAACTCCTCTGTACATGGTAACCGAATCCATTTAAAATAATCTCCGTTTTCAGCTTTAATTGGAGTTTTTTTCAAAAGTAGATTTCGAAACTGCCTTACTAAAGACCAAAACTCTTCTTTGGTCAATCCTTGAGGCGCATTCTTATATTTAAGCTTGTCCCAGTATAAATACTTAGGCTCGTTCGTTTTCTCGAAATATCTTCTAAACTCATGAAATCCCGACTCCTCAAGTTTTTCTGCCATCCTAGATTTATCTATTTTAGTTAAATCTGGTTTTTCTATGTAATACATTTCTTCTGGTTTTAAATTTGTCATATTCGTATTAAAAAACATATTTTAATTTCTTATAACATGTTAACAACACGTTAACAATATGTCAACAGTTAACATGTTGATATCGTACAACAGAATAATTATTAAGAACAATAACATTCTTGTTTTTTTCCACTCCAAAGTCCTAAAATCGCATAGTAGTCCCCGAAATTTAAGGTAAAAATCCGAAGAAAAACTATTGACAAGGTTTTCTGATTTGGTATAATAATAACATCACGATAAGAGGGCACACCTAAGGTTCGTCCGAAGGTTACTCCCTCTTTTTATTTTGCTTTCCCAATTTTTTGTTTTAAATTATCAATATAAATAAAATATTTACGGAATTTTCTTAATAAAGCAGAATACTTTCTACGATTGGGAATAATTACATGAAAAAGTTTTTCTTGTTTTTCTAAATATTCTATTAAGCAATGAAAATCACCATCTCCGGAAACAATAATTGCTTTATCATAATTAGAATACTCAATCATTGTATGCAATACTAGTTCTGCGTCAACATTACCTTTTGTATATATTTCTCCCTTTTTTTTGTATTCAAGAGTTGGTTTAAAAATAACAATATAGCCGGCATTTTGTAAAAAAGTATATAAAGATTCATTACCCGGAACATAACCAATAAAAAGAAAAGTTTTTGAAACCTTGTATTTATCTTTAAGATAGATAAAAAACTTAGCAAAACCCAAATCCCATCCGCATTCTTTTATTGCTAAATTAAGATTTTGACTATCTATAAAAGCATAAATTTTCTCTGGCCTCTTCATATTTTAATTTTACCAAAAAATCAGTATGTTAGAAAGAGAGCATATTGGTTTTTTAATGTTATGGTGAGGGTAGGAGGCAAGAATTGCTGCAAAAAATCTGCTCTCTTAGAGCTCACGGCGAATTGCAACTTGCCTTTTACCTTTACCAGCATGAACAAATAGATTATTGCCACCCTGCGGGACATGGCTAGAATACTGATGTTTCATTGGTAAAGAAACAAAGGTCAAATAATTAAAATAACTAATAAAAATTAATGAAAACAAAAGAGATAAATCCAATTAGTTTTTTGTATGTTGGAGTTGATGTCCACAAAGACCAGCATACGGCAGTGGCAACCAACTGCTTCGGCCAGGCTCTTCTAGAGAAGGAGATTAACAACTCCGAAGAAGAGTTCGCTGAGCTGGTAAGCAAAGTGAAAATATTAGCGCAAGCCAAGAGCCTAAAGCCAATCTTCGGACTGGAAGACACTTCTGCCTACGGTCAAAGGCTGGCTCTGCACCTTTGCCAGAGCTTCCCGGTAAAAGTAGTATCCCCTGTTTTAGTCATCAGAGAAAGAAAAAAACTAACGCACCCTGAAAAGTCTGATTCCCAGGATGCGCTAGGGGTAGCAAAAGCCTTGATCTCAAAGATTGGCACGCTACCTGATTTCAGCATATCAAAAACAAGCGAAATATCCAAAGGACTGAAGGATTTGACTGTAGACAGGGAGTTTTTGGTCAAAGAGCAGACCAGAATTAAAAATCAGCTGCATAGACTGCTGCACAAGGCATACAATTCCGGATATAGGGAAAAGTTTAAGAATCCCTTTGCTGTAAGAGTATTGCAATACTGGTCAAAACACCCGGTTCCTACGGAATTATCTGGCAATACTCTTTTAAAAAACCTAATAAGGAGAAAGATTAAAAGACTGAAGAATATTAAAAAGGAGGTGGCCGAAATAGAAGAAGAAATGAAAACACTATTAGATCAGATAGATCAGAAACTGGAAACACTAAATGGCTGCGGAATAGTGTCGGCTTCGTCTGTGTTGGCTGAAATAAAGGACATTGATAGATTTTCTTCTCCTAACAAACTAGCAAGATATGGAGGGTTTTGTCCTGGAGAAAAATCTTCTGGCAAAAGAATAAGACACATTAAAAGTAAGTCTGGAAATAGGAATCTGAATAAAGCTGTCCATAGAATTGCCTTATCTCAATTGGGAAGACAGGGAAATAAATACAGCAAGGAATATTTTCAAAAAAAGATTGCTGAAGGGAAGAATAAGTCGCAAGCCATTTGTTGTTTGAAAAGAAAGCTAGTCAACATAATTTACATGATGCTAAAACACAAAGCGGCATACGATTATGCCGCTAGATGTTGACATAGATTATTCGCTTAAAAAGCGATTTTTTTGTTAGAAAATTTACTCTCCCAATTTAAAGCTTATAAATAAAAAGTCCTAAAATCGCATAGTAGTCCCCTCCAGTCAGAACAAGAGGCTTGTTCATACACCTTGTTAAAAGGTGTTTTGAGTTTAAAAAAAATTACAAGGTTGGTTGGAAACATTCCCTATTGTATACTAAATGTATGAAATGGATTGGAATTAGCGGGAGTTGGCGCAAGATAAATAAAGAGGTTGAGGGAAAGTTACGGAATACTGTCCGCGAAATTATGATGCGTGGAGATGGAATTGTTTCTGGTGGCGCCTTGGGTGTTGATTTTATTGCATTGGATCAAGCATTGAAAAATGATTTAAAAGCAGAAAGGATTAAAATCTTTCTTCCAACAACGCTTGAAGTTTATGCTGCCCATTATCGCAAACATGCTTTACTTGGAAGAATTACCAAGGACCAGGCAGAAAATCTTATACTTCAATTAATTAAACTTAAAAAAACTAATCCAGAAGCTCTTATAGAAAATCCTGACACTAATTTCATTGAAGCAACAAAAAAGCAGATGTATTATGAACGGAATTTGGCTGTTGTGAAGGAATCAGATGAGCTTATTGCTTTTCGTGTAAAGACAACAGAGAGCGAGAGTATGGGAACCGCTGATACTATTGAAAAGGCCCGGCAAAAAGGTATTCCAGTAAAGGTATTTGAGTATGATTTAGTTGATAAATAAACCTCTTAAAAAACATTGATCTTTGCTGTTAAGCAAGAGCTTTTTGAAGGGGAGTTTTGAGTAGAGTGTTTTTGTGATATTATAAGACAAAATAGGGTAAAGTAGAACAAAATAAAACAAAACAAAGTAGAGTAAAATCATAAAAGGTTGTTTTAAATAAATAAATAAAAATTAAAATTTTAAAAATATGAAAAAGAGATTAATAGCGGTTTTTATTGGGTTTGGACTTTTTTGTTTTAACTTTGCTTTGGCTGACGGCGGGATGATGGTATGGCCCCCTAATGTTTATTTGGAACAGACTGCGCAAAATGCGATTGTGGCATGGAATGGAGAAGAAGAGATTATGATCTTATCCAATGGTGTAAAAAGCGATGAGCCAGCTACAGCTTTGCGTATGGTTCCATTGCCCTCTAACCCAGAAATTAAAGGGGGAAGTTTTGAGTCCTTTGAAAAGTTGGTAGAAACAATGAATGAAAAGTTAGATAAGTTAAGAGAAGATACTCCCGGGTTTGGTAGTGGGAAGGTAGATACTGAAATATCTAGTTCGGCTGGAATTGATATTGTTTTCCACGAGCAAATTGGTAGTCACGATGTGACCGTGGTAAAAGTTAATGATTTAGACGTCTTTATAGATTGGATTAATGATTTTTCTGATAAGAATGGTCTTGATAAAAACAGGGAAATAAAATGTGAAGATTTCAATTACTTTGATTGCCCGGATAACTGCACAAAGAATAATTGCTATATGCCAACTTGTCCACCAGGTGATAGCTGCGCCCAGGTATGTCGGCAAGTTTGTCAGGGCGGGACAATCAATACGCCTATGATCTCTGAAAATTTTAAAGAGGGAATTTCTAATTATCTTAAAAGAGACATTAAATATTTTGTTTTTGATGTGGTAGAGACCAATGGAGACGAGGAAAGCATTGATCCTTTAGTTTATAGATTTGAATCTGACTATCTTTATTACCCATTGCTGATTAGTGGAATTTCGGATATTAGTGAGAGCCAAGCGCATATTGATTTATTCTTTATTGCCGATAAGAACGCTGAATGGCCCAAGGATTTTGGCTATTCGGTTGAGTTTTCGAAGGAAGAATTAAATGAGGTTTCAGAAGATTTAGCAGAGTTATTTGAGGGCAGTGTTGAGGTAAATAAGGTTGATTTTTATGAAAAACTTTCAGATATGGATTCAGATTTATTAGTTTTCCCATCTTCTTATTTCGAATCGTCAGATATAAGTTTAGGGATCCGTAGTGATGAGGTGAAGGCATTGCAAAAGCTTTTGATTAACGCACAGGCTTGGGATTCGACAGCTGATGCTACGGGCTATTTTGGTCCTATTACTCAAAAAGCTTTAGCAAAAGTCCAGCAGCTTATATATCGAACTGATTTGAAACAAGCTACGGGCTATTTTGATACCAAAACCCGCAACTTTTTTAAAGAAGCGTCAATTGGCATCGATGAAAATGTCCATAATATATGGAATTATAATTTGACAATAGGGGCGAGGGGAGACGATGTAAGAAAATTGCAAGAGCTTTTAATTGGTGAAGATGTTTGGGATTCGACAGCTGATGCTACGGGCTATTTTGGTCCTATTACAAGATCAGCAGTTATTAGATTTCAGGAAAAATATTCTCAGGATATTCTTGCCCCGGTGGGACTAAAGCAGGGAACGGGTTTTGTTGGCTCTTCGACTAGAGCATATTTAAATTTATTAAAATAATTCTATTGATGGACTATAAGAGGAATAAAGGGGATAAGATAACTGTTTAATCTGTAATCTGGGTGTTCAACCTACGACGTTGAACATCCTGTTTTTTAAATCTTACGTTCAAAAAGTGTTCAACTTCCGATGTTGAACACTTTGAAAAGAGAGTTTTGCATAGGGTTTTTAGTACTCAGGACTATCTTAAAATGGAATAAAACAAGATAAAACGAGATAAAACAAAATGGAGCAAGGTGTTTAATATTGGTTTTTGAACATTTTTCATGAAAATCAAAAACCCTGGTCTTATTACTTGACCAGGGCTTTGTTTTTTTATTTCTCTCCATATTCCTCCTTTATATCCTTCAAGAGTTGAAGCAGTTCCTCTCTTGAGAACGGTATCCCCCAAACGTTTCTACCACCGGAAGCAAAAACGTGGGCCACTTTTTCGTACGATCCTTGAAGTGCTTGCCGAACGAGCATTCCCCACAAAATGCCTTTTTCGGGGAATTTTTTCGCATTCCAGAGGAGCAGAGAGAAGCCAATATCCTGACTTATCTCATCCACGGAATCTAAAGACAACATTTCGATTCCCTCTCTCCACGCCAGCACTTGAGTGGCCATTACTAGCCACTCTTCTGAGAAGTCAACCACTGCGATTTTCATCTCTTTCTTCCTTTGTGGGGTCTTCTATTAAACGAACTTTTGCTTTTATATTAAACGATTAATTAATTTTTGCAATAGAAAATATTAACCCCTGCTATTTAAGCAGGGGTTTAGGATAAAGACTATTTTTTCTCCTTGGGCTTTTTTGTTTTTTGTTCTCTGGGACGTTGTTTTCCTTTTTCTTTTATAACCGCACATTGATTATTTTTACCAGACATTCGTTGCTCCTTTTTTGTATGGAATCTCAAAAAACTAAGAACTGTATGTAGATTATAACAATAGAATATTTTTTATCAAGTAAGAGGCTATTTTAAAAGAATTAGAGCTCCCCAATGGGGAGCTCTTTATATTATTAATGGTGGGGAGAAGGAGGCTTTGTCATTTCCTGAACGCAGGAACCTTATTCCTGGTCACAGGAACCCTTCTAGATGAGAAGAGGTGAGTGCATATCCCTTCTCCTTTGGAGATTTCGCTAGCAGGGGTAGCCCACCTAGTTCATCTTAGCCTACATCTCCCCATCATCAGTACTGATTTTATAATAGTATGTATTCAAAAAAATGTCAACTAAAATGTTCAATATACGATATAGAACATCCCTTTTTAAAAGATAAGGACTCCCATTTGGGAGTCCTTTTTTAACTTGATGGTGGGGTGTGCTCATTATTGGTTGATGAGCGCGGATGTCGCCTCGTGCGTTGTTTTTTTGCCGAACGTTGAAAATCTGTTCGCCTGTTCGCACTGATGGATAAGCGACTCTATCCTACCCCACCATCAATTGATTTTATCGTATCATATATCCAAAAAATGTCAACTAAAATGCTCAATCTACGAGATTGAATAGTATAGAAGGAGTTTTCCACAGAGTCTTTTTAGTGTTGTTTTTGGGACCGGATAGCTTTTGGAGTAGGTCCCAAAAGTTCAAATTTTTTAGTGGTTTTTCCTTGAGATTGGAGTTTCCAAAAACGATGATAAACCCCTTTTTTCTTTATCAGATTGATGTGAGAACCAGATTCAGCAATCTTTCCGTTCTCAATTACAATAATTCTATCTGCTTTTCTAATGGTAGAAAAGCGATGCGCGATAATCAAAACAGTTCGATTTTTTGCTATTTTCCACAATGCGTCTTGAATCAAAGTCTCTGACTCTGAATCTAGATTGCTGGTTGCTTCATCAAAGATAATAATTTTGGGCTTTGTTAAAAGCATTCTTGCTATGGCTAATCTTTGTTTTTCACCTCCAGAAAGCTTAATACCTCGTTCACCAACATTAGTTTCGTATTTATCTGGTAATTCTTTAATAAAATCATATATATTAGCCATTTTTGCTGCTATAGTAATCTCTTTTTTTGTGACATTGCTCTTACCATAGGCAATATTAAAACCGATGGTATTGTTAAAAAGGATTGGTTCTTGAGGCACAATGCCAATAGAAGAACGCAGTTGAGCTTTAGTAAGGTCGCGTATATCTATATTATCAACCAGTATTTTGCCTTTGTTAACATCATAAAACCTCAGTAATAGCTTAATAATTGTTGTTTTCCCAGCGCCTGATTTCCCTACAAAAGCAATTGATTCACCTGCCTTTATCTTAAAACTTGTATTAACAAGCGCGTTTTTCTTGCCTCTTGGGTAGTCAAAGCAAACATCTTGAAACTCTATATCTCCTTTGATTTTTTCAATAATAGTTGGCTTTTCCGGGTCTTTTATTAAAATCCTATTATCAAGTATTGAAAAATATTTTTTAATGTCTATGAACTGATTTGCTATTCCTCTAATCCTGAATAAAAGGTGGAAAGATTGGTACCAGAAGTCACTGGTAAAGCCAATAATCATTACCAAATCACCAGTTGTAATACTACCAGCAACCAATTTTTTAATAGATATCCAAAGCACAGCTAATCCGCCTAATCCTGATACAGCGCCAATAGCGATATCCATAACGCGGAAGCTATTAGCATATTCCCATAACTTATCAATCCATGGCTTAAACTCTTTTTTAAGTCTGGCTTCCTCTTTTTCTTCCTGAGCAAAAAACTTAACTGTTTCATAATTAAGAAGGTTGTCTGTAATAATGCCTGATATTTTGTCTTCTGCTGTGTTGAATACAGCTCTTTTATGAATATTAAGTTTGATTAAATACCAGCCCATTATGATATTGATTACTGCGATAACAAATATCAATCCAGCAGTTATAGGGCTGATATTTGCAAAAAAGAAAAGAGTGACTCCTAAGCTAATAGTGATTGAGATGAGTTCTATATTAATATTTTCAAACAAACCAAAAAAAGCATTATCTCCTCTTTTAAAAGCGCTGA
>Ga0265596_1001527_pt1 | contig 10903 bp, 11 predicted proteins | sample saktaG_FD_190143 | JGI IMG/M metagenome (GOLD analysis project Ga0265596, IMG submission 190143) | Saline water microbial communities from Sakinaw Lake, British Columbia, Canada - sak_2013_06_06_60m | ecosystem: Environmental > Aquatic > Non-marine Saline and Alkaline > Saline ...
AAATTCCTAATTTTAAAGGGAAAAACAGAATTATTTTTTATTTGGAGGAAATTCTTAACTTATTGAAATCAGGGTTTTGGGCCAGATATAGATCGTTTTGAGTCTAAGACCTGGAATCGACGACATAGTAGCGAAACGGTAGAGGGATAAAAAGAGGATAAGTTAAAATGGTATCAATAATTATACCGACATATAATCGAGCTGAGATAATATCTGAAACGATAAGTTTAGTGCTTAATCAGACCTATTCTGATTTGGAAGTAATTGTTGTTTCGGATGGACCCAGTGATGATACTAGAAAGGCGGTGGAGGTTTTTACTGATTCTCGTATGAAGTATTACGAAATTGCACATAGCGGTAGGCCGGCTGTTCCGCGAAATTATGGTATAAGGAAGTCTTCTGGTGAGTATATTGCTTTCTGCGATGATGATGATTCATGGGAGCCTGAAAAACTGAAGCTTCAAATGGATAAATTCTCAAAGGATCGAGATTTAGGCCTTGTTTATTCTCAGTGCCTTATTGAATCTAGGGAAAAAAACGATATTGTGCCTCGAGACGGAAAACAAGGGTTTATTTTTAAAGAGTTGTTTCTGTCCTACAATTTTATTTCTAATTCTACAGTTTTAATAAAGAAAGAAGTTTTTGATACTGTAGAGTTTTTCGATGAAGATATGCGTTTTAAAGCAACTGAAGATTTTGATTTATGGCTAAGAATAGCAAAGAAGTATAAAATTGGGTTTGTAGATAAACCTTTGGTTATACATGGGGAAAGTATTGATAGTATATCAAAAGGAGTTTGGATAAAGGTGATTAAATATTATTTAGTAGCATCCAAGCTTTTTAGCGAGAAGCAAGTGGGTATCGGATTGTTTACAAAGGGCCTCCTATCAATATTTTGCAAAACAGTTTTGAGATTAGGCGGTAACTATAGATTACGCAAATATTAAAAAAAGAGCGCTATGGTTAAAGGATTGAAGAAGAAGAGAGCAAAGAAGATTATTGGTTGGATGCCGCTATGCATATTAGGCATTTTTTGTTATCTTTATTCAGTTTGGGTCTACAATCTTGCTGAGTTGAATATACAATTTCCCTTTTTGAATTTTCCGGTATTCGTAGGTGAATTTCTTTTAGGATTATGTCTTTGTATACTTTTTATAAGATTGAAAAGGTCTTCAACCCAATTACAGCGTATACATTACTTAATATTTGCCTATTTTTTATTTGTTTTAGTCAAGGCTCTTTATGGCTATGGTAAGTGGGGCCCGTTAGCCTTTAGAAACGCAGCGCTTTTTTACTATTCACTCTTTGCGATTATCGGATATTATTTTTATGAGAGAAAATTCTTTAAGAATAAATTCATAAAGTATGGGTTATTATTTTTATTCATAAGCCATATGTTTTTAATAGTGCCTTATAAAACATTTTATTTTACTTATTTTATGTTGGCTTTACTTTTTTTCATGCAGATAAAAAATAAAAAGTTAAGAGGTATTCTTATTGCTTTATTTATAATTTTTTGTTATGAAGGTATCCGGATTACTATCTGGGCCGGAAGAGCCGTACTCGTGGGCAGTTTTTTTTCCTATCTGTTTCTTCTCATCATTACTTTCTGCCGTTTTGTTAATATAAAATTAATATATAAAAAAATTGCTCTAGTTGCTATAGTTATTATTTTTTCTTTAATTGTTTGGAACACTACGTACAAAACTGCTGTTATATCTTTAATCAAGTGGACAGACCTTTCAAAGGTTTACGAAGGGCGCTTAGGTGAGATTGGATATATATATCAAGAAGATTTTAAGTTTGCAAATCCATCGGTAAAGGTATATGAAGAAAATAAAAATAATCCGTTTAAGCTCAAATTTCAACCTAAATCCAAACCTAAACCTAAACAGATTACTGTATCTGAAGTCTCTAGTGATAAAGGAAAGATCATTAGCCTTCATAGTCGAAGCAAAGAAGAACTGATTGAGGTTATTTTAGAGAATACTCCTCAGTCTATCATCCAAGCAGAAGAGGAAGCGATAACGAAGGCTAATCTTCAAAGAAAAAGTAAAGAAGAATTAATTGAAATTATCGTGAAAGATAAACCTCAAGTAAGTGCTAAGCCTGAAAAGATAGCAAAGGGGCGGTCTTTGTCAAACATGCAACAAAATATCTTATATAGATGGTATATGTGGCAGGAGATATTTGAGGATTTGTTTAGAGAAAAGAAGATAATTGGATTTGATTTTGGTAAACCTTTTCGTTCAAAGAAGATACAGCTATTAAGGTTTGATGAAGGGTGGAAGACTAGAGTGGGTTGGCTGACTCCGCACAATTCTTACGTTCATATGCTATATCGCTCTGGGATTGTAGGAAGTTTGTTTATTCTGATTATCCTGGCTTTATTTATCAGGATGACACTGGTATTTATTAGGGCTAGAAGTATTAAAGGGATACTTTTGATTTCAGCTATATTGTATTGGTTAATTATTGCTAATTTTATGGTGATTCTGGAGTTACCTTATTTTGCAATACCGTTTTGGAGTTTATTTGGGGTGACATTGAGGTATTGCCATATTCAGAGAGAGCAACGACTAATTGTGAAAGGAGAGCGATTAGAAACTACTAAATAAACGAAAAATGAGGAGAGAAGGAAAGTTTTGTTAAGAACAAATAAAAAAGATTTCTGGAGCAAGATCACTTTACTGGTTGTTGGTATCATTTTTATCTATGGGATGTATTTGCGTTTAAAAGGGTTAACTCCTAATTCTTTGTGGAATGATGAACTTAATCAGCTTAAGGTAATGAAAGGGAGTTTTTTTGATCTATTGATAAATCTTCCAAAAAATGAACTTAATTCTTATCTTAATCTGGACCATTTTTTGATTTACCCATTTTTTAAATTTTTTTCTTATAACAAGATTGGCCTAGCAATACCGCATATTATAGCTGCAATTTTTACTTTTTATTTTTTGTTTCTAAATTGCAAGCGTTTGTTTAAAACCAATTTTGCTTATGTAATTGTTTTTTGGATTTTTTCTGTAAATACAACTTTAATTCGGCATGCTGTTGAAATTAGGCCATATGCGGTTTTACCGGGTTTAGCTTTGGCAGTCTTTTATTTTACAGAGTTATTAGCGAATAATATAAATATGACTTCTAAGAAAAAAAATGCCATATATATATTCCTTTTTGTGGCAATTTGTTTCCATACTTACGGAATTTTTATCGTTTTTGTTTGTTATGCATTTTCAGTACTCTCAAGATGGAAAAAAGATTTTATTAAAATGTTTTTTACTCGTAATATAAAAAGATTACTTAGTATGTTAGCTATTGCCTTACCTTATTGGTTTTATAACGTTTTAGGTCCCTTGCATATTGATGTTTCGGTAAGTAATTACGATCCTTTTGTATTTATTCCTTCACCCGTCACTAACTCTATTGGTTTTTTAAAAGGTGTTTTTGGCACTCTAGTGGGGTTTAGGTTAAATTATTTGTTTCTACCGATTCTGTTAGTTCCTTTTATCTTACCTTACAAAGAAAGATTTAAACAGATTATATTCTTTTTTGTTTTAATATTGCTTTCGGTTTTTCTTGTATTAGTTGGTGATTTAATTGGAGGGTATTGGTTTATGCAAAGACAATTTATATGGGTTATGCCTTTCTTTGCTCTTCTTTTAGGATGGATTATTGATTCCTTAATATTTTTTGTATTAAAAAAAGGAGAAACTGCATGAAAGTAACTTTATTAGTCCCTACTTTAAATGAGATTGCTGGGATGAAAGAGATTATGCCGCGTATTAAAAATGAGTGGGTTGACCAGATAATTATTTTAGATGGTGGCTCTACGGACGGGACCATAGAGTATGCTAAGGAGCAGGGTTATCATGTTTATGTGCAAAAAAAAATAGGCTTTCGCAATGCCTATACTGAAGTTTGGCCTATGATCACAGGAGATATCGTAATAACCTTCAGTCCTGATGGAAATTCTATACCAGAAGCCATCCTTCCGCTTATAGACAAAATGAAGGAGGGGCATGATATGGTTATTGCATCACGGTATTTAGGAGAGGCAAAAAGTGAGGATGATGACGTTGTAACGGGATTTGGCAATTGGATGTTTACTAGTCTGGTGAATCTTTTATACGGAGCTCATTATACCGATGCTATGGTGATATATCGTGCTTATAAGACCAAGATCATTTATGATTTAGATTTAGATAAAGATGTGGGGTTTATTTTCGCCGAGAAATTATTGAATACTCATGTTAGTTGGGAGCCACTATTGTCGGTGCGGGCGGTAAAAAGGAAGCTAAAAATTGCTGAGATTTCGGCAAGTGAGCCGCCACGCATAGGTGGTGTAAGGAAGTTGAAGATCTTTAAATGGGGAGCGGTTTTTTTATTCCAATTTATACGGGAAAAATTCTTTTGGAAATAAAAATAACTATTTAATCGCTATCTTGCAGGAGGCATAAAAAATGAATACTTTAGTTACTGGAGGGGCCGGATATATAGGATCAGTTTTAGTCCCTGAACTATTAAAGTGCGGCCATAAGGTTACTGTTTTGGATAATTTCATGTATGGTCAGGATTCTTTACTTCAAAATTGTAACAACGATAACTTTAAGGTAGTCAAGGGTGACGTAAGAGATGAAGCAGTGCTGAGCCCCCTTTTGAAAAAAGTTGATTATATTATTCCTTTAGCGGCTTTGGTTGGGGCGCCTATTTGTGATAAAGATAAGGTTACAGCAGAAACCACAAATAGGGATGCAATTGCACTTCTTACGAAATTAGCAGATAAAGAGCAAAGAATAATTATTCCTATAAGTAATAGCGGTTATGGCATAGGCCAAAAGGGTATTTTTTGTACTGAAGAGACTCCTTTAAAGCCTATTACATTATATGGAAAACTAAAAGTAGAGGCAGAAAAGATTGCTTTGGATAGAGGTAATACTATAAGTTTGAGGCTAGCTACTGCTTTTGGTATTTCACCAAGGATGAGAATTGATTTGTTAGTAAATGATTTCGTGCACCGTGCGGTTAAAGACCGCTTCATCGTAATATTTGAAGGACACTTTAAGAGAAATTATATCCATGTTCGGGATGTTGCTAGAGCTTTTATTCATGCGATAAATAATTTTGATAAGATGAAGAATGAGGTTTTTAATGTTGGTTTATCTGACGCAAACCTGTCTAAATTGGAGTTATGTGCTAAGATAAAAGAACAAGTTTCAGATTTTTCATATGTCCAAGAGGAAATAGGAGAGGATCCTGACAAGAGGGATTATATAGTCTCGAATGAGAAGATAGAGAAAACAGGGTTTGCGCCAGAACATTCTCTTGAAAGAGGTATAAAGGAACTTATAAAAGGTTATACATTTTTAAGTAATGGTAAATATGGAAATGTGTAAATACGCTATTGGTTAGTTGGGATTTAATGGATAAGGAGACCTATGGAAGTCGTAAAGACTAATTTGCCTGGAGTAAAGCTTGTAAACCTTTATGTATTCAAGGATCATCGGGGTGAATGCGTTGAGATGTATAATAAAAAGTTGTATCAAGATAAGGGGATAAAAATAAAGTTTATTGAAGACGTTTTTTCTGTTTCATATAAAAATGTACTTAGAGGTATACATGTTGATTCTAAATCTTGGAAACTTGTTTCATGTTTGTTAGGAGGCACGTACTTGCTTATAGTAAATTGCGAAAAGAAATCTTCTCTTTTTGGAAAATGGCAGTCGTTTGATTTGTCGGATCAAAACAGATCTCAGGTTTTAGTTCCACCGAATCACGGCATTGCCCATTTGGCTTTAACTGAGAAGATAATTTTTCATTATAAGTTGTCGGAATATTATGATCGATCGAGACAGTCGACTTACAAATGGGACGATAAGAAATTTAAAATATCTTGGCCTATCCAAAACCCGATCTTATCCCAGAGAGACATTAAAGGACATTATGTAAATCAGAATGAATAATAAAATAAATTTTTTACAAGAAAAAGCGAAGTGGTTACGAAAAGAAACGCTTAAAATACATAAGGTGTCAGCTGATACAAGACTTGCTTCATCTTTGTCGGTAGTAGAGATATTTACAGTTTTATATTATGGCAATATTATTAACTATAAAACAGAAGAACCCGATTGGTCAGGAAGAGATAGATTTATTATCAGTAAGGGGCATGGCGCAATTTCTTTATACCCAGTACTTGCGGATCTAGGTTTTTTTGATCATGATGAATTAAAAAAAGTTTGCAAAGAAGGGTCTTTTCTTGGTAGCATTCCCGATCCAATCATTCCGGGATTTGAGACAGTTAATGGTTCCCTAGGGCATGGTCTAGGTGTTGCTTGTGGCGTGGCCATTGCCTTAAAGCTGAAAAAAAGAAAAGAAAAGGTATTCGTTTTGATTGGTGATGGAGAAATGAATGAAGGATCAATTTGGGAGGCGATTATGTTCGCCGGTCAACATAAGTTAGATAATCTGATTCTTATAGTAGATAGCAACAAAATTTGTATGCTAGGTTATTGCAAAAATATTCTTGATTTAGAGCCTATTCAAGAAAAATTAAAAGTTTTCAAATGGAATGCAAAATCAGTTAATGGACACAATGTATCACAGTTGCTTGATGCATTGAGCAGCTTAAGAGATTATCGTGGGAAGAAACCTGTAGCATTAATTGCAAACACCATTAAAGGTAAAGGCGTTAGCATGTTAGAGAATGATCCATTAAATCATGTTAAGAGTCTTAAAAAAGAAGATATTGATGCTGTAATTATTGACTTACCATGACGACGGGAATAAGAATGATGAGAGATATTTTTATAGAAGAACTGTATGGTCGTATGCATAAGGATGAGCGCATTTTTTTCTTATCTGCTGATTTTGGGTCGCCTAAATTAGACCAACTTAGATGGAAATTTAAAAATAGATTCGTAAACGTTGGGATTGCAGAACAGAATCTTATAAATGTGGCAACTGGTTTGGCTATTGAGGGGTTTACAGTTTATGCCTATGCAATTGCTCCTTTTCTATCGATGAGGGCTTATGAGCAGATAAGAATAAATTTAGCTATGTTTTCTCAGTTAAAAGAAATAAATGTAAATTTAGTTGGAGTTGGTGCGGGGTTAAGCTATGACGTTTCAGGTCCTACTCATCATTGCCTAGAGGATATTAGCATTATAAGGACGTTACCAAATATGATTGTTTTTTCTCCTAGTGATGAGGAGCTAGCTCGTAGTTTTGTGGATTATTCAATTAAAATAAGGAAACCTAAATACATAAGATTTGATAGTAAAAAATTACCGGTAATTTACAAAAAATCTGACAATATACAAATTGAAAATGGATTTTCACAGTTAAGAAGAGGCAAAAAGATTTGCCTTATTTCAACTGGGGTAATGACGCATAAAGCCATAAAAGTAGCTAAAAAGCTGGATAAGTGTGGTATTGATATTGGAATAATTGATTTGTTTTTATTAGGAGATTTTGATAAGACTAGGCTAGTTGATGCGGTAAAGAAATACAAGTGCGTAATAACATTGGAAGAGGCGTTTATAAATAAAGGTGGGTTAGATAGTTTTATTTTGAGCATTTTGGACGAAAATCATCTGAAAATTAACTTGCATCGAATAGGGTTTAAAGATAAGTACGTTTTTGATATTGGCAGTCGGGAATATTTACATCGATTAAAGGAAATTGATGAGGATAGCATAGTGGGATTAATTAAAAACATAAAAAGCGAGAGCTTATGATTATAAGCAAGACTCCATTTCGAATTTCTTTTTTTGGCGGGGGAACGGATTATCCGGTTTGGTATAACGATAATAGTGGTGCTGTTTTGGGTACGACTATTGATAAGTATTGTTATATCACTTGCAGGCATTTGCCGCCGTTCTTTAATCACAAGCATAGAATCGTTTATTCAAAAATAGAGAATGTTAATGATGTATGCGACATTGAACATCCAGCAGTTAAGGCTACTCTTAATTTTATGAATATAAAAGAAGGTATGGAAATTCATCATGATGGAGATTTACCGGCAAGGACAGGGTTGGGATCAAGTTCTTCTTTTACTGTTGGCTTATTACATAGCCTTTATGCTCTAAAAGGAGTGATGCCTACTAAGTTGCGTTTAGCTAAAGAAGCAATTCATGTTGAGAGGGGTATTCTTAAGGAAACGGTAGGGTCACAGGATCAAGTTTTAGCTTCACTTGGGGGATTTAATAGGATAGATTTTGCTAGTAATGATGAAATCAAAGTGCAACCTATTATCATGACCGCAGATAGGTTATCTGGGTTGCAAAAACATTTAATGCTTTTCTTTACAGGCTTTTCTAGATTTGCTTCTAAAATTGCTGAAGAACAGGTTGCTAATACCCATAAAAAGAAAAAAGAGCTTTCGAGAATGCATGAAATGGTTAATGAAGCAATGGGAATAGTTAGTGATGAAAGAGATATCGTTGATTTTGGTAAATTATTGCATGAAAGTTGGATAATTAAGCATAGTTTAACTGATAAAATTTCTACTCCAGAGATTGATGATATTTACGATACTGCTCTTCGTGCTGGCGCTATAGGTGGTAAATTGTTAGGTGCAGGTGGTGGAGGATTTATGTTATTTTTTGCCCGCCCTGAAGATCAGCCGGCTGTAAAGAAAACACTAAGTAAATTATTGCATGTTCCTTTTAATTTTGAAAACTCTGGATCAGAAATCATTTTTCACAGACCTTATTCTAGGTAATGAGTATTAAAAATATAAACGGTATAGATGTTGTTGTTTTATGCGGTGGGTTAGGTAGCCGTTTAAAGGGTGTAATTGGTGAGATACCAAAAGTAATGGTTAAAATAGGAGATCGCTCCTTTTTAGATATTCTTATTGAAAACATTTCTAGGTTTGGTTTTAAACGTTTTGTTCTTTGTACAGGATATAAATCTGATTTAATTGAGAAACATTATAAAGATAACAATTTAGGTGTTGATATAGTAATATCAAAAGAAAAAGATCTTTTAGGTACAGGAGGTGCTATTAAGAATGCACAAGAACTTGTCAATAGTGATCCTTTTTTAGTTGTTAATGGTGATTCTTCATCGGGGATTAATATTAAAGATTTTTTATCTTTTCATTTGGATAAACAGGCGCTAATTTCGATAGGTTTGGCTTGTATAAGCAAATCTGTAGATTATGGCAGTATTAGTTTAGGTAGAGATCAAAGAATTGTTAAGTTTCAAGAGAAACAAGAGCAAGAGGGTTGTATTTATATTAATGCTGGTATTTATCTTGTTAATAAAGAGGCTTTATTTTTAATGCCAAATTTTGATAAGTTTTCTTTGGAATATGATTTTTTCCCAAAAATTTTGGATAAAAAAATTTATGGGTATATTGGCCAAGGAGATTTTCTAGATATAGGTACTCCGGATAGGTATCAAAAGGTTAAGAGATTGAAGTCTTTTTAATGAATTTTATGAAGGAAATTTTATGAAAATCCCTTTTGGAACAATAACTATTACTAAAAGAGCAAAAGAGTTGATTAATGATGCACTTGATCTAGGCCGAGTTTCAAGCGGGAAGTATGTGCGTCGTTTAGAAGAAGAGTTTGCTAGAATGGTGGGAACAAGAGAGGCAGTTGCCTTAAGTAGCGGTACTGATGCTGATGCGTTAGCTTTAGCAGTGTTATATGATTTCGGTGCTAAGCGAGGGGATGAAGTGATTATTCCGGCATTATCATTTATTGCTACTGGCAATGCGGTGTTGCAGGCTGGATTTAAACCTGTTTTTGTTGATGTCGAAAGAGAAACTTTAAACATTGATCCTAGTAAGATTGAAGAAAAGATTACTTCGAAAACAAAGGCTATTATGCCGGTTCATTTGATGGGTAAGCCAGCAAAGATGGATGAAATTAATAAAATAGCTAAAAAACATAATTTATATGTTATTGAAGATGCCGCTGAAGCTCATGGTGCGGTATATAAAGGTAAAAACATAGGAACTTTAGGCGATATGGCTGCTTACAGTTTGTATGTAGCGCATATTATTACTACTATAGAAGGAGGCATGGTTGTTACTGATCGGGAAGATTTTGCTGAAGTTTTACGATCTTTAAGGAGCCATGGTAGAGCATGCAAGTGCAAGATTTGCGTTGTCAATACGAAGTCAGAATATTGCGAAAAAAGATTTAAACAAAACAGAGATATTCGATTCATGTTTGAACGGATTGGCTTTTCGACAAAGATGAATGAGTTAGAGGCAGCAATAGGTTTAGGTAGTTTTGAAGATCACTCAAAAATTATCGAAAAGAGAAGACAAAATTTATTGACGATGATAAAGAATCTAGATAATTTTAGTGAATACTTTATGACTATTCGCGAAGAGCCTTATGAAAAGATAGGTCCGCATGCCTTTCCTGTGATTGTGCGTGAAAATGCCCCATTTACTCGGAATGAATTGATATGTTATTTAGGACAAAAAGGTATTGAGACCAGAGACTTATTTGCGTCTATCCCTACACAATACCCTGCTTTTATTTTTTTAGGTTATAAATTGGGAGATTTTCCAAATGCTGAATATATTGGCGATCATGGATTTCATGTTGGAGTTCATCAGAACATAGGCTCAGAGCATATAGATTATTTATTTAAAACCCTGAGCAATTTTTTAAAAGAATATATAAAATTATAACTGTCCAAAAATTTTAAAGAAGGGTAATAATAAAAATGCGATTAATCAGAATTTTGAAAGTAAGTAGTTATATTGTTGTTGTGTCTATCATTACAGTCTTGGTTCTAGAATTTACTTTACGATTTTTAGGATTTACTTATTCTACTCCGCATATAATGTATGATGAGAATTGCTATTGGCGTATGGCTCCTAAACAAAAAATGTATGATAGAGATGAATATGGAAATGATATTATCTTTACGG
>Ga0265596_1001530_pt1 | contig 10874 bp, 7 predicted proteins | sample saktaG_FD_190143 | JGI IMG/M metagenome (GOLD analysis project Ga0265596, IMG submission 190143) | Saline water microbial communities from Sakinaw Lake, British Columbia, Canada - sak_2013_06_06_60m | ecosystem: Environmental > Aquatic > Non-marine Saline and Alkaline > Saline ...
AGCCTGTCCGGCCTGGTAAGCGGCGAAAACAAGATGTCCAGCCGCTCAGGTTCGCAGAGGGCTGGGCGGTAATTGGGCAACACGCCCGGTAGCCGGTAGCCGGGCAGAAGAAACAGCGGAACCTGGAACCGGGAACCCGGGACCTGGGAAAGAAACGTCGGAACTCGGAACATGGAATCCGGAACATGCAAAGACGTTGAGGCTTGCTCGCTTCAGCGAGCATGGGAAGGAGTCGGGTGGTTTGCGGAGCCCTTGGGGCGAAGCAACCACATCTTCGATCTGCTCGGCGCCTGGTACGCTCTTCCAAGACGAAAGCCTCTGCCAACTCTCCACGCCAACGCAAACTTGACCCACGGTCCATGACCGGTCAGAATCAACTTTCAGCATTTGGTGAATAATTTGGGCTAAGGCCCGGACACCGACAGAGTGGGTAATGATCGAGCAGGTGAGACATGATCGCTACGGGGAAAGTGATTAGGTGGGCGTTGTTCGCTCTGCCTTTGGTTGTTGGTGTTTCCTTTGCGATATATGCCTTGGCGCATTCCTTTCTAGAGGGGCTGCTGATTGTGCCAAGCATGCCGGCGGCTCGCTTTGCGCGGTTGTGCGAGACGCACGGCCTCCGCCTGCTGGATCCCAGTTGCTGCGTCGCCATGTATCGGATTTACGATTGCCGAATGCTCTTTGACTTCGTGGAAGCGGACGCCGTGTCCCAGATCCCGCAGACGGGTCCGAGTGATTGAGCCACCGCCGGAATCTTGAATCTCTGAATCCAGAATCCCGCTCTCAACAGCCTTTTGCCCCTACGGCCGCTCCTTAATCGCCTGGTCCTTGAACGTCTCCCACTTGTCGGCGTCGGGGTCGCTGAGTCTGACGGTGTACGTGCCCTCGGCGAAGACCCACGGCCGGGCCGTGTTGCTCGTCAGGCGGATGGCGTAGACCAACTCGCCGGTCTTCTGGTCGATGACTTGCAGCACGGCGTTCTTGACGTCCTTGATCGACACCTCGGGCAGACATCCGACGATCTTGCGGCCATAGTTGTCGCGTTGGTTGATCGTCAGCGGCCAGCCGGGAAACTGGTCGTCCGCCTTGGGGTGGTCGAGGTTGGCCAGGAAGTGATAGCACTGGCAGGTGTAGGTGCGTTTGTCGCGGTCGAGGATGACAACGGCGAACCCGCCGGCCCGCTGGTCGGCCCAATGGTATCGGTCGGCGGCGTCCTTTCCAGTTCCGACGGGGTTGCCGGCGGCGTAGACGTATAGAAGGTTGCCCAGCCCGTCGCGGTACTGCCCGGTGTCGGGCAGGTTGTGGGCCGGGCGGTCGGTGTGGGGCATGTTCAGGCGGTCGGGGTTCCACCATCGCTGGTAGATCGAGCAGACCGCCGGCGTGCAGAACGACCAGCACGCATCCCGCGGAGAGTCCACGCCGTACTGTACGAGCGTCGGCAGGTGCTGGTCGCCGTCGTAGTGCAGCGGGTAACCCTTTCGCATTATGCGGATGGCCCTGTCGCGGGCGGACTGAGGCCAGCCGCCGGAGTCCAGGTCCGCCTGGAGCGAACCACCGTAGCTGCCGTGGTGCGTTGCTGCCCCGGCCCAGAGCGTCTGCGAAAGCGCCATCTTCATGTCCGCGCCGCGCCAGTCGGCCGCCCAATGGTCCAGAAACTTCAGTTGACGCTCGCCCAGCAGCGTCAGGCCGGGCTTGTCCAGCGACTTCGTGTCGAAGTCCGGGCCCTTGACCCAGTCGGGCCGGGCGCCGTCGGTCTTGACGTTCTCCGGGCCGGACTTGAACATCCGGTCGGCGACGATCGCGAAGCTCGTCCGCCCGTAAACCCAGTCGCCGTAATAGACGCTGATGTCCTGGAGAATCGGCTTGGGATCGTACGGGTCGGGCATGTGGGCAGTATGGGTCCGGTGGACCACGTTGACCATGCGGACCGGCTCAATGTACCCGCCCTCGGACGACGAACTTCCGCCTGGAGCCATGGGCTTGCCCCCCTCGCCCCATATGTTGCCCTGGAACACATCGTGATCGTCCGGCAGGCAGACCGCCGGGCGGTCCCGCAGCATGTCCGCCCAGACCCAGCCGAACATGTACCACTTGCGGAGGTAATTCAGGATCGCCCTGTCTGCCGGCTGGCGGATGATCCCGTACCCGCCGTTGGGCTCGTAGATCTGGTCGCCGGAGAAGAACATCACGTCCGGATTGATCTTGGCTACGTTGCGAACCACCGGCGCGTATGGGTAGGCCTTGTCGAAATGCCCCGTGAACCCAGCCACGACAAGCGGGCGATCCACGGGGTTCTTGCGGACCGTGCCGGCCCACTCGGCGTTGCGGTCGGCGGCGCCCTTGGATTTCTGCGTGTAAACCAGGCGGTACTTCACATCCCGGTCGGCGGGCCAATTGGGGATGCGGAAGGTAGCGGTGCGGGCGTCGGCGTCGATTGGCTGCTCGCCCAGCGGCTTCCACGCGTCGGCCTCGCGGACCTCCAGGCGGACGGACTGCGAGTCAGCCTGGCCGATCGGCGGCATCTGCGCCGTCATCTTCATCACGTGGCCGTCGGCGCCGCGAGAGTTCGACAGCGTATGCATGGCGAAGAGGATCGGGCCGAAACGGCGGTCGGGGTGCTCCTGGACCTTGCCGCCATCGATCGACCAGTCGTTGAACCAGAAACGCGCGCCGCCCTTGCCGCCCCCGGCCTTGGCTTTGCCAGCCTTGCCGCGGGCAGCCTTGGCCGGGCCGACATTCGACGCCGCGCCAGGAGGGTTGTGAGACAGGGCGAGATTGCCGATCAGCTTGTCCGCCTGGACCGTCGCCGTCGCCTCGCCGAGCCGCTTGCCCGAGGCCGTGTCAACCGCGGTAAGAGTCAGCGTCGCATTCTCACCGTCGCACTTGGCCTCCAAACGCAGTGTCACGTCCGCGAGGTCGGACTTCTCGCCCAGCTTGACCGTCTTACCGTCGAGGATCAACTCGCCGCCGGTGGTTATCACGGCGCGAATCCCCTTGCCGAAGAAGAGATTCCCGCGATAGTCGTTGAGCACGTCGTGAACGCCGACCGCGAACCCGGCCGCGCCGCTGACGCCTTCGATCCTGCCCAGACGCACGCTCGTCGTTATCGAACCGGCCTGCTTGCCGAGTTGGTGCGTCAGCACCTGGACATTTCGGTCCGGCGCGGCGGTGGTGCATTCGAGCCGCCCGTCCTGGACGCGCCAGTCCTCCATCGGGTTGGCCCACAGGTCCGGCCCTACCCAGATGCGATCATTCATCTGCCCGAACCGGCTCCTATAGCCGGCCGTCTGCGCCATGCCGGCGCTGCCGCCAACCGCCGCGATCAACGTCAGCGCGATCAACATTCTCCGCGTCCTGTTCATTTTCATCTCCATGTTCATACTTCCGCCGGCAGGAATGATTCGGTCAACATCCGCAGCCTCTTAGTTGAACGCCGCCGGCCCGCCGCAGGGAAGAGAATTTTCCCGACTGTTATCGCAGCTTCCATTTCGCGCCCGCTGGCTGTATTCATATGTGTTAACCCGAGTCAGGAGACCATGATGAAACGCATCGCCGGAAAGGTTCTTTTCGGACTGGCCATTGCGGCATTGGGCACATCAGTGGCTCTCGTCGCAGGCTGCGGTGACGGCGCCAACGGGCCTCGCGCCGCCGCCATCCATGCGCCGGCCGTCACGGTTGCCAAAGGCGCCGCCTACGACGCGAAGATCACGGGCCGGGAAGTGCTCACGCCGCCGCACGGTAACGCGCCGCGGATCAACGCCCCTGCCGTCTACGGATGCAGGCCCGGCAGACCGATGATCTACCGCATCCCGACGACCGGCAAGAGGCCCATCGAGTTCGCCGCGGAGAATCTGCCGGCGTCGATCAGACTCGAGGCGAAGAGCGGGATCCTCATCGGCACGACGCCGGCGAAGCCGGGAACGTACACGGTGACGTTCCATGCCGGCAACGCCCACGGCCGGGACACCGCAAGGCTCGACCTGGTCGTCGGCGACAAGCTGGCCCTGACTCCGCCGATGGGCTGGAACAGTTGGTACACGCACTACCAGACTATCAACGACGCAAAGACGCGGGCTGCGGCCGACGCGATGGTCGCCAGCGGCATGGCCGACGTGGGCTACAGCTACGTCTCCCTGGATGACTGCTGGATGCGGATGGACCCCAACCGTGTGCCCGAGCTGATGAAGCGGCTCGGCAAGAACGCCGCGAAGGTGCTGGACGTCAAGGTGAAGGCCGGGCCAACCCGCGCCAACGACGGGCAGATCCTTCCCGCCCGCGACTTCCCGGACATGAAGGCCCTGACAGATCACATCCACGCCTACGGGCTCAAGGCGGGCATCTACACCTCGCCGGGACCGCAAACCTGCGCGAGGTTCGAGGGCAGCTACGGCCACGAGGCACAGGACGCACGCACCTTCGCCGACTGGGGCTTCGACCTGCTGAAATACGACTGGTGCAGCTACAGTGCGGTCTATGGCAAGCGGATGAAGGAGTTCAACAATGACCCCAACAAGGTCCTGCCGGAGCACAAGCGGCCCTATGAGATCATGGGGCCGACCCTCGCCGGCCTGGGGCGGGATATCGAGCTGAACCTCTGCCAGTACGGCATGAGCGAGGTCTGGAAATGGGGCGCCGAGGTGGCAGGCCAGTCGTGGCGGATCGGCGGCGATCTGGGGTTCACCCTGACAAGGGGCGGCGTGTATAGGACGGCGAAGAAGACCATCGACCTTCGCAAGTACAACGGGCCGAGCCGATGGAACGACCCGGACTACCTGATCCTGGGCAACTGGGTGCCGGACCGGTCCGAGCCGCCCCAGCCTGTCAACCTGACGCCCGGCGAGCAGTACAGCTACGTCTCGCTGTGGTGCATGATGGCCTGCCCGATGTTCTTCTCGGGCGACATGGCCACGGTGGACGCGTTCACGTACGGCCTGCTCTGCAACACCGAGATGATCGCCGTCAACCAGGACCGCCTCGGCATCTGCGCCGAACCTGTCGTCATGGACTCAAACCAGTGGGTGCTCAAGAAGCCCATGGCCGACGGCTCGGTGGTGGTTGGGCTGTTCAACCTGGAAAAAGACGCCGGCCGGGAAATAGCCATCACGTGGACTCGACTCGGCCTGCCGGGTCCGGCCAAGGCCCGCGACCTGTGGCGACAGAGAGACGTGGACTTCCCGTCAGAGGTATTGACCGTAAAGCTAGGCCCCCAAGGATGCGCGGTGTTCAAGATTCGTGGCCGGTAGCCGCGGGTATCGTAACGACATGAATGAGCGAGACCGATTTCTGGCGGCGGAGGATGCCGAACTGCTTGGGCAGTGCGAGGTACACACGTACAAGTCATCCGGACCTGGCGGGCAGCACCGCAACAAGGTTTCCTCGGCCATCAGGCTGCATCACCGCCCCACCGGGATAACCGCGCTGGCTAACGAGTCGCGGTCTCAGCATGACAACAAGCTCCAGGCGCTGCGGCGGCTTCGGATGAACATCGCCTGCCAACTTCGCTGCCCAGCCGACCTGGCGGACTTCCGGCCGACGGAGGTGCTGAGCGAATGCCTGTTCGTGGCCCGAGGCGGCCCGGCGGCAGGAACGAGGCGGCTGGGAGTCGGGCCGAAGGACCGCCGGTTCTGGCAGGTCGCGGCAGGGCTGCTGGATTTGCTCGAAAGTGCGGCCGGTCGGCTGGCGCCCCCGGCGGCGTCGCTCGGCATAACGACGGGCAATTTCACGTCTGTGATAAAGTCCGACCGCCACCTGTTTGCCGCCGCGCAGCAGATCCGCAAGGCTCACGGCCATGGCTCGATGAGTTGATCATTATTGAATCTTGACGCTGCCGCGCCGGATCGGGTAAGATTCATGGCGCGTGATCCAGATCGGTCCGGCTTTCCCCGGAACTGCAATGGTGACGACACTCGGAGTGTTCTCCTAAGGCCAGGCGGCAACTGGCACAGGGCAAATGGCGATAGTTTTTCGGCAGTGAGCGAGTCTTATGGCAAGAAAACAGCGAAGGCGTCTAGGTGAGATTCTGGTCAAGTGGGGGGTTGTGACGCAGTCCGGGGTCGACGAGGCCCTGGAGCACTCCAAGGCTGAGGGCTTGAGGATCGGCGAGGCCCTGATCGCACTGGGCCTGGCCGACGAGGAGGATGTCACCAAGGCCCTGGCCACCCAGTACGATATGGAATATATCGACCTCGACCGCAACGTGGTCGTGCCGACGGACCTCCATCTGATTCCCGACGACATTATAAAGCGCCATCTCGTGCTGCCTCTGGGACGGGAAAATGACAAGCTCAAGATCGTCATAACCGATCCGCTGGACTTGGAAACGCTCGACATGTTGAGGTTCCGCCTCAACTTCGATCTCGAGCCGTGCCTGGCCTCCAAGAGCAAAATGCGAAACTACATCGAGCAGTTCGTCCGCTCGGACATGAGCCTCGACCACCAGGTTCACCTCATGGAGGAAAGCGAGCGCGACGGCGCAGGCGACGGCGACGAAAGACTCGACGAGGACTCGGCCCCGATCATCCGCTTGGTCACCATGATCATCGGCGAGGCCGTCAAGATGCGGGCGTCGGACATCCACATCGAGCCAATGACCAACCGCGTCCGCGTCCGCTACCGCGTCGACGGCGTCTGCATCGAGCGAGACAACATCCCCAAAAGAATGCAAGGTCCGGTCGTTAACCGGTTTAAGATCATGGCTGGCATCGACCTCGCCGAACGCCGCATGCCCGGCGACGGCCGAATCAAAATGAATATCGCCGGCTCGGACGTTGACTTCCGCGTTTCCTCCCTGCCGAGCTACCACGGTGAGAGCGTCGTCCTTCGTATTCTCAGGCCGGACGCGGCCAAACTGGGCATCCAGTCGCTTGGTTTTGAGGCCGACAACTACGCGATGTTCCAGCGGATCATCCGTCGGCCCAACGGCGTATTCCTGGTTACCGGCCCGACAGGCTCGGGCAAGACCACCTCGCTGTACGCAGCCATCAACGAACTCAACCGACCCGACCGTAAGATCATCACGGCCGAGGACCCTGTCGAATACAACTTCACGGGCATCAACCAGTGCCAAGTGAATGAGCAGATCGGCCTGACGTTCGCCGCGATCCTCCGGTCGATGTTGCGACAGGCGCCAAACATCATTCTGGTCGGCGAAATCCGCGACATGGAGGTGGCTGAGGTCGCAATTCAGGCCGCACTTACTGGACACTTGGTATTCAGTACACTGCACACTAATGACGCCCCATCAGCAATTACGCGTCTGATCGACATGGGTGTCAAGCCCTTCCTGGTCGCCAGCAGTATCCAGGCGGTCATGGGGCAGCGCCTTATCAGAATGATCTGCCCGGACTGCAAAGAAGTGTACCCGGACCCTGATCCTCGGATATTGCGGGTTTTGGGATTTAGGCCGGAGGAGATTCGGGACCGAACCTTTTATCGCGGAAGAGGTTGCAGCAGTTGTGGCGGCTCTGGTTACAGGGGCCGGCAAGGCATCTTTGAATTGATGGAAATGAACAGCACGATCCGCGAGATGGCGTTCAACCGGGCACCCCTGAATGAGATCCGAAAGAGCGCCCGGGCTGGGGGCATGCGCGGCCTTCTGGAGGATGGGAGAGTCAAGATCGTCAATGGCATAACCACCCCTGACGAACTGGTCCGCATTACCCAGGCATCCGATCTGATCACGGAATAGTTGATGGCACGTGGAATCGCTAATCCCCGGTTTTATTTGTAGTTATACCGTTATATCCAACATCGCTACCCCTGGCCCCTTGCCAAACGAGTTAAGTCCGACGAATAATCAACTGAGGAATGCCCATGGCGACTATCAGTATAGAAAGGCTGCTGGACACTTGTATAAAGCGCGGCGCCAGTGACTTGCACCTTCACGTGGGCCGTCCGCCGACCTTGCGTCTGCATGGCCGGCTTCGCCCTTTGGAAACGAAGGTCCTGGATGCCGAGGACACGATGGCCCTGATGAAGGCCATCACTCCGGAGCGGGCTCAGCAGGAGATTCAGGAGCAGGGCGGCACGGACTTCGCGTTTGAGTTTGGCGGTGCTGGTCGGTTCAGAACCGCGGTGTTCATGCAGCGCGGGCAGTTGTCGCTGACGCTTCGCCTGATTCCCTCGCGTCTGTTCAGCTTCGAGGAGATCGGCCTGCCACAGATCGTCAAGAGCCTCTGCCGCCGGCCCAGGGGCATGTTCCTGGTGACCGGCCCGACCGGCTCGGGCAAGACCACCACTCTTGCGACGATGATCGACTACGTCAACGAGCACTTCGACAAGCACATCATCACCATCGAGGACCCGGTGGAGTATTACCACTCGCACAAGAAGTCGATGGTCAACCAGCGTGAGGTGGGCGTGGATGTGCCGAGCTTCACGGAGGCCTTGCGTCGCGCCCTTCGCCAGGACCCCGACGTGATCCTCGTCGGCGAGCTTCGCGACCTGGAGACCATCGAGGCGGCCCTGCGTGCGGCCGAGACGGGCCACCTCGTCTTCGGCACGCTTCACACAACCAGTGCCCAGGGCACGGTCACGCGTATCGTCGACCAGTTCCCCGTTGCCCAGCAGGAGCAGATTCGCATCCAGTTGTCCACATCGCTGATCGCGGTGCTCTGCCAGACGCTTATTCCGCGGCAGGACACCCGCGGGCGGATCGCGGCCTTCGAGTTCATGGTGGTTACCAACGCCATTGCCAACCTCGTTCGCGAGAACAAGGTGTTTCGCATTCCCTCCTCGATCCAGACCGGCAAGAAGTTCGGCATGCAGTTGCTGGACGATCACCTGCTTCAACTCTTCGCCCAGGGCAAGATCGCGGAGGAGGACACGGTTGACAGCAGCCAGACCCCGGCTGAGATGCGCGACAAGATCGAGGGCGTTCGCAGCGGGCGGATCACGATCCAGAAGGGCTCGACGGAAGACGCGGTTTCGGAGTTGAGGAAATAGGACATGGCAGAGCTAATGCCCAACAAGGTGGATGTGAGCGAGTTGAAGGGCCAGCGCCTTGGCCGGATCCTGGTCAAGATCGGCGCGGTCACCCGCCAGCAGGTTCACGAGGCGCTGGACGTCCAGAAGGAACGTGGCGGCCCGATCGGGCAGATCCTGATCGACCTGGGCTACCTCGAAGCCAAGACGCGGACGCTGGCGCTTGGTTACCAGGTCGGGATGGAGTACGTCGAGTTGACGTCGCTGGACATTCCCGCCGACGTCATCAGCAGGATTCCCTCGCAGATGGCCAACGCCTACACGGCTGTTCCGCTGGAGTACGATGCGCTGACCAACCACCTGGTGGTGGCGTTGGGTTCGGCAGACAACTTCCGGGCGACCGACGACCTGCGGACGTTGATGGGCTTTACGGTGACGGCGAAGATCGCCGATCCCGATCAACTCTCGATTGCGTTGATGAAGTACTACGATGTGGAGCCCGAGTCGATTGGCGACATCATCAACGACATCGCCGGAGACGACCAGTTGGCGCTGCTCCAGGACCGCGGCGAGAGCATCGACCTGGACACGATCAAGGAGATGGCCGAGGCCAACCCGGTCAAGCGCCTGGTGAACATGGTCCTGCTGGAGGCGATCCGCAACCGGGCCAGCGACGTGCATTTCGAGCCGTTCGAGACGGAGTTCAAGATGCGATACCGCATCGACGGCGTGCTTTACGAGATGCTCCCGCCTCCAAAGTCGATCGCGGTTGCCATCGCGTCGCGCATCAAGGTCATGGCGAACCTGGACATTGCCGAGCGGCGGCTTCCCCAGGACGGCCGAATCGAACTGGTAATCGACGGCCAGCCGGTGGACCTTCGCGTGGCGGTGCTGCCGACGATGTTCGGCGAGAGCGTGGTCCTTCGCGTTCTGGACCGGTCGAACGTTTCGCTGGACCTCGACCGCATCGGGCTTCGCGAGGACGACCTCCGCGTGGTCCGGCAACTCATCCACCGCCCCAACGGCATAGTGGTGGTCACGGGTCCGACCGGCAGCGGCAAGACCACGACGCTTTACTCGGCCCTCAACGAGCTCAACGACGTGGCGACGAAGATCCTCACCAGCGAGGACCCGGTCGAGTACGACATTGACGGGCTTATCCAGGTGCAGATCAATTCGGACATCGGGCTGACGTTCGTGCGGTGCCTGCGTCACTTCCTGCGGCAGGACCCGGACATCATTCTGATCGGCGAGATGCGCGACCTGGAAACCGCGGAGATCGCGGTCCAGTCGTCGCTTACCGGGCACCTCGTCTTCTCGACTCTTCACACCAACGACGCGCCGTCGTCGATTGCCCGCCTTCTGGACCTCGGGCTCGAGCCGTTCCTCATCACCGCGACGCTGGAAGGCATTGTCGCCCAGCGCCTGGTGCGAACCATCTGCACGCGGTGCAAAGAGGAGTTCAAGCCGACCGAGGAGATCCTGCTCGAGGTGGGCCTGAAATCCGAGGTCCTCAAGGACAGGACGTTCTTCCACGGCGTCGGGTGCGAGTACTGCCGCGGAACGGGCTACAGCGGCCGGCAGGCGATTTTCGAGATCATGCTTATGGACGACGACATCCGCTCGCTGATCATGAAGCGAGCCAGCACCGGCACGCTTCGCGAGGCCGCCCGCAAACGCGGCATGCGGACGCTCCGCGAGAGCGGCCTGCTGGCGATATTCGACGGCACGACGACGGTCGAAGAGGTTATTTCCCAGACGATCCAGGAAGAGGAATGACAGGAGTAGGCAATGGCAACCTTTCAGTACGAAGCCCTGAATTCCGTGGGCCAGACCGTCAAGGGAACGGTCGACGCGGGCACCAACGAAGAGGCGGCCTCCAAGGTCCGCGCGATGGGCAACTTCCCCACGAAGATCAAGGAGCGGGCCGCCAAGCGGGGCAAGGGCCCGAC
>Ga0265596_1001531_pt1 | contig 10865 bp, 11 predicted proteins | sample saktaG_FD_190143 | JGI IMG/M metagenome (GOLD analysis project Ga0265596, IMG submission 190143) | Saline water microbial communities from Sakinaw Lake, British Columbia, Canada - sak_2013_06_06_60m | ecosystem: Environmental > Aquatic > Non-marine Saline and Alkaline > Saline ...
TAACGACCTGCAGCAAATCGTAAACGCTTCCTCCAGGGCGGCTAATCTAACCAGACAATTACTGCTATTCAGTCGGAAACAGGCGATGGAATTCAAGCCTATTAAACTCAATGACACTATTTCCAACCTGCTTAAGATGCTCAAACGCCTCATTGGTGAAAACATTAATATCGTTACAACACTTGAAAAATCCCCATGGACTATCGAAGCCGATGAAGGCAATCTGGAGCAGGTAATCGTCAATTTATCTGTTAATGCCCGGGACGCCATGCAGGCTGGCGGAACGTTGACCATTCAAACAGAGAATTTGGATTTTACCGAAGAGGATTGCCAATCTATTCAATACGCCAAGGCAGGAAAATTTCTACGCCTGTCTATAACCGATACCGGGTATGGTATTCCAGCCGAATTATTAGAGAAAGTTTTTGATCCTTTCTTTACCACCAAGGAGGTTGATAAAGGCACTGGATTAGGTTTATCGGTTGTTTATGGCATTGTTAAAAAACACAATGGTTGGGTCAATGTTTCCAGTGAAATAGACCGGGGCACTGTTTTTAATCTTTACTTTCCGAAATCTGATAAAACTATTTTAGAAGAGATAGATAAAACAGATTCAAAATATACTTATCAGGGAAATGGCGAAAAAATCTTGGTTATCGAAGATGAGGCCGAAGTCCTAAAATTTACTTCAGCGATGTTACGTCAAAATGGATATATACCTATTACAGCTTTGAATGCAACCCAGGCACTTGAACAATTTAAAAGTGAAAAAGGACAAATTGACCTGATCATTTCCGATGTTGTCCTCCCGGATAAAAACGGTTTACAGATCGTTGAGGAAATTTTATCAAAACAGGCTGATATTCCGGCTATTTTCTGTAGTGGTTATACCGAAGAGGAAATAATGGAATTGATTAAAACGAATAAAAAATACAGGTATATTCAGAAACCGTATCCAATCAAAATGTTATTAAGTGAAATTTACTCAGCTTTAAAAGAACATGGTCAGACTTAATCCGGTTAAAGCCGTGTTTATCGATATGCATAAAAAATGTGATTGTATTTTTTGGATTAATTTCTTAAGCTTACTCAAGTCTAATATAGGTGTGAAAAAATGAGAAGGATTCTTGCCATTGATGACAATAGTGAGATTCGAGAATTAGTTGAAGCATACTTCTCTGCGCGAAAAATGGAAGTAAAGACGTTGCCTGATGGTTCAGAGGCAATCGAAACGATCATTCAATTCGAACCCGACATCATTATTCTTGATATAAATCTTCCCGGTAAAAGCGGATTGGATTTATTAAGTTCTTTTAAAAGGCACCCTATCGCTGCTCATATTCCGGTTATAATGCTCACTTCTCATGTCGAGTCCACTACGCAAATAAAAGGACTGGTATCCGGTGCCGATGACTATGTTACGAAACCCTGTGATCCGAATATCCTCTATGCCCGGGTGCTCAGTGTTCTTCGTCGTACACTTTCACAAACCCGTAATAAATGCGATCAAATAAATTTGCTTCAGTATCTTATCCATCTCAATGAAAAGAGGGGCTATAAAATTTATACAAAACTTTTAGAAAAGTATGAAAATCATCCCGTTTGGTGGAAATGCTTCGTTCCCGATTTAATTGTTGAAAAAGAGCAAAAATACCGTTGTTATAATTTTGAGACGACACAATCACTGATGGAAGATACGTTTCTTGAACGAATGAAAACCATGGCATATATCCAAAAATTCTTGAAAGTAGAGGTATATCTGAATCTGATTGTCAGGAAAAAAGAAAATGAGAAATTGGCATTACGGTTAATTAAGGAGAACGATTTACCAATATCTGTCAAGTTAGTAACAAAAAGATGCCCCTCTAAAAATACCGGTCCAAAAGATATCTAGAAAATATTTATTGTTGTTTTAATAATCAGTCATTATTTTCTATTTCACACAACGAGTCATTGTTATCACAAATTTATCCAATTCAACATTCCGGTAATGATCCGGAATGGCAACCATGTATTTCCTGATTGTTTCCCCGGTATCATTCAACAACATTTCCCCGTCCGTAATTTTCCCAAATATCGGTGATTTTTGCCGGATGGTTTAAAATCCGTGATGAGGAAGGATGCCCTTGAGGGTTTATTTATAAAAATTTGGAAAAGGGAGGAAGTGTGTCCTTACCGGTAAAAAAGCCGCTATATATTGTAGCGTTTCTGTTTTTGACAAATCCAAAACAGAATTTTCATCTGTTGAGGAACAAGAAAGAATACCCCAAAAAAACCATGATTTTAAATTTGTTTCCACCAACGTTTCCACCAAGCGATACTTCTCTCGACGAGACTTTTATCAAAATACCTGCCTTACAAGCAGGGGGTCACAAGTTCGAATCCAGCCCCCGCTACTAAAAAAGCCTTCTGAAATGGAGGCTTTTTTTATTGTGAATTTATTGCCAGAAATTCGATGAATTTTACTACCCCACTATCATTCAGATGATCCTGATCAAAAAAGTATTCATCATGATCAATAAATGCCCGTTTTAGATCAATTAGCTGAATATTTTGTCTCATAAGTAAATTATCCGCGCCGTAATTCAAATCTCCAATAATATTGATATAATCCTTTGATAATGGGAATTTAATCCCGATAACTGCAGTGTTGTTACGCCGGCATAAACCGATAATCTCGATTAAGCAATCGGATAATAGCTCTGAAACTTTGTCTAAAGAAAATTGGTCGGTTTTGCGTTGCCGGCAGGCCGTGTCTTTGTTGGGATAATCCGCCCAGTTCTGAGAGTTATTGTCTGAAGTATCTTTCGACGGAAACAGGCGAGTGGCCAGATAACGAACAAAGAGCTGGGAATTATTTAATTCAAATAATGGAAAATACCGCCGCATGTATTTGTCGGGATAGTACAGCAGGGTGTTTCTGCGATAATAATTACGGTAGGTATTTTTAGATGTATAAATAATGGAACGGTTTTTATTATTCAGCGCTTCCCGATAGGATGACAAGGTGTGTTCATCGGCTGTAATATAAATGGTGTCGATGTGGATTCTCTGATCATATAGGTAATTTAGTTTTGAAAACATGTCGATGTAGGAGTCGCTCCCGTAGGAAAAATTATAAATTCCCTTACTGTCCAGATATTGTTGATGAATTACACGGGCGTGGGAATCACCAAACAGAAAATTTGAGTATTGTGCCAAAGTACTCAACGGAACTTTGTAGTATTTGTAAAACACCGGATAAGCGAAAACCAGATACATCACTGTATTGATAAAACCAAGTCCCGCTAGAAAGAGGGTGAGTTTTTTAATAAGCGGTTTCATTGTTTCCGAAATTCATGCAATTAATGATTGATAATTATTGATCTAACAACCTGTTTCGACTATCATATTGAATATAGTGTAAATAAATCTTAAGGTATAAGCAACTATTTTTAGAGTTTGGCAGTCTAAATACATGTTCTCTGAATAAAACGAAACAACATAAAATAAGAGGTTTGCCATGTCACTTCAGGAAATTCTTCAAAAAATTGTTGAAAACAATTATCCCATCCTGCTTGCCGACAGTGAAAAAGTATGGGAAGCAAATGCGCTTTTAACGTCATTGTCAGTACCGGCATTAAAACGTAGCGCTCATATGCAATCCGGTCTTTATATCGCTGAAGTCAATGAGGGCGGTTTCCTGGGCCGGGTTCTCTATAAAATCAAAAGAAAATAACGTTCCGGTTTTTAGTCACTGTTTTTGCGTGCAATCTCTAAATCATTAATTATTTCCGATATATTTAACCCCCTCGTTTTCAGTTGAGATTTATCGAATAATGCTCTATATTTACCCTTCAATTAAGGGTAAGTCAGGAAACACCATGTCGAACAGGGAAATAGTTAAGATTTATGAATGAACTCTGGAAATTTCTGCTGCTTTTTGCAGTTGGAGCGATTGCCGGATTTGTAAATGTGAATGCCGGTGGCGGTTCGACGATTACTCTGCCAACGATGATTTTTCTGGGATTGGACAGTGCGCTGGCTAATGGTACCAACCGGGTGGCAATCCTGATTCAAAACATTTTTGCAGTCTCATCGTTCCGAAAACAGAACGTTCATCAATTCAGCGAAAGCCTGAAAATGTCCTATATCACCCTGCCTGGAGCAATTATTGGCGCTCTGGTATCAATCAGAATATCCGATGCATGGTTTCAGCGCCTGCTGGCTGTAATAATGATCGGTATTGTTGTTACGATGTTTATTCCCCGCACAAAACAAACATACCAGGACGACATTTCAACATCTAAGCATAAATGGCTGATTTATGTTGTGCTGTTTTTTATCGGGTTTTATGGTGGTTTTATCCAGGTTGGGGTCGGGTTTCTATTCATGGCTGCACTGTACCATATTCTAAAAATCAGCCTTGTGTATGTAAACATGCACAAAGTATTTATCGTTTTAATTTATACGATTCCCTCATTGGCGGTTTTTGCACTGTCCGGGAAAGTAAACTGGAGTTTTGGGCTTTGTCTAGCAGCGGGTAATGCACTTGGGGCCTGGTTCGGGGCTAGAGCCTCAGTAAAAGGTGGCGAAAAACTAATTCGCTATGTTCTTGCTATTGCAATTATGATCATGGCTGTAAAACTACTTATAACAATTTAGGAAAATGAACTTCATTAAATCTGAAATATTCCCCAAAACTCGAAATAATTCGTCTTTCCATGGTTTAATGGAAAATATTGTAGCAGAATTTCAGCAGATTGAAACCGTAGAAGCAATTGGATTGGGGGGATCTCTGGCAAACGATTCCTATGATTCTCTGTCTGATATCGACCTTTATATCATATCGAATGAAATCATTCCAATTGAGTTACGGATGAATATTATCCAAAAATTCAATCCATCAAAATCGAACCTGAATCTATCGTTCTGGGATCCGGGTGATGAGTGGATTGATGGCAATTCCGGAATTGAAGTTGACATGATTTATTGGCGAATTTCCTGGATTGAAGATCAAATCAATAAAGTCCTCGCGCTATACCAGGCAAGCATAGGATATTCGACTTCCTTCTGGTTCACTATTCAGAATTTGAAGATATTCTTTGATCGAAACGGTTGGCTAAAAAAAATAAAGGAAAAATGTAACCGGCCGTATCCATTAGAATTAAAAAAGGCAATTATTGCTAAAAATCATCCAATATTGAGAAATGTTATTCCTTCCTATTACGGACAACTTTTAAAAGCCGTGGAACGGGATGACCAAATTAGTGTTAACCATAGAATCACGGCATTTTTTATGAGTTATTTTGATGTATTATTCGCCTTGAACGAATTACCAAATCCGGGTGAAAAAAGAGTACTGATTTATGCTTTGGAAAATTGTAGAAAATTGCCGGCTGATTTTCAAAAAAATATTGATTCTATTTTACATTTTAAGTTTGAGAATAATACTCATTTTTTCGAAAGTTTAAATGAAATAATTGACAACATTGACCATTTGTTAAATCTGGAAGGAATCGATCCAGCGGGAACATTGACCCTGGATAAAAATCAATCATGAACGAAGAGAGATTGCCGGAGATTAAGATCTGGAATTCTGGCTTGAATCCGGGATTCGGTCTGTGGCATCGCTTCCACCAAAAAAGAACGGAAAATTTTAAATTATGATGTACGATATAATTGAATCGGTATTGATGTCTCTTGATGGAAAAAATGTGGAATTGTATCCATACATTCCCTATCTGCTGAAAGATTTGTGGGAAATTGGTTCTTCCGCGGATCAGATGATCCGGCTGTTAGAACAACAGAACAGGGATTTTTGTAATCCGGATCTGAAAGTACTAGACCTGGGTTGCGGAAAGGGTGCAGTCGCAATACCTTTGGCTAAAAAGTTCGGCTTCATCGTCAGAGGGATTGATGCCGTTCCCGAGTTTATCGAGTTTGCCCGGGAAAAATCGATTGAATGGAATGTCGCCAACCGCTGCCAATTTGAGGAAGGCGATATCCGGGAATATGTCGAGAAATGTGAAACATATGATATTATCATTTTGGCGTCAATTGGTCCGGTTTTCGGAGATGTTCAGAGGACATTGAAAATACTTTCAAAGTGTTTACGACCCAATGGAATTATCCTGCTGGATGATGCGTATATACCCGATGGCAGTGATTTTTATCATAACAATTGTCTCCCGGAAGCACAATTCATGACCCAGATACGCCGAAGTGGCTTTAAAATTTCAGATTCGATTATTTACAGCAGTTCTCATATGTTGGATATGAATGAGGATATTTATAAGCAAATTAACAAACGAGCGAGAGAATTAATTAATATTTATCCCGGTCTACGCTATATTTTTGAAGATTATTTAAAATCCCAACGTATTGAAAACAAGATTCTCGAGAATAATGTGACCTGTGCATTAATGCTGATTGAATTGAGCCAAAACCACAATGAAAATCTTTAGATTTCAATTACTGTTTATCCTGTTTTCCTTAATTTGTCATGGTCAGGGCCAGTTAATCAAAATATCCAATAATCTTGAGCTGAAACAGATTTGTGAAAATCTGTACGTTCATGTGTCCTACGAGGACCTGGATACCTATAAACATGTCCCGGCAAACGGGCTTATTGTTTTTGATAACGACAATGTAATCATTATTGATACTCCCTGGAATGATGATGAGGCCAGGGACCTGATAAATTGGTTGACGAAAACCATGAAATTGGGTATTCAAGCGGTTATTGTTACTCATTGGCATCAGGACTGTATGGGGGGATTAAAAGCATTTCACGATAACGGAATACCATCCTATGCAATGGAGTTGACGCGCCGGATTGCAGATGAAAAAAATCTACCATTACCTGAAATTATATTCACAGATAAATTAATATTGCACCAGAACAAGACTGAAATCATATGCAGTTATTTAGGGGCTGGCCATACAATTGATAATATTGTTGTCTGGTTGCCCGACTACAATACCCTTTTCGGAGGGTGTATGGTAAGATCTGCAGGCTCAAAAAATCTGGGCTTTACCGGTGATGCAGATCTTATCGCATGGCCGCTTACGTTACAAAAAGTATTAGAAAAATTTCCCCAATGTGAGACAGTTATTCCGGGGCATGGAGCACCCGGAGGAATAGATCTCATTCAGCATACTATTTCCTTAATCAACTCAAACAGGTAAATCATTAGGTTGAGAGGTGAGCATGAGTGTTCAAATTAAAGAAGTCCTATCTCGTCGTGATTTGAAGAAATTTGTGAAGTTTCCTCTATCTTTATATCGAGGACATCCATACTGGGTTCCAACACTGATTCAGGATGATTTGAGTACGCTTTCCGCCGATAAAAATCCGGCCTACGCATTTTGTGAAGTAAAAAACTGGCTGGCCTATAAAGATGGTAAAATTGCCGGTCGTATAACCGCAATTCTGAATAGTAAACATGAAGAAAAGTGGGGTAAAAGACAGGTAAGGTTTGGTTGGATTGATTTCATTGAAGACGAAGAAGTCTCGGCGGCGTTAATGGAAGCTGTGGAAAACTGGGCGAAGGCAAAAGGGGCAGAATCGGTGCATGGGCCATTGGGTTTTACTGACTTTGATCATGAAGGCATGCTCGTTGAAGGATTTGAGGAAATGGGCACCATGGCAAGTATTTATAATTATGCCTACTATCCAAAACATCTTGAGAAACTTGGATATACAAAAGATGCGGACTGGGTAGAGTACCAGATTTCAATCCCTGACAAATTTCCAGAGCAAATTGAACATTATTCGAAAATGGTCCAGGAAAAATATGGTTTCAGAGTTCTTGAAGCGAAATCAACTAAACGGGACATTTTGCCTTATGCCCATCAGTTATTTGATGTGTTGCAGGAAGCCTACAAAGAATTATACGGCGTTGTGCACCTGACGAAAGAGCAGATTGATGCGTACATCAAACAATATTTAGGATATATTACTCCTGATTATATTGGAATTGTGCTGAATAAAGAGAACAAAGTGATCGGGTTTGGAATTACCATGCCATCACTGTCGCGGGGGTTACAAAAGACAAAAGGTCGTTTATTTCCGTTTGGAATTTTTCACCTGCTACGGGCAATGAAAAAGAATGATGTGGTCGATCTGTACCTGATTGGTGTGCTCCCCGATTACCAGGGAAAAGGCGTTGCCGGTATTTTATTGAACAAAATGGGACAGGGCTTTGTGAAAAACGGTATTAAATACGCTGAGTCCAATCCGGAGCTGGAGTTGAATAATAAAGTCCAACAGCAGTGGAAACATTTTGAAAAACGCTTACATAAGCGCCGGCGCTGTTATATTAAGCAATTAGTATAATTTGAAACTCTGCATTTGCTTCGAACTTTTACAAAGATACAATTTACTCTTCTAACTCTGTAAACTCACCCAGTGTGCGGGTAAATATATAAATTACAACGATGCCGATAACCATATGAGCGGCCAGAATATACCAGATATTTTCCGGATGTCCGTTATTGGTAAAATATCCATAAAGTGATGTATAGGTGATGCCGCTCAGAGCGCCGCCAAGTCCGGTGGCCAGGAAGTTTGTGCCCATATACAGACCGGCTTTCTCTTTTGGTGCAATCCAGGTGATGTATTCCTGAATCCGCGGTGACGATATCATTTCGCCAATGGCAAACAGAAAAATCCCCAGGAATACCAACGCCGGTGCGCTGATTTTTGCCAAGCCGAGCACAATGAACCCGATTGCGGACATGAAGAGTCCGAGCAGAAACGTTGGCATAGCCTTGAATTTCTCTGCCCAGCGGGAAACGAAAATCTGGAAAATCATGATGATATAGCCGGTATGGGAAATTGTTTCACCCAGAATACGCCAGACACCTTTGTCGTCAGTATGAGAAAAGATACCGGTAAATCTGCCGCCGAAAATGCTCTTGATATTCAGGTAAAGAAGGGCAGTATCAATATTGCGATCGATATAGATGGGAACCAGGTTGAAGAATGCCCAAAACGGCAGCCAGAAGAAAATCCCAAGAATTAGAATAAAACTCGTGAATTTTAGGTCGGAGAAAACAACACCAATGTCGACAAATTTCTGCTTTAAAGTTGTACCGTCGGTTTCCCGTTCTGGTTCTTTGTAGAATAGGATGGTGATGACAAGCATTAATCCAATACTGATTGCAGCTGCGATAAACGCGTAATTCCAGGAGATTGCCCGCAGTTTACCGGCGACGATGGGGCCAAAAGAAGCACCGACATTGACCATGGCGTAAAAAATACCAAAACCCATGGTCTTGTTGGTTTTGTCGGTGACAGCTCTGACTGTTCCGGAAATCAGTGGTTTGAAAATCCCGGCCGCCAGGGCAATACTCAACATAGTCAGGGCGATGCCGGAAAAGGATTTCGTCAGAATTAATAGCAGGATAGACGGCAAATAAGCCAGGTAGGAGATGATCAGGACTTTCTTGAAGCCGAAACGGTCAGCGAAGGTCCCGGAAATAAGGGGAACCGTATAGGAGAAGAGCAAAAAAAGACTTTGGACAATCCCCAGTTGGGCTTTTGTGTAGCCGAGGTATTCCATATAGATACCGAACCCCATATAGATACCATAATAGGCAAAGCGTTCCAGAACTTCGATGGAATTGGCAATCCAGAAAACCGATGGAAATTGTGTGCGATCTTTCATGAATACTCCCGTGATTGTTCAGCGAATTTTTAAGAGTGTACAAAAGCGAGCCACAAATGGCAAGTACTTGATCGATATAAAAAAAGAATTTGTCTGTAAAATACCTCGAACATTTTTAAGATTATCCCAAAACGGGCGAACTGAATTCGAGAATTATTAGCAGCAGATGAAGCAATTTTTGAAGAATATTTAGGAAATTCAGAGGCCTCTTCTTTTATTGCTCCATTATAGTACTTAAATTGTAAAATGCTAATGGATTTTCGAATTGTGAGAAAAAGGTATTTTTTATTCATTGTTTACTTGACTCCTCAATTAATTTTGTGCTAATAAATCGACAGGGTATTAATGAAAAACATCATCAAACAATTATGGCTGGTGATCAGTCTGATTCTGGCGGCATCCTTTATTCTATTAATGTCAGATCGGGAGCAGCGGTCAGGTCATAGGAAACAAAGCGCGCAGTCGTTTCCGTCCATCGCTATTATGCAGATCTCATCGACGACTCTTTTAGATTCCCATGTTGCCGGTGTACTCGATCGGTTGGAGGAGAAAGGCTATCGGGCTCCGGACGGAAAAAACATCCATCTTTTTAATCCCCAGGGAGATTATAGTACTGCTAATACAATCGCCCGGGATATTGTCAATAGCCCTTATGACATTGTTATTACGTCCAGTACTACAGCCTTGCAGGTTTTTTCGAAAGCCAATACAGTGGTTCAAAAAACTCATGTATTTGGCGCTGTAACAGATCCCTACGGTGCAGGTGTTGGTATCACTGGTCCCGAACCTGGCCAGCATCCACCCTACTTAGCCGGAGTTGGCACGTTTCAACCGGTGAAAAATACGATCAGGATTGCGTACGAAATGAATCCTGGTCTTAAACGCTTGGGCGTTGTCTGGAATCCCGGCGAACAATGTTCGGAAGCCTGCTTGAAGGAGGCCCGGGAAATTTGCTGGGAACTCGGGATTGAGCTTATCGAAGCCATTGCGACGAATACGTCAGAGGTTTCTGAAGCAGTGCGATCTGTAATTGCGAAAAATGTGGATGCGATCTGGATTGGCGGAGATACGGTTGCCAATGCATCAATTGGGCTTATTATTAATTTGGCGACTCAGGTGGGAATTCCCGTTTTTAGCAATGATCCTTTAGATGTAGAAAAGGGCGCCCTGTTTGGACTGGGGGCCAATTATTTTACCGTGGGACAATATACC
>Ga0265596_1001534_pt1 | contig 10857 bp, 15 predicted proteins | sample saktaG_FD_190143 | JGI IMG/M metagenome (GOLD analysis project Ga0265596, IMG submission 190143) | Saline water microbial communities from Sakinaw Lake, British Columbia, Canada - sak_2013_06_06_60m | ecosystem: Environmental > Aquatic > Non-marine Saline and Alkaline > Saline ...
CAATAGAAATACCAAGCCCATTTCCAGTCGCTAATGCTAAATTAATTTGTCCAAAATGTAAAAAGGCAACAAGAGTAGGATATATGATAAAGCCAGCGACAAAACCTTCTGAAAAGCCCCAAAAAGTAAGGATTTGTAAAAAATGCAAAAAAGAAATAGCATGAAAGGACTACAAGAAAAATACAAAAAAGAAATAATACCAGCAATGATAAAAAAGCATGGTTATAAGAATAGAATGGATGTTCCTAAAATTAGGAAGGTTGTTTTGAATATCGGATTTGGGGGAAGAGTAGCTGGCAAGACACCAAAGGAAAGAGAAAAAATAGCGGAAAATATTGCTCAGCACTTATCATTAATTGCAGGACAAAAACCTATTTTAACACGAAGTCGTAAATCCATTTCTACTTTTAAAATTAGAAAAGGAATGCAGATTGGAGCTAAAGTCACATTGCGAGGCAAAAAAATGTATCACTTTGTAGACAGGCTTATCAATGTTGCTTTGCCAAGGTCAAGGGATTTTCGCGGAATTGAAACAAAAAATGTTGATCAAGGCGGAAACTTGACAATAGGGATTAAAGAACATATTATTTTTCCTGAGGTTTCAACTGAAAAAATGCAAAATATTTTTGGATTTCAGGTAATAGTGGAAACCACAGCAGAAACAAAAAACCAGGCAGTAGTTTTCCTAAAAGAAATGGGATTTCCAATAAAAATTTCTAAAGAATAAAAATGGCAAGAAAAGCATTAATTGTTAAAGCAAAAAAACCACCGAAGTATAAAAGCAGGGAAGTCTTAAGGTGCTTTCGGTGTGGAAGAAAAAGAGGATATCTCAGAAAGTTCAGATTATGCAGAATATGTTTTAGAGAAATGGCAAGAAAAGGATTAATTCCTGGTATTCGTAAAGCCAGTTAATATTCAAAAAATTATGACAGATCCTATAGCTGATATGTTAATAAGGATAAAAAATGCGCAAATGGTTTCCAAAAAAGAAACCATTGTTCCCTTTTCAAATATAAAATACGAAATTGCTAAAATATTGGAGAAAAAAGGATTTATAGCAGAAGCGAAAAAATTCGGGCAGAAAACAGAGAAAATAATAAAAATCTCCCTTTCTTATAAAAATGATACTCCTGCCATTACAAATGTTAAAAGGATATCCAAACCAGGGCAAAGGATTTATAAAACAGTTAATGAAATAAGACCAATTCGCGGCGGTTATGGTATCGGCATTATTTCTACATCAAAAGGTATTATGACTATTAAACAAGCGCAGAAAAAAAACTTAGGTGGAGAAGTTATCGCAGAAATTTGGTAAAAAATATATGAGCAAAATAGGAAAAAAACCAATTAAAATACCAGAGAATGTCAATATTGAGATTGATGGACAAAAGGTTAAGGTTTCAGGACCAAAGGGCGAACTATTTAGAAATGTTTTGCCAGTTATTAATGTTGAAAAACAAGAAAAAGAAATTGTTTTAACTCCAAAAACAGAAACCAAAACAGCAAATGCTTTTTGGGGACTGGAAAGGGCATTGATACAAAATATGGTAGAAGGCGTTTCTCAAGGATTTACCAAAAAATTAGAATTAGTCGGGATTGGCTATAAAGCGGCAATGGAAGGTTCAAATCTTATCTTAGAAGTTGGATTTAGTCATTCTGTAATCATAGAAATACCAGAAACAATAAATGTTTCAGCCAAGGGTAAAGCCATCACTATAAGCGGGATTGACAAGGCATTAGTTGGGCAGATTGCCGCTAAAATTAAAAAAATCAAGCCACCTGACCCCTATAAAGGTAAAGGTATTCGTTATTTAGGTGAGGAAATCAAATTAAAACCAGGCAAAAAAGCCACATCAGGTATTTAAACAATAAAAAATGTTAAAAAAACAAAGCCAAAGATTAAAGCGGCACAAAAGAATAAGAGCAAAGATTAGTGGAACCAAGGATATTCCGCGGCTTTGTGTTTTTCGTTCAAACAAGCATATTTATGCCCAACTCATTGATGATGTAAACGGTAAAATATTGGTAATAGCAGATGACAAAAAAATAGAAAAAAAGAAAAATACAAAAACTGAAGTTGCTCATAAGGTCGGAGAAGAACTTGCAAAAAAAGCGATGGAAAAGAAAATTTTGAAAGTTGTTTTTGATAGAGGCGGTTATTTATATCACGGCAGAGTAAAGGCTTTGGCCGAAAGCGCAAGAAAAAACGGATTAGTGTTTTAGTTTTAAAAAATGTTTGATAAAAATAGAAAAAAAAGAACTCCAGAAAAAAAGGAATTTGACCACAAGCTTTTACATTTGAGTAGAGTAGCAAGAATGACTTCTGGAGGAAGGAGATTTAAATTTAGAGCAGTGACAGTAATAGGAAATAAAAAAGGAAAAGTAGGACTTGGCATTGCCAAGGGAAAAGATGTGGCCCAAGCAATCCAAAAAAGCAAGAAACAAGCAGAAAAAAACATGATTTTGGTGCCAATCCACAACGATACAATTCCTCATCAAGTTGAAGCAAAATTCAGCAGTGTTAAATTGTTAATGAGACCTCAAACAAAAGGGAAGGGGCTAATAGCTGGAGGCGCTGTAAGAACTGTTTGCCATTTAGCAGGCATTAAAAATATTTCTTCAAAAATCACAAGCAGAACAAAAAATAAAATGAATATTGCCAGGGCAGCCATAGAGGCATTAAAAAAACTAAAAGCAGACGTTAAAGATAAATAACAAATGCAATTACATCAATTAAAACCGAATCATGCCCGAAAAAAAGAAAAGCGCATAGGGCGCGGAGGAAAAAGAGGTACTTATTCTGGTAAGGGAATTAAAGGGCAAAGCAAAAGAGCAGGACGCAAGTTTCAACCACTTGTGCGTCTTATTATTAAAAAGTATCCTAAGAAAAGAGGATATCGTTTCAAATCCTTAAAAAACAAGCCAGAAATTATTAATCTATCTTGTTTAGATGGGAAGTTTGATAAAAACTCTATAATCAGCCCTCAGACATTAGTTGAAAAAGGACTTGTCAGAAAGAAGAGGGGAAAGATGCCAGAAGTTAAAATCTTAGGCAGCGGAGAGATTAAAAAGACATTCACATTTAAAAACTGCCTAATCTCAGAAGTTGCTGAAGAAAAAATCATAAAAATAGGAGGAACAATTGATTACAAACAAAAAGAAGTAAAACCAAAAAAAGAAAAGGTTAAAAAAGAAGTAAAACCAAAAAAAGAAAAGGTTAAAAAAGAAGTAAAACCAAAAAAAGAGAAGATTAAAAAAGTTAAAAAAGAATAATCGCTAAAAACCGACATTAACTTCTGCATAAAGACATTATGTTCCTCAAAAACATTATTAAAATTTTCAAAATCAAGGACTTGAGAAATCGAATATTGATTGTATTGATTGTCTTTGTTATTTTCAGAATAATGGCTGGAATTCCTATTCCCGGGGTAAACCCGGAAGAGCTTAAAGCGTTTTTTGAACAATTTCAAGTGTTTGGTCTTTTCAATGTTTTTACAGGAGGCACTATGCAAAATCTATCTATTGTAATGTTGGGGTTGGGCCCATTCATCACCTCAACTGTGGTTCTTCAGCTTTTAAGTATGATTTTCCCGCAATTAGAACGCATTTATAAAGAAGAAGGAGAGGCGGGAAGAGAAAAATTTAACCAGCTTGGACGACTTTTGTCGATCCCTCTTGCATTTTTACAGGGATACACAATGTTAACTTTATTTCAGAAAAGAGGTGTTCTCCAAAATCTAACAGTTTCTGCGTCTATCGCGTCGGTTATTAGCATAACCGCTGGAACTGTATTGCTTATGTGGTTAAGTGAAATTATCTCTGATAAAGGAATTGGCAACGGCACTTCATTATTGATTTTTGCTGGTATTATCTCCAGCTTTCCGCAAAATATTCTTCAAACATATAGCGGATTACAGCAGGACCCTTCACAAACTCTTTCATATGTACTTTTTTTCATACTTTCCTTATTCATTATTTTTGCAGTTGTACTTACTAGCCAAGCAAAAAGAAATATCCCTGTTTCTTATGCCAAAAGAGTAAGGGGCAGAAAGGTTTATGGAGGCGCGAAAACCTTTCTCCCGCTTAACCTTAACCCTGCTGGCGTAATGCCTATCATTTTTGCATTATCCCTGCTTACGCTTCCAGGCATGTTGGCAAATTTCTTTTTAGGTGCAGAAGGATATGTTGGAAAAATTGCGCAGCAAGTAAGCAATCTTTTTGCAAACCCTGTTATATATAGCGTTTTTTATTTCTTTCTTGTTTTGCTATTTACATTTTTTTATACACTTATTATTTTTGATTCTGAAAACATCTCCCAAAACCTTAAAAATACAGGTGGGTTTATTCCTGGATACAGACCTGGTAAACCAACTGCAAAGCGGCTTAGCTTTATCCTTAATCGTATTTTACCCATTGGTGCTTCATTTTTAGGCGTCATTGCTTTAGCGCCAACTATTATCGGAAGATTGACGGGAATAATGACATTTCAGTTTTTAGTTGGAGGAACATCCTTGTTAATTCTTGTTAATGTGGTTGTTGAAACATATCAAGAAATTAAGTCATTTTTACAAATGCAAGAGCTTTAATAAAATGGAAAAAAAACTAAAAGCAATTATTTTATTGGGAGCACCCGGGTCAGGGAAGGGGACACAGGCAAATTTACTAGCAGAAAAACTTGATCTTTATCACTTAGATAACGGCAAAATGCTCAGAAAAAAGTACAGTAACTTTAAGCCAGAAGAATTTATAGAGTCAGAAGGAGAAAAGTACTATTTCGAAGATGAGAAGAAAAAATATGATACAGGAGAATTAAGTAACCCTTTTTTTATCTTGGGCTTGATCAAAGAAACAATTAAGCAGGTAATGGAGTCAGATCAAGGGCTTGTTTTGTCTGGTTCTCCTAGAACATTACCGGAAACGAAAAAATTAATGCCTTTTTTGACGACATTATACGGCAAAGAAAACATTAAAATTTTCTTTCTTAGTTTAGATGTTAAAGACTCAATTTGGCGGAATTCCCGCCGTCGAATATGTGAGTTAATGGAACACTCGATTTTATACAGCGAAGAAACTAAAAATTTGAGCCTATGTCCTTTTGATGGCTCAAAACTTATCAAAAGAAAATTAGATACACCAGAAACCATTGAAAAAAGATTTGAAGTTTTTGAGCAAGAAACTTTTCCAATAGTCAAATATATAGAAGAACAAGGGTTTGAGGTAAATCAAATTAATGGGAAGCAAACAGTAGCCAATGTGCACTATGATATTTTAAAAAGCATAATTCCCAGTTAATCATATTTTCTTGTAATGACGATACCTATAAAAACGGAAAAAGAAATTCAGATTATGCGCAAAAATGGGAAGAATCTTGCAGGTATAATGGAAAAGATAAGCAAAAAAGTTGCTCCAGGGGTTAAGTCCCAAGAATTGAACGAGTTAGCAGAAAAATTGATTATAGAATTAGACGCTAAACCAAGTTTTAAAAATTACAACGGCTTTCCAGCCGCGCTTTGTGTTTCTATTAACGAAGAAATTGTGCATGGAATACCTTACAATAAAACATTAAAACATGGGGATATTGTTTCTCTTGACCTTGGGATATATAAAAATGGATTTCACTCAGATATGGCAATTACTCTGCCTGTAGGAGAAATAAGTTATGAAGCAAAACATTTAATTAAAACAACAAAAAAGGCGCTGAAATTAGCTATAAGAAATATAAAAACAAGCAATACTTTTGGAGATATCAGCAATATTATTCAACGGCATATTGAATCCCAGGGATATAGCGTTGTCAGAGAGCTTTGCGGGCATGGCATTGGTCGCGAATTACATGAAGACCCAGAAATTCTTAATTATGGAAAAAGAAAGACTGGACCAAAAATCAAGCAGGGGATGGTTTTTTGTATAGAACCAATGGCGGCAATAGGCAAGGGCGAAATCAAAAAAGGAAAGGATGGTTGCGCATACACTACAATTGATGAAAAACTTTCCGCTCATTTTGAACATACTATTGCAGTTACAAAAAAAGGCGTTGAAATCTTGACAAAGATATAAACTTAGTTATCTTACAAACAGTGTATTCCGGGTGAGGAGGACTGCCCAGAACAGGCCCAAACGAGGTCAAGAATCCTTCGAGGATTCTTGATAACGGGACTGGGGAAATGAACCCCTCCCCGGAACACCAGAAAAAAAAAGCTCGTTGTTTTAACGAGCTTTTTAATTTTCTCTTTATGTATTTTTATGTTATAATAATTTAAAGATTTAAAAACTAGATGTATTATTAAGAAATTATGAAACTCTCAATCATTATACCTGCATATAACGAAGAAAAAGGAATAGCAAAGGCATTACAAGAAATTGATAAATACACTAAACAACAAAATTACGAATATGAAATTATTGTGGTAAATGATGGGTCTAAAGACCGAACAGCTGAAGTTGTCCAAAAAATGATGCCGCAAATCAAAGGTTTGCGCTTAATTGATAACACAAAAAATCATGGCAAGGGTTTTGTTGTCAAGCAGGGTCTGCTCGAAGCTAAGGGAGAAATCAGATTATTCACTGATGCTGACAATAGCACTTCTATTGATCAGGTGGAGAAAATGTGGCCTGAATTTGAAAATGGTTATGATATTGTTATTGGCTCGCGTGATGTTAAGGGAGCAACGCTAGAACCACCCCAACCATGGTATCGTCGGATATTAGGCAATGTCTTCAACTTATTTGTGCAAACTTCTTTAGGGCTTTGGGGAATCTGGGACACTCAATGTGGATTTAAAGCGCTTAACAAAGATTCTGTTCAAAACGTTCTGCCTAAATGCAAAATAGATCGCTGGGCCTTTGACCCAGAAATATTAGCCTTAGCAAAAAAACAAGGATTTAAAATAAAAGAAGTACCTGTTCATTGGATTAATCGAGCTCAAAGTAGAGTAAAATTATTTGGTCCCAACAGCATGATTACCATGTTAAGAGAAATACTTCAGATTAAGTGGTGGTTAATAACTAAAAAATATAAATAACAAAATGGCAAAGCAAAAATTTCCATCTGAACTTCGCTATGATATTGCCTCTAAGGACTGGGTAGTTATTGCAACTGGTCGCGCAAAAAGACCAGAACTCTTTAAAAAACAAGGGAAAAAAATAGAAAAAACTCCTAAGGGAAAATGTCCATTCTGCGATATTAATACACAAAAAATGCCAACCCTTATTTACTCAAAGGGCAAAAAAATATTTCTTAATCTTGATGGAAAGACTCCAAAGAACTGGAGCACAATCATCATCCCAAACAAATATCCTGCTTTTATGCCAAGTAATCAATTGAAAGAAGAAAGCGAGGGTAAACTTTATCAAAAGGTTGAGGCAGCAGGATTCCATGAGGTTGTAGTGACAAAAGACCATGATAAACATATTGCGCTTTTACAAGTCAGTGAGATTAAAGAAATTCTTGACGCTTATCAGGAGCGATTTATAGAATTAGCCAAAAAGCCATTGGTAAAATATGTAGCCATATTCCATAATCATGGACGTGAAGCAGGAGCAAGTATTTACCATCCACATTCCCAGATTATCACAACTCCATTAATTGACCCTGATTTAAAAAAAGCTTTATCCATTTCTAAGAAATACTTTCAGAAACATAAAAAATGCCTTTATTGCGAAATGAGTAAATGGGAGAAAAAAGTTAAAAAGAGAATTGTTTTTGAAAACAAACATTTTTTAGCTATATGTCCATTTGCGTCTAAAATGGCATTTCAGGTAATTATTTCTCCTAAAAAACATTTATCTCACTTTGAAAATATTACTGAGAAAGAAAAGGTATCATTGGCTGAGATATTTAAAAAAACATTGGGCAAACTCTACAAGGGTTTAAACAATCCTGCCTATAATTTCTATCTCCACACAGCTCCATGCAATAGCAAAGATTATGAATTTTATCATTGGCATTGGACAATTCTGCCAAAAACATCAATTCATGCTGGTTTTGAATTAGGCGTTGGTATAGAAATCTCAACTATTGAACCAGAAAGAGCCGCAGAATATCTACGCAAACAATAACTCTATTTATCCAAACTGCTAAATTTGTTATAATGTACCTATCCAAAAAATTATGGAAAAAATATTAATTATTGCCAATTGGAAAATGAACCCGCAGACATTAGAGCAAGCCATGCAAATTTTCGATTCAATAGAAGATGAAGCAAAAAACATAAAGAATGTTAAAGTGGTTATTTCCGCGCCTTTTGTTTATTTGCCTAAGTTAGCTGAAAAGCAATCAGAAATTGAGCTCTGCGGGCAAGATTGCCACTGGGAAAAGAAGGGCGCATACACAGGCGAGATTTCAGCAGAAATGCTTAAAAACATTGGTTGCGAGTATGTAATTTTAGGTCATTCAGAAAGAAGAACATATTTCAATGAAACTGATGCGATAATAGAAAAAAAACTTAAGGCAGGAATTGATGCAAAATTAAAGCCAATTCTCTGCATAGGAGAGACAGAAGAACAAAAAAAGCTGGGGAAAACATCTGTTATTTTAATTTCTGAACTAACAAGAACATTACAACAGCTAGTTGTTGACCATATGATAATAGCTTATGAGCCGATTTGGGCAATCGGGACGGGAAAAGCATGTAATCCAGAGATAGCTAAAAAAAATCTTGACATTATCAGAACAGCCCTGACAAATCTAAAAGTTAAAACCAGTTCTGTTTTGTATGGTGGCAGTATCAATCAAAAAAATGCAAAAGATTTTATCAAAGCAGGATTTGACGGACTTTTAGTGGGCAAATCTTCATTAAATAGTCAAGAGTTTAATCATATCCTTAAATTGTTTGCTTGAAATTAAGAGCCTTGATTTGCTAAAGTATTCAGTATATAATCTTGAATCATGGATAATTTTCTAAATTCCGATTTTTATAGCCCAAGTAAGGGTAACTTAAAATTAAATCAAGTAATAGAAGAAATTATTGGCTATGTTCAGCAAAAGCCAAGCTGTTTTTATGATATTATCGTAGGATGTGATTCTTCCTCAGGGCAAGACCCATGTTTTCCAGTTGTAGTGGTTATACTTAGAAAAAGAGAGGGGGGAATATTCTTTTTAAAAAAGGTGCGATTTACTTCACAAGAAGCAAAAAAATTTGTAAATTGGAAAATGAGGATATTGGAAGAAGTAATGCTTTCATGTAAATTCGCTTTACAATTAAGAGAAGATTTAGACAAAAGAATAGCAGATTTAGAAACAACAATTGATTATGAGTTTCGTTATATCCACGCAGATGTTGGCGAAAACGGAGACACGAAAGAGATGATTAAAGAAGTAACTGGTCTTATACGCGGTAATGGATTCGAGCCCAAAATTAAGCCTGAATCATTTGTTGCTTCATCTGTAGCAGATCATTTTTGTTAGACCTACAGAATTGAATTGACAAAGGCAAAAAAACATTTAATAATTGAACAAGTAGCCGAACTCTAAATTTCCAATGCTGGAAGAAAGAAAAGGTCGAGGTTACTGGATTAAAGAAAATAGATAAGAAAGAAATATGGCCGAAGAAATAGTCCAATATCAGGCATTTCTTGAATACGTTGTCAAGAACCTTGTAGACCATCCTGAAGAAGTCTCAGTCGAAAAAAAGGTGGATGAAATGGGAGTTTTACTTTCCCTTAAGGTCCACCCAGAAGATATGGGACAGATAATTGGCAGGGGAGGCAATACCGCACGAGCAATAAGGTCATTAGTAAGAATTATTGGCCTAAAGAATCATGCTCGAGTTAACCTTAAAATAGAAGAACCAGAAGGGAAAAGCGCTAACGCCCCTGTTAAAGAAGATTTAGAGGAACTTAAACTCTAAGACAAAAATTTATGAGAACAGCGCTTTTCTAAAGCGCTGTTTTCATTTTTTATACATTTATACCTTACTTTAATGCTTCAATTTGATATTATTACAATTTTCCCAGAAATGTTTTCATGCTTTACATCAGAAAGCATTATTAAACGCGCGCAAAACAAGGGACTGATTAAAATTAATGTCCATTATCTTAGAGATTTTGTAACTGATACCCATAGTGTGATTGATGACCGCCCATTTGGTGGTAATATCGGTATGGTGATGAAAGTAGAACCAATTTATAGGGCAGTTAAGGCAATAAAAACAAAAAGAAAAAGCAAAGTTATTCTTTTCACTCCCCGAGCTAAAAATTTTAATCAGAAAAAAGCATATGAATTTTCAAAATTAGACCAATTGATTATGATATGTGGAAGATATGAGGGTATAGATGAAAGAGTAGCAAAATATATTGCCGATGAAAAAGTTTCTATTGGAAATTATGTGCTTATGGGTGGAGAGTTGGCAGCTATGGTGGTTGCCGAAGCAAGCGCAAGATTAGTTCCAAATGTAATCGGAATAGATAAACCACAAATATTAGAACAAAGAGTAACAAAAGAGAAAAAATTTATTGAATACCCCCAGTATACAAGACCAGCGGTTTTTGAGCCAGAAAGCGGCAAAAAATGGCGTGTGCCAAAAATATTACTTTCAGGGCATCATAAAAAGATTAAAGAGTGGCGCAAAAAACACTCAAGAAAGATATAGTTTAGTTATTGATTATCGGGGAATTCCATGATAGAGTTTAATCAATGGCTCATCGATGGACAACAGAAGAAAAACAAATAAAAATTGAGGAGCTACTCAACCTTTACAAGAGACAAAACAAAACAATCGGGGAAGTGGGTAAAATCTTAGGAATTGCAGAGAGTACTGTTTTTGATCGAATGAAAAGATTGAATATCACTAGTGATCCAGAAAAAAAGTTGAATTACTGTAACAGAAGGCACAACATAATGATTCCAAAAGCTTTTTC
>Ga0265596_1001536_pt1 | contig 10846 bp, 11 predicted proteins | sample saktaG_FD_190143 | JGI IMG/M metagenome (GOLD analysis project Ga0265596, IMG submission 190143) | Saline water microbial communities from Sakinaw Lake, British Columbia, Canada - sak_2013_06_06_60m | ecosystem: Environmental > Aquatic > Non-marine Saline and Alkaline > Saline ...
TCGTAAGTTTCTACTTCACTTGGAACTTCCGGTCTTGGTCCCACAAAAGACATCTCCCCTTTCAGAACATTAATCAATTGCGGAAGTTCGTCTAAATTATGTTTTCTCAAAAACTTTCCTATCTTAGTCAACCTTGGATCATCTGCAGCCGTGGACGGACCCCCAAGGTTTTCAGCATTTTCAACCATTGTCCTAAATTTAAAAATTCTAAATACTTTTCCATTTTTACCAGCTCTTCTTCCTCTGAAAAAAACAGGTCCTTTAGAATTAAATTTTACCTTCAAAGCAAAAATTAAAAGAAAAGGAGAAGTAAATATTAATCCAATGAGAGAAAAAGTAATATCAAATAATTTTTTTATCATATTAATTTTATTAATCCCCAAATTGATCCTAAGCCGTATCCAATATGACGGCTAAGAAAAACAACTGGCATTAAAAAGAAATATTTAAATCCATTTTTAATGGAAATTTGTATTGAGAAAAAAATACTTAAAAGAATATATGTTCCGAAAATCAAATCAAAGAATAATATTGCTATTGGGAAAAACGAAAAGAGAATTAAAGATAAAAACAAAGACAATGTAAAAAATAACGGAATCAAGTGTCTTAAGGAAAATATCCTTATTCCGAATTTTAAAGGATAAATCGTCCAGATTCCATCAAGGAAATTATGTTCAAAAAAATCTGCTAAATTATTTTGAGGATAATAATAAGCAGTGATTTCTGGAACTAGAAGAATCTTACCTCCAGATGCTTTTAATCTTCTATTTAATTCAATATCCTGGGATCTTATTAATTTTTCATTAAAAAGACCTATTTTATCAAACACTTCTTTCCTATAACATCCGCCAAATACCGTATCAACTTCCATTGGCTTTCTTAAACCTGTCCGGAAATATGAGCCACCAGCTCCAAAGAAATGCGACAAACAAATAGCAATTGCTTTGGCAATTGAGCTGTCATTAGAAGGAACAGTTTTCAAGACTCCTCCGACATTGTCTGCTTTATATTCTTCTAAGTATTTTATACACCTTGAGACATAGTCTTTTTCATATTCAGCATGAGCACCTATTAGGACCATAGCTTCTCCTATTGCTTTTTTAATCCCGACATTAAAAGCAAAAGGAGTATATTTTTGAGGATTTTCTAAAAGCTTGATAAAAGAAAACTTTTTGGAATATTCTTTGATAATTTCTCTTGTCTTGTCTCCACTCATTCCGTCTACAACTAAAATCTCCATCTTTTCTTTTGGATAATCTTGCTTAATCAAAGAATCTAAACATTTTGAAATGAATTTTTCCTCATTCCGACAAGAAATAATTAAAGAAACAGATAGAAAATCATTAAGCATGAACTTTTTTATTCTTTTTTAATAATTCTTGATTAATCTTTTCAACTGATTTTAATAATTTTAGATTAGCCCCAACCTTATCTCCTAATTGAATTAAAGATTTGATATCTTTCGGCAAACACGCTCCTCTATATCCACGATATCCATCAGAGAATATATTAAAATGAGTAAAAGCAAATCTAGGACTAACTTTGGCTATTTCTTTAACCTTTTCATAGTCTATATCTAACTTTTGGCAAAGATCGTAAATTTGATTAGCAAAAACTACTTTAGTAGATAAAAAAACATTTGAAAAATATTTGGCCATTTCAGCTTCTTTTGCTGTAACAATAAATTCAGCAGGAGCTGTTGGAAGAATTTTAAGAACTTTTTTAGCTACGCTCTTACTTTTTTTAGTATAACCAATAATTTGTTCAAATGGCATTTTCATATCTTTTTTTGCCCTTGCCTGTTGTAAAAATTCAGGATTAAATAAAACTTTATGTTGAGGATATTTTTTCTGCATTTTTTCTGTAGTACCAGGTAGAATAGTTGATTTTATTACAATGATTTTTTTGCCTTTAATAATGGAAAAAGCGCTTTCTATTGCCGAAAGATCAAATCCTTTCTTTTTAGTCCAAGGAGTAGGAACACATATAAAGATAATGTCTGCTTTATTAATCTCTTCTACTGAACCAATCTTTTTATATTTATCATAAAGCACGGCATTTGGCATTACACTAACCACTGCTCCTCCCACTATTCCTATTCCAATTATTCCAATTTTATTTTTCATAATTAATTTTAAAACGATTAGATTTTTTTAAATTTTAATCACTTATTTTTTCTAAAACAAAAAAATCAACATGTAAAAGCTTTTTGAACTTCTTTATACTAAATCCAGCCTTTCCAATACTTTCTTTGATATCTTTTTCTTTAATTTTACCATCACCAATTTCCCAACAATGATTCGGGTCTATCCAAACATTATTTTTAATGACTTGTTGATAAAATAATTTTGGACTGCTTTTAATCCATACTGGTAAAGTAATTATTAATGGTTTGTAGTAAGAAAATGGAGTAATCATCATAAATCTAGCTCTTCTATGAGGAATTGTTATAATTGCTTTACCTTTTTCATCTAAATAATTATGGATATTGAACAAGTTTTTATCTAAATCACTAAATGACATATGTTCTAAAACCTCAGCACAGATTAAACAATCAAATTTTTCCTTTAATTCAAGCTTTGTTTCCCGCAGATCTAATAAAATGTCTGGATTTAATTTTGGATTAATATCCATTGTCTGATAATTTTTAACCAATCCTTTAAGACAATTTTTCACTATTTTATTACCAACTCCAATTTCTAAAATACTTTTTGGTTTTTCTTCAATTACTTCTTTTATAATAAAATAATATCTAAACCAATTAGATAGATCAATTCCTTCTAAATAGTCATTGTAGCCCATTGAAAATTGTGAGTTAAATTCATGCTTATCTGTCATATTTTTTCAGATTAGTTTAAGATTTATTGAATTTGTTTTCCGTCTTTATCAAATATATAATAATCAAACTTATTTTTCCATAAAAACATGTTTAAAAACAGGTTTTTGTTTCTTTTGAAAAAATACTTAAAAGGATTTATAACCCTTATTTGGTATAACCGAAGGAAAAAATTTCCTGTATTTTTTCTATCTTTACTTGTCTTGGGTATAAATATTAAAGAATTTCCTATTAAATTTACATACCACTTATGTTCAGTAGGATCATTAAATCCAACATTACACATAATTTCAAATAATCTTGTTGGTGTTTCTATATATCCACGTTTTCCGACTCTTATTAATTCACTACAAGCTTTAACTGGATCATTGACATGTTCTAAAACATGAGAACAATAAACAAAATCAAATTCTTTATCCTGGAATGGCATATTCTCTACATCACATTTAGTAAAAGGTTTTTTACCAGAAAATTCACTGTAAAGATCGGCTATATGTGTTGCTAAAGGAAATCCATCTGATCCACTCTCAATATCCAATACCCTTTCTCCTTTTTTGATATTAAAATCAATATATTTTTTTTGATAATAAAATCTATGTTTTTCTTTTCCTATAAAAAGTTTTCTTAATATTTTTTTAATCATTTTTTTGTAAATCTATAAATTATAATTTAAAGAATTATTTTTAACTAATATGATCTAAAATATTAGCGAATTCTTTTGCTTTTTCTTTATAACTATATTTATTTATTTCATTTAAATCTCCATAATAAGATACTTTACCATCTTTCTTATATTCAAAATATGATTTTTTAAGAAAATCTTTAATTTCGTTTTTATTTTTACAATAAATACCGCTTTTCGTTTCCATAATTAATTTTTCTATCATATCTTCTCCTTTACCACCTATTGCTAATATTGGTCTCTGAGAAGCTAAATATCCAAATATTTTTAATGGATACCATCCTTTCTCTTTTATATCTGCCCAACAAAGAAGAAGTAAAATTTGAGATTCGTTTTGTTTTTTTAATATTTCATTCCTGGAAACTTTTTCATAAATATTAACTACATTTCCAAGTTCATATTTTTCAATTTCTTTTTTCAACCAAACAAGATTTCCGCTATAAAATTTGACTTCAACTTCTTCTGGATTTATTACATTTTCAGAAATTAATTCTTTTAAAACAACAAAAAAATCTTCTGGATTTTGGTTTTCTACATAAAGAGCTCCAGCATAAATAATAGTAAGTTTTTTTGTAAGTGAAATTGAAGAATCATTTATTTCTTCTGGATAAAAACCATTAGTAATTGTATAAGTTTTTTTATTATAATGGAGGGAATTAAGTTTTTTTGCCCAAAGAGGCGAAACTGTTGTTATAGCGTCAGTGGGTTGAAGAGTTTTTAATTCAAGTTTTCTTTCAAAGATTTTTCTTAACTTAGGATAAGAATAATTATGATTTTGAGTCCAAAGATCTCGGAAATCAGCAATCCAAGGAATATGAAATTTTTTCTTTAATTTACTGGCAATAATATGAGAGATTACTGGAGAAGAACTGCTAATAATAGCATCAAACTTTTCTTTTTTAAAAATATTGCTCCCTTCTGTAATAGCAACTTCTTTCCAATTCTTTTCATCATCTGGATATCCAAATATAGTTTGGTATGCGTTAAAAGCAAAATCAATAAATGATTTTTTAGAATTGACGCCAATTTTTTCTTTTGATTGATTCAGAATACTTTGATTTATGTCAAAACCTAATTTCTTAAATATCTTTCTCCAAAACCAAAAAATATCTCCTTGATATGGTGTTTCAATTATTTTTACTTTTTCATTAAAACCAGATGGAAATCCTAATAAATTTCTAGAACCTTCCTTATTTATTGGAACAGAAAGAATAACCGGCTCCCATCCAAATTCAGCTAAATGTTTTGCTATTCCAGGAATTCTTGGAGAAGCATGAAATAAATTTGCTATAATTAAAACTTTTTTCATAAAACAATTTCAATAATATATCCAAATTTTTCCCAATCACCACCCCAAATTCCTAGAGGTAGTTTTGTAGTTTTTATTTCTGAGGAAAATGGTTCAAATAGTTTTTTATAATCCCTAATCCAGTTTCCTTGATTATAGAACCCAAAAGCATCTTTGTCTTCAGAATGATGTTCTAATAATACTATTGCCTTTCTAGTAACTCTTTTCATTTCTAATGCTACCTTATTTATTTTATCTTTAGCGATATAGAGAAGAATAGCATCAGTAAAAATAATATCAAAGCTTTTGTCTGCAAATTTTGAAAGATCGTCTGCTTTACCTATAAATAATTTTACATTAGAAATTCCTTTTCTCTTAAAATAATCATTTCCGATCTTAATTGCTTTTCTATTAATATCAATGCCTTGTATTTTTACTTTTGGAAATTCATTAGCAAGAAAAAACAAGTTTGGACCATTAGCACATCCTATTTCTAAAACGCTATTAAACGGTACATGGTTTGATATTTTTTCTAAAAGTAGTTTCCTATGTGGATGTGGATTTTTTTCAAAGTCTATATTAATCCATTTTCCTCCTCTTGTTTGCCAAAACCATTCTCTAGCTTTAGTCCCAATGATATATGTTTCTGTAATTTTGCGAAAAAAAATGGTAAATATTTTGAAGTAGATTGTAAAAACCATGCCATTTTTTAAAAAATATTTTAATATTGTTCATTATTTCCTTACTAATTCTTCATAAATCTTTTCCATCTTTTCCATTTCTCCATAATAACTATTGTTTTTTTCAATCATTTCTATTCCAGCTTTTTTAAAATTATCTTTTTTATTTTCGTCTTCTAACAAACAAATAATTTTCTCAGCTAATATTTCAGAATTTTTAACTGGAATTAAAAATCCACTTTTATTATCTTCAACCCACTTTTCGTTTTCTCCAGTATTAGTAATCACTACAGGAAGTCCAACTGCCATAGCTTCAGCCGTACAAGAAGAAATTCCAGCATCTGATAAAGAAGTAGAGATATAAATATCTGCTGTTTTTAAATATTTAGGAAGTTCATTATTTAATATCCATCCAATAAATCTAATGGAATCAGAAATTTCTAAAGATTTTGCCATTTTTTTTAATTTTTGTTCTTCTGGGCCCTTTCCACCAATAATAAATTTTGCTGTGGGAAATTCTTTTAAAACTAACGGAATTGCTCTAATTAATGTTTCAACATTATAAATTGGATCAAAACTTCTTAAACTTATTATTATTGGATCATTCTCAATATTTAGTTTTTTAATTAATTCTTCATTCTTGGGTCCTGGACTGAATTTTTGAGTATCAACTCCAAAATAGATTATCTTAATTTTTGAATTAGGTACACCTAATTTTATCATGGCTTCTTTCATGTGGACTGCATCACAAGTAATCAAATCAGCTCTTTTCAAAGCAAATTTTACAAGCAGCTTTACTGCTTTTGACTTTGTAGCAATCAAAATATCAGAACCCCAAGCTGTTAAAACAAAAGGATGGAATCCGCTTAAAGCCGCAATTACACCATTTACTCCAGCATAATGAGCATGTAAAATATCAGGTTTTATTTTTCTTATTAATTTTCTAAAAGAAACAATATTAAATATAATATCGAGTAATTTTGATGAAAATTGCTTTAATAAATAAAACTTTATATCTTTTATTTCTTCAAAACAATTTTTAGTTAAAGATATCCAGTGAACTTCATTTCTTTTCTTTGTAAAATATTCTATCCATCTTTTAGAATGGATAGAATCAGCTCCAGCTAAAAAACATATTTTCATATTATTTTTTCAAATTCAATAAAAAACTTTTATAAATATTAAAATCAGATTTTTGGAAAAAAATAATGTCTTTTAACTTATTTCCAGAAATCTTTCTATAAATAAACAATGTGGAAATAAGCATAGAAAAATAAGAAATTGCTGTCGCCCAAGCAGCTCCAGTTATTCCATATTTTGGAATCCAAAGAATATTTAATATTATATTGATAATAACCGAAGCTCCAATAACATAGGTATTAAGCAATGGTTTTCCCCTACCTGCTATATCATTTGATAATATTCTCCAACCACTAATAGCAAATGTTCCTATTAACAGAATTTGAAAAGGCCGGACAGAATCCAGAAAATCTTTAGAATAGAACAAGGTTATTATCCAATCACTTAGAAAGAAAAGCGAAACAACTATTAATAAGGTAATAAGTAGAATACTACGACAAACAATTGGAGTAAATTCTTTTAAACTTTTTTCATCTTTCTCTGAAGATACTCTTGCAAAAAGCATTGTTGCTGCTGATGTTGAAAAAACCCAAATCCCTTCAGCTAATTTTGCTGCAGCATAATAGAATCCCACAGCAAGAGGATTTATAAAAATATTAAGTAGAAAGATATCTATACGGTAATGTAAAAAAGAAAATATTCCACCCAAATGAACTTTGATGCCATATAAAAAAGATTCTTTAAAATAGTTTTTATTGAATGTGGAAGAAAAACCGCCTACTTCCTTTTTAACAATAAAAAATAAAATTATTCCAGCTGAAAGAATGGAAAAAATTTGAGCAAATATTACTGATCCAATAGTAAACCATTGGAAAAATAGAATACCAACCAATACTAAAAATATACCGCTTTGTAAAAAAGAAATAATATTGTATTTTTTAATTTTCTGCATCCCTAAAAGAATATGCAATCCTAAATCAAAATAAAGAACAATTGGAATTAAAGACAAACTTAAAAATAAATATTTTCTTTCAACTCCTGGAAAAAATTTCTCACTAAATAAAAAGATAATTATAACTCCAATTAAAATAGTAAAAACACTAATAATCGTATTTAAAATAATACTATTACCAAAAATTTCCTTGGGAGAATACTTTCCTTTCCCTATAAAAAAAACAGATGCATGATTAATACCAAAACTTGTAAAAATTAACAAAAGAGATGGAAATAAAATAATTAAAGAATAAAGCCCTTGTCCTTCAGGCCCCAAGACCCGAGCAATAATTATTATAATTCCAATATTAAAAATAGCCGTCGTCAATCTGGTAATAAATGTAATCAATGTATTTTTAGCAAAAACTCCTGTCATTTTTTGTAAAATTCTTTTATTTTTCTAATAATAAAATCTTGTTCTTTTTGAGACATCTCTGGATAGATCGGTAGTGATAAAACTTCTTTACATATTTTTTCTGCTTTTGGAAAGTCATTTTTTTTATAGCCAAGATATTTCAATGCAGGTTGTAAATGCAATGGCATAGAATAATAAATCATTGTCGGAATTTTATAATCTTCCAGATATTCAATCAGTCTACTTCTTAACTTACTATCTACAATGACTGCATATTGATGAAAAACATGATTATTACCAGGAGCAATATATGGAAGTTGAATATTACAAAGTCTATTTTTGTAATACTTAGCATTTTCTTGTCTTTTTTTATTCCACTGATTTAAATATTTTAACTTTACCCTTAATATTGCAGCCTGAATTGAATCTAATCTAGAATTAGTTCCTAAAATTAAATTTAAGTATTTATCTTTTTTTGAAGAACCATGATTTTTCAAAAGATGAATCTTATCAGCTAGTTTTTTATCATTAGTTGTTATTGCTCCTCCATCTCCAAAAGCAGCCAAATTCTTGCTTGGGAAAAAACTAAAACATCCTAAATTTCCAATTGAACCAGCTTTATTATTATTATATCTAGCGCCAATTGCTTGAGCTGTATCTTCAATAACGTATAATTTATATTTCTTAGCAATAGTCATTATTCTTTTCATATCTGCCATTTGTCCGAAAAGATGAATCGGGAGAATTGCTTTTGTTCTTTTAGTAATCTTTTGCTCAATTTTTGAAGAATCAATATTAAAGGTTAGTGAATCAATATCAACAAAAACAGGCTTAGCACCTACGTTTGCAATAGCTTCAGCTGTAGCAATAAAAGTAAAAGGACTTGTAATTACTTCGTCTCCTTCTTTAACCCCTAGTGCTTTTAATGATAAAAATAGAGCATCGGTGCCAGAATTAACTGAAATTACATATTTCACTCCGCAAAACTTAGCCATTTCCTTCTCAAATTTTTCAACCTCCTTTCCGCCGATAAAAACTCCTTTATCTAAAACTCGCTTAACAGCATTGTCAATTTCCTTTTTTATTAATTTGTGTTGATAAATTAGATCTAAAAACTTCATGAATATTAATTCCTGATAATTATATTTTTTGCCTTTCTATACTTTCTTTTGCAAACTTTACAAACAGCTTTATTCTTTTTAAATTCAAGTTTATTCCCACACTCACAAATAAATCCAATAATCTTTGCTGGAATTCCCACAACAATTGCATAATCCGGAACATTTTCAGTTACAACGGCTCCAGCTCCTATCATTGTCCATTTGCCAATAGTATTTCCACAAACAATTGTGGCATTAGCTCCAATTGTAGCTCCTTCTTTTATTAAAGTTGGCATCCATTTGCCATATTTTGGAAACTTTGATTTTGGATATTTCGCCCTTGGATTTAAATCATTAGTAAAAACTGCAGAAGGACCCACAAAAACATAATTTTCCAAAGTAACTAAATCCCAAACATCTGTATTTGATTCAATCTTCACTCCATTTCCAATTTTAGCTTTTGAACCAATAAAACAATTATGTCCAATAGTGCAGTTTTCTCCAATTGTAGATCCATTTAAAATTTGACAATTTTGCCAAATTTTTGTTCCTCTATCAATCTTTGCTCCTTTTTGAATTTCTGATGTTGAATGTGATTTATATTGTTTCATAAATTTATGGATTTACCATTTTGATTTAATGATTTTTGGCAAGCTTCTAAAACCTCTAAAACACTTAAAGCTTCTTTCCCGTTTGTTTTTGGAAATTTTCTTTTCGTAATACATTCCAAAAAATGTTTTGCTACCTCTATCAACGGTTCTTTTTCTAAAAATTTTATATTTTTCCCTTCTGTTTTTACAAGCTCTAGGTTTTTTTCAACTTTATAAGGATAAACAATAAGTTCGTTTTTTACTCCATCAAAAACTGCCATTGCTTTTGAGCCAATAATTGATAATTTTTGTTCCTTGAATGGATTTAACCAAGAAACAAAAACATGAGCAGCTTTCTCTCCTGTAAATTCAAAAGAACTTAAAGTAATATCTGGAATATTTTTTTGAAGATAGTTTTTTCCAATTGATTTTACTTTTTTGGGCATTCCCATAATATCAATTATTACTGAAATATCATGCGGAGCAAAAGACCATAAAACATTTTCTTCTTTCCTTAACTTTCCAAAATTCAGACGATTCGAGCAAATATATCTAATTTCTCCTAATTTTCCTTCTTTAATTAGCTTTTTAAGCTTAATAATCGCTGGATGATATAAAAGCAAGTGGTCAATCATTAAAATGTTCTTTTTTGACAAATTTACCAGTTCTTTGCCTTCTTTAACGCTTAGAGCTAGAGGTTTTTCTACTAAAACATCTTTTCCAGCCAAAAGAGCTTTCTTTACTAAAGAATAATGAGTAGAAGCAGGAGTACAAATCACAACTCCCTTAATTTCTTTGTCGTCCAAAATCTCTTGGAAATTCAGTGTAGTTTTAATTTTTGGATATTTTCTTAAAACTTTTCTGTCTGAATCACAAATAGTTTTTAAAGCTCCGAGCTGATTAAAGACTCGGATTAAATTCTTTCCCCAATATCCAGCTCCAATTAATCCAATTCTTTTTTTAGAAGTTGTAGACATTCTTATATTTTTTCGACTTAATCGCATTTTTTGTATCAACAACCATTCTTGCCTTTTTAGCCACTTCGTCATAATGGAATCCGGAATGATCAGTCAGAATTAAAATTAAGTCGTATTTCTTCAAACTACTAGAAGAATATTTTATTGATTTCAAAACTTTATTATCTACTCGCAGTTCTTTGACGTAAGGATCAAAATAATCAATTCTTGCTCCTTTTTTAAAGAGATCAGGAATAATATCAAGAGCCGCCGACTCTCTAGTGTC
>Ga0265596_1001537_pt1 | contig 10845 bp, 6 predicted proteins | sample saktaG_FD_190143 | JGI IMG/M metagenome (GOLD analysis project Ga0265596, IMG submission 190143) | Saline water microbial communities from Sakinaw Lake, British Columbia, Canada - sak_2013_06_06_60m | ecosystem: Environmental > Aquatic > Non-marine Saline and Alkaline > Saline ...
GGTTTACCTGATCTTTAAAACTAGTAGTTAAAACAGGTTTGAATTCCTCGTCTTCTGTTTCACGATACTGGATTTGTGTATTTACACCGTCAACTATTGCATAGGCAACTCTCAATTTGCCGGCATGGTCAGTCATCCATCCCTGGATATTTCCGGGGTTTTCTGCCAGCATTGTCATTTCGCCGGTTTTAATGTTCAAACGATAAGGATCAAATACTGTTGCATCTCTTTTGTTCAGCCCAATTATTACTTCATCAGGAATATCTTCAAGATCATCAATAATTTGAGTTCTAACGTCTTCAAAACATGTTAGGCATTTAAGGTTTTTTCCGTTATAATCAACACCATACAATGCAAAATTCTCATCACCGCCTGTATCTTTCAGAAATAACACTCTTTTATTGTTTGCCCAAAAATATCCTGCTATGTCCCTGTCTTTTTCGCCTGTTAGCCTTCTGGCTTTTTCACTTCCTATTTTCTGAACAAATATGTTCATCCGGCTTTCATAAGGTGCCAGATAAGAAAAATATTTCCCGTCAGGTGAAATTTGATAACTTGATTTCTCGGGATTTTTAAAGAAATTTTCCAAAGGAATTTCTTTTTGACCCATTACTTTGTTCAATCCACCAATAACCATTGATGTTGCAATAATTGTTACTGCTATCAGTAACGAAATTTTTTGTTTCATAATTTAATTTTTAAGTTTGTAATTCAAATGTTATTTAATTCTTGATAAATATTATCAATTATCTATTTTTGTGCCAGATTTTTTATTGTTATGACAATTAGTGTTTTATCAAAATGTGTGTTAATTTGGGGTTTTTAAAATTGTACGATTTTACAAAATTGTGTTCGTAATCGTTCAAATTTTAGTCCGGCAAAGGTATAATATTTTTTCAAGGAATAATTATTTATAAAATTCGTTTTATACTAATGCGGAACAGAAATGCAAAAGTTTTATAGGTCTGTTCCGCACGCATAACTACTTCTAAACAGCTATACTTCGCAAACCTGTTAAGAATTAGTATAAATTTACGGTTTAATTCATAAACTTAAAATAACTTAGTTTAATTGATAGTTAATAATAAGTCGGCAGTCGGCAGCCGGTTGATATGTTACAAATAAAGAAATAATAATTAAGCAATAATGAATATTTACTCTAAAAAAAAGCGTTGGAAGTGGTTTCTGTTTGCAACAGCAATAATAATTATTGTTATTTCCTTGTGGTACACAAATATTCTTGTGCGTAAATTTGCAGAAGATGAGCGAACCAATATAAGAATCTGGGCAGATGCTATTCAACGGAAAGCCAAATTAGTAAATTATACTGATAATTTCTTTGAACAAATTAAAGTAGAAGAACAAAAAAGAGCTGAAATTTTTGCTGAAGCATATAAAATTTTAGGGAAAGAAGATACTAAGGATAACCTTACTTTTCATATTGAAGTAATTAGGAGCAATACTACGGTTCCGGTAATTATTACAGATGATAAAGGTAAAATAACCAATTTTATTAATATTGACCTTGGCCCTGACAGCGTGAAATATTTAAAGGGTGAACTTAAAAAGGAATTTACGGTTTATCCTCCTATAACAATACATTATTATGCCAATAAAAATTTTTACCTTTATTATAAGGAATCCCTGCTTTTCAGTGAATTACGCAATGTTCTTGATGATCTTATCGATTCCTTTTTTTCGGAAATAGTTGAAAACTCCGCTTCTGTTCCGGTAATTGTAACCGACAGCACCCAAAAAAACATTATTACTTATGGTAATATTGATGATAAAAAAATGTTGGATTCACTGTTTGTTGAAAATACAATTTCATCAATGTCTTATGAAAACGATCCAATAATTTTTGAATTACCTGATCAGGGCAAAACATACATTTTTTACAAAGACTCATACTTACTAACACAAATCAGATATTATCCCTTTATTCAATTCGGGGTTATAGGGCTTTTTCTGTTGATTGCATATTTTCTGTTCAGTGCTGCCAGAAAATCAGAGCAAAATCAGGTTTGGGTGGGAATGTCAAAAGAAACCGCACATCAACTCGGCACACCATTATCATCAATGATAGCCTGGATTGAACTACTTAAATTAAAAGGATATAAAGACGAGGAGATCACGGAAATAGAAAAAGATATAAACAGGCTTGAAAACATTACCGAACGTTTTTCAAAGATCGGTTCACCGGCAAAACCGGAAAATCAAAATATCATTAAAATCATTTATAATTCCGTTGAATACATCAAATCCCGAACATCAAAAAAAGTAAAATATTTAATAACCGTTCCGGAAGACAAAGAAATTTTTGCACCGGTAAATTATAACCTTTTTGAATGGGTAATTGAAAACCTTTGCAAAAATGCCGTTGATGCAATGAATGGTATAGGAACTCTTACAATTGATATTATTGAAGAGAATAAATATATTATTATTGATTTTACCGACACGGGTAAAGGTATTCCAAAATCAAAACACAAAACCGTCTTTAACCCCGGATTTACAAGCAAGAAAAGAGGGTGGGGACTAGGGCTTTCCTTGTCAGAAAGAATCATTGATAATTGTCACCGTGGTAAAATTTTTGTAAAGTCCTCTGTCATTGACCAGGGAACGACATTCAGGATAGTTTTGAAAAAGTAGTTTTAAATCCACCCAATAAAAAATGCTAACTCACATTGAATAAATTAGCATTTTTATTATACATACTTAACCTGACCTATTCATAAACTTTTATTATACCAACGCTGTCAGGTCTTTTCCCGAAGGTATGCGTATGTACAGACGCTGACAGGTTTTTTGAAACCTGACAGCGTTCGTAGAACCTGTCAGCGTTTAATAATAATCCGTGAATTATTCAGGTTAAATTTTTAAGAAAAATTTTAAAAAACATAACTTAATTTAACAATTGATACCAACACAATTACAATTACAATAATAAGAAATAAAAAGCCGGCAATAATAATTGTTAAGTATCGCCCAATGATAAACAAATTTTCCGAATCAGTAGCTCTATTTATTGATTTTTCAATTTGTTCTCTTTTTTGTTTATTTTCTTCATTCGAGTAAAGCTGTAACAATTTGTTCTCTCTTTGTTTAATATCTATCCAATATATTATTAAAGTTACTAATCCAACTACAAAAATGAAGCTTATAATACTAATAGCCCACAATAAAACAAAAGAAAATATTTCTTCGATAAAACAATCAATAATAAAATTCATCATATTAACCTCCGGTTTTTCTCATTAATATCATAGTTAAGTGTGAAATAAAAACCCCTAAATGAATAAATCCTAAAACAGCAGGAAAAATAAAATATATAAGGCGAATAGGGGTAAATTCTAATCTTGGTGGATGTACCCAAAATTCTAAATCTGGTGGCTGAAAAGCTAAAAATGTTTTTGCTGAAACAATAATACTATCAATAAATTCCACATCAGCACCCTGCTTTGCAGCAATAAACCAGTATAATAATCCGAATAAAAATACCCAGAGCATCATTACAAAAATAAATCGATTCAGGGACTTAAGCAAAAAATTAATGTATGCTCTAAAGGGCCATATTAACCATCTTAATGGGTTTCGGTTTACCCATAGTGCATTGGTTAATTTCCTGCTTTCGTTAATACAAACATTTTCTTCATCAAATTGACTATAATTCCTGTATCTTTGAGCAAGTTCATTTAAAATGCTGATTTCGGCATTTAGCTGAGAGCGTCTCTTTGCCGAACGATGAAACCAGGTGCTGATTGCCTTAACTTCTTTTTTAATATCTTTAATCCGGCTCTTAACATCAAAATCATATTCAACACCATAAAACATGCACTCGGTTTCTACTTCTGCCTGATGCTGAAGAGAAAGTGCTTTCATGGCGGTTGTTGGTGTTTTACAAGCTAAAAGTTCTTTTGCTTCAAGAGCCAGTGTAGCTGCTTGAATTGTATCCTCAACGGAATTAGCCTTCCGTAAAATATTCTCTGACCGTTTAAGTAAAGATTGTACGATTAGTAATAGTCTTCCCGGTGTACTATGACCGGATCCTTCATCACTCAATTTGGTAATTTTCTTAGGAGGCCAAGTAAAATCCCCTTGTAATTTTGGTGTGTTTTTATACCAATTCCATTTACCCGCTTTTTTCCATAAATCAAAAATTCCCGATAAAGGTTTATACAAAACTTTTGAGCGACCTGGAAAAGTAAACTTTAAATAGCTAAGGTTTTTTTGCCATTTGTTTTTATTATCACTACCAATTTTATGCCCTACTGTAACAAGAATACGTTCATTAACATTAGCTAATCCTTCAAATTTGTCATCCCTGTCTTCAATGTCTGATAAATGTTCATCATTTCTATCTGGAAAATTAAGATACAGATCTTCAAAAACTAATTTTATATCACAGTCCAGTTTTAAATTGCTATTGTTATTTTGAAAAATATGTTTCATAACTTCAAAAGTAGTAACTGTCCATACACGGTATCCAAACCGGTAAGCAGTATAAGCATTTAATAAAGCATAAGAAATTTCTTCATCAATAGCTGCTGCACACTCATTTCTAACCGGAACACCTTTCTCTTTCTCAATAATTTTTTCTCTAATGGAATTTCTAAGGTTACAGGAATCAAATAAAGAGATCAAACCTGTATTAGTAAAATCAATCGTATTCCTGATAAAATTGGATAGTTTATCTATATCAAAGGTATAAAAATATTTATTTTTAAGGACTTTATTCTTCCCATACAAATTTATTCCCGGGAGAAAAACCCAATGAATTTCCGGTGTTGCTAAAATAAGCATTGATAACAGTTGAGCCGGGCCTTTTGAGCTATTCAGCGGGTCGAGTTCATCCAGCAAGTAGGATGAAGAAGAATTACCTACGTGCAATATTTGCGGATCAATAAAAACAACCGTATTGCGAAGCTTATTGGTTTTTTTTTCTAATTCTTCTACAATTCGGTTAAATTCGGCAATGAATGTTGAATGACTATCACTCGGATAGAACTTTATTCGTTGCAGGCGAAAATGATGAGTATAGGATAGATAACGTTCAAGGCTGGAAAAAATGTTACATCCCGTTGTTAACATAAAAAAATTCATATAATATCAGCCCCTTTTAATTTTTAAAAACTTGTGAGTCCAGTCTAAAAACTACAAATATCAAATTCCACGCAAAGACGCAAAGACGCAAAGTATTGAAATGTAGTATAATATATCTTTGCGTCTTAGCGGCTTTGCGAGATTATGGACTTTTTAGACTAAACTCACTTTTTTTATCTTGTTATCAATATTCGTAAAAATATAATCAATTTGTTTCAGATAGTCAATATTTTTTTTAATTTCCTCCTCATTAGTTTCTTTAATCTTTGCTTCAGTCGAATTTTTTAATGTATCTGAAAATACTTGAAAATTATCGGCAAGTTCTTTTACCAACTCCACTTCCTGCTTAAAACCGGTTACTTTTAAATAGATATTGTATGTCTCAAATCTTTTTATAAAAATATACCAATATTTAAGACCAGGCTTCAGGTAAACATCTGTGTATTCTTCCCAGCTTAATTTATTTTCTTTAAATAAAACCGGACCATTGCTCAAGTAGTATATTGTCCAATTTAAGCTACTGAAAAGTGAAGCTTCGCCGTGGCCTTTGAAGAATAGATTTATTTTTGAACCGATTTCTTTTACATATAAAAGAGGTAAAGAATTGCTTCCAGTATCGTATAATGCTCGCTGTAAATTTCTTTTTAAATTAGAAAAGTCTAAAATGTTGATGTAATTATTAAAAGAAGTGTTTATATATCCGAAAACTATAATATGAGGATTATAATAATTACTTAATGAAACTAAGAACTTATCATTAATGTTGAAATTTTCATCAATAAAAATAACTGATTTTAAACTTTGTTTTCGCTCCTTATTTATAATAACAATTTTTAAAACATAGTTTAAAAACCTGACAAGCGCTGATTCTATTTCTTTATTTTCAAAATAATAAACAAAATTCAATTTTTCTTTTTCAACCTATTTAATGCAATATCATTAGATAATTTAGTGAATTGTTGTTCTAATTTATGCAGCCATTTTGGAAAATAAAAATCATCGTTTTCATTTAAAAACTTTGATAACTCATCTGGAAATTCTTCCAAATCAGAAGTATTATAATTGTCTAATAAAATCATCAATTGAACAAGGGGAGAGTTTTTGTCAGGATCATCAAGTGAGGAAGTTAATAAGATATCAATTGCTCCATTTTTATTGGAATTAGAAAAATATTCGGTAAAATCAATTCCTTTAACATTGTAATCAGATAACAACTTTTTTAAATGTCTTGAATAGTTAGTTTGTTGTTTTACACCCATAAATTTTTTATCAAACCCTGTAATCATATTCCAGAAATTAACTAATAGCTGTTTGTGGTAATTTTTATCTCGCTGAGAATAAATATCTTTTATATAATTGAGTCTAATTTCGTCTTTAATATTGCTTAATCCTTGAAGATCGATAGCAAGCGGAAGCCATTTAGATATTGTTTTTTGTTTAATTTCAATTATTTTTTTTTTAGTATCTAATGCTTCATAAGATTTTAATAGTTCTTCGGTGCATTTGATAATCTCTTCACTATCGTCCAGATTAAATAAATGCTCAACACTTAATTTTATTTCATCCTGTGTTGACCAGGTAATAACATCAAATGGAAAACTTTCTAACTTTGTGGCAGTTTTAAATAATCGGTTCGTCGCCTCATATCTTCCTTCACCACCCCAGTGAATAAATAAATTCACTTTATTCTCATTTTTATTTTTCCCCCAAAGATTGCTATCAATTTTATTTATAATTTTTTTAAAAACATCCAACAACCATGTAAGTTCAGATACTCCGTTATCTTTTGATATGCTCTGATTGTTATTTTTAAAAAAGCGAATAAAAGCATTTCCATCATCCCATATTTCAAAATCTATACCTTTTATTATTAGTGTAGTAACATTATCTTGTTTTCTGTAAAAATATCTATAATGAATTACATTAGGTCTCTCCCGTAAAATTCCTTCTTTAAATTTCGATGAATTACCGAAATTATCATAATCAGATTTACCTTCTATTCTAGAGATGCATATATTAATCATTATTTTTACCCTCTCTTGATACAACCTTCATTAACATCTGGGTCAGGAAAAATTTTTCTGGGTATTCTTTTAATATAAAGGATTCAATATTAGAAAAAGCAAGAAATTTTGCATTTTCTGGAATGTTATCAGGCTCTCCTCTTCCAGATGTTACTAAAACAAAAGGAATTGCTTTTTTTAATTCTTTAATGAAATCATCAATTAATTTTTCACTTTTATTCTTAATTATTTTATCCAACATACCCTGATGAATAATAAGTGCATCATATTTATTATTGGGAATATTAGTAAGATCGACCTTTTGATCAGTTAAATCAAAAATTTGATCACCTTTTATTTGATAAGGAACCGAAATTCCTATGTGTTCGAATGTTCCTTCAACAGCATGTTTCTCTTGATAGTTGGAAACTCTTTCATCAATAATCAGGATACGAAGCAAAGAGTTCTCAATTAATTGTAAAATAATCTTTTCTTTCAGGTAATTATCTCGCTGATTATTAAGCAATAAAGAGAAATAAAATTGTGCACCGCTCAAAGCTTCATTATATTTTAAATCATTTCTCGGTTTCAATTTGCTGTGTCGATTATAAGAAAAAATAATAATCTTATTATCTTTATCCTCTGTTTTAATTCTCTTGTCTTTCCCTGTATCTGTTAAAAATAGTTTTAATTCATCTCGTGTTTCCTCATTGATCTTCCATTTTAAAGTTTTTCGATTTTCACTTTGTTTAACCACATATTCCTGTGGCAAGGTTTCAATATCTTCTTCATACTTTGTGTATATATTCTTTAAAAGATAATAATAATCTTCAGCTTTGTCCTTTAATCTTTCTTCTAATTTTTCAAATGTACAATCATCTATCGACTTTTTTATATATTTTTCCGAATTTGATATCCACTCACTTATTAAGTTTTCAACGTCTTTATAAGGTTTTCTTTCCTCATCAAAATCTTTCACAATTACAGATTTCAAAGCATTTTTAATTTCATTGTCTATTTCATGACCCAGGTTTTTTTCAATAATCCTTTCTTTATAATTTTCAAAAAGTAGTTTTACCAATGAAGCATCCTGACTATGGCTTCTTTCGCCGAAAATATTTATAAGCATGTTGATAGATTTATTAGCATTTCCCGTTATAGTTTTTAAATGTTTAACCCATTCCGTATAAACCCAGATTTTAAATTGTTTAGGCTCTTTAATTTTTTCGATAAATATTTTTGGCTTTAGGAAACAAATTCTTTTCTGTAAAAATTGAGATTTTTCAAATATATAAGCTCTATTTGTTACCAAAAATAATCTGAATGGATACTTCTCTATTTCTCCATTCAAATTATCAATATTCTTAATCAATTCTACTATGAAATCATTCTCATTATTTATATCATCATAAATAATAACAAACTCATAATCATGGCTCTTTAAATTTTTTTCTCGATAAAAATTTATGCTATTTTCCAGATACGATTCAATATCGCCAGGTATGCTATAATCAATAATTAAAAATTCTTTTGGTTTCTTAATTGCAAATTCATAACCTAAATGCCAGATATCTTCTTTTCCTTCTCTTCTCTCTCTTTTCCTAATTGCTCGAATGATTCCAGTTGATTTCTTGGCATTATATAAAATTTCATCTACATCATCGCTTCCAATTTTAGCAACACTTTTCATATTTAGAAAACCAGCTGATATCTTCATTTCAGCCAGGCCCCAATTCGCTTTGACTAACTTACCGCTTTCTTTATCAATAAAAGACTCTCCTAATTTTTTATTTATCTGTTGGTGAAGTGGAAATGCTTCTATGTTTTTATTTTCTAATTGCACTTCATCTGGTATTGGCTGGGATGCCTGATATTTTTTTTGATCGGTAGACGTGCCTTTAAATACATCTGATGCGTTATCCCAAATTCTAAAAATAATATCTTGTCTCTTTTTGTTTTCATCTATTTCTATCGTTATTTCGAGATTTTCTCTCTCTTTTTTTTCTGAGTCACTTAGACTCGACCAATTATGCTTTGCGCTGTTGCGAATTATATTTTCAAGTATGGTGTAAAATGCCTGCTGCCCGATTATGCCGCCAGGAATAGCAACCTGAAAATCTTTCAATTCACTGACATTTTTGTTTTCGTTCGGAATAATAAATTCACTAAATCCTTTTCTATTAATCTTAACGAATATTTTACCTGTTTGATTATTGCTCGGCATCTTGTTAACATTTGTAAGTTTTGTTCGAAATTCGTAGGCAGACAAGCCCTCCGATTGCCCAATATAGCTTAATAAATGTCGCTGCATATAAAACCTTCTCATTAAATCACCGATGAACCATACAGGGTAAGTCCATTCTGGAAATTCAGTAGAGATGGTTGCAACAAAATCCATTCGTTGCTGGATATACTCAAATAAAATCTGATCATCAGGAAGGTCGTTGTAACTATTGCTGACTGCAGATATAATATGACTACCAATGTTGTGGGAGCCGTTTCGGGACATGATTGCGGCAATGGCAGATTTTAATGCTTCCTTTAAAAATCTAACCCGATATATTACGGACTCAATATTGCCAAAAACTTCTGTAAGTGTTTGTTGCAAAAATAAAGCCATTGGAAAACCTAATGTTCTTCTAGATACAAAAAAGGCTCCTCCTACTGCTGTATCTACTGATAATAAAGGAGGATAAATCATAATAAACTGCCATCCCCCAGGAGTTATTAAATCGAAAATTAAAAATAGATTGATAACTTTTATAAGTTCCTCACTATTTTTTTTTATATTAATATTATGCAATGGTTTTTCAAAATTCTTGGATACTTGTTCCTTTTCTTTTATATTTATACTATTCAGATAATTGATCAATATTTCATCTATTTCAGAATCATTTTTTAAAATTTTTTCTTTTATCTTATCTTTTTGAACAGATAAGTTTTCTATGAGATTAGAATATCCTTCAAGATATATTTGTTCTACCTTACCATGTAATTGTCTGAAGTTGGGAATTCTATCATTTTGGATCACAATTATCTTTCTTGGAACTTTTTCGGCAAACAGAAGATCAGTAAGAGTTAGTATATTATTCTTTGCCACTGGTTTTAACATCCAATTTCTCACAATCTTGTAAAAAAATTCATTATCTTTGTTTATTTTATCAAAATAACTTGGGTTTAAAAATTGTACTGCATAAGGTTGTTTTAAAAAAGAATCCCAAAAATTAAATGCACTCCATATAACTCTCTTTGATTTATTTTTGTCTTCATCATCTGATAAATTTTCTATTAAATAACATAAAGGTTCAAATATCCAATATAAAACTGGATAAGGACTCTTATCAGAATCTAAATCATAACTTTGTAATAATCTTTTTATTGGAGAAGAAGCGGAATTAATAATATTTTTCTCTTCCTTAAAAAATTCTTCAATTTTTTCTTGTTCCACTGCTTTATAAAATTCTATACCAAGAAATATTTGAGACAAATCAGCAAAATATGCCCTGTAATATTCAAAAAATCTAATTATTAAATTTTTTTGTTCATTATAATAATCAGATACATATTTTTGAGAAGCAAGGTATTCTTTTATTAACTTATTTAATATCTCTTGACTTCTTTTTAATTTTCTATTCATTTTCTTCCTTCTTTTTTAGTACACAAGAAACTGCATTATTAAAATTAATACCAGAATTACATGGACAGAAAGGGATAGAGAATTCTTTGCATGCTTGATATA
>Ga0265596_1001538_pt1 | contig 10845 bp, 9 predicted proteins | sample saktaG_FD_190143 | JGI IMG/M metagenome (GOLD analysis project Ga0265596, IMG submission 190143) | Saline water microbial communities from Sakinaw Lake, British Columbia, Canada - sak_2013_06_06_60m | ecosystem: Environmental > Aquatic > Non-marine Saline and Alkaline > Saline ...
CTCCCCGTTCCAACTTTGATTACTTGGGACGTTGATAAAATTAGCACATAACCGCATACATGTCAATACCCTGCTTGAACGTAAATTAATTTTTTTAGAAAAAATTTTTACTGCGTTAATTATGCCCGGTTCACAACATGAGAAGTTGCCGCAGGGCATCCACGATATCCTCCCCGCAGAAGAGCGAAAGCATGCCACCGAAGGCTAAAAACATTCCAAACTGCAGCGGTTCGCTGAGTTTTTTCACCTTGAATAGCACAAGCAGGGCGGCGGCCAGGCCCCCTGCCAGTATCGCCACATATAACGCCACCAGGGCGGTAGGGTAGCCGACTGACGCGCCAATCAACCCTGCCATACCCACATCACCAAAACCCGTGATATTTCTCTTAAATATTTTAGGCACGGCCCAGAGGAGCAAGAATGCACCAAAGCTAACACCCAACCCGGCCAGGGCGCTTAGAATGCCCGGTGTTGTGCCCGTAAGCGGGTTGAGAGCTGCGAAGATCAGTGCTGCGGCGATGCCCGGGTAAACTATGACATGCGGCAGCAGTCCCTGTTCAAGGTCTGTTACAAAAAGGATGATGAAGAACGATCCGAAAACGATGGTAACCAGCGTCTGCCAGGTCAGGCCGAATACTGTAATGGCCAGCACGAAGAGCAGGCCGCAGGCCAATTCCACCAGCATGGAACGCGCCGGAAAGGACTTCCCGCAGTAGCGGCACTTCCCCCTTAACAACAGGTAGCTGACGATGGGGAAGAGATCGCGCGGCTCTAAAAGGTGGCCGCAACTGAAACAGTGGGAGGGAGGGCGGAGAATGGATTCGCCGGCAGGAACGCGGTCGGCCACCACGTTGAGGAAGCTGCCCACGCTGATGCCGAGCAGAAATACTATCGGTAATAAAATAAGTTCAATATTAATATTACCTGCTACTCCATTGAGTTTATTCTTCCATCATCTCGGTCAGCCTGGCCTGTATATCCTTTGCCGGGGCTTGAAAATCTTTGTTCTCCCTGGCCATGACCGACACGATCTCATTCAGCAGCCTGGCATCGTTGCCGATGGCCCTCCCTGCAGCATTGAGAAAGGCCGCCTTTCCATCTTTTACATTGCCACCGTATACCTCGGCAATTCCCAGCAGTGTAAAGCCCACCCAGTCGTCCCTGTGACAATATGTATATACGGTCAATCCTTCAGCTACTTCTTTAATGCCGCCGTACAGCGATAGTTGTTTGCACAATCCCATAAATGGGCTCAGATTAGCGCGATTCTCACTGACCGGATACACAAAGCAGTTCGCCGCCGTGCAATAGCAACGCTGATAAACCTCCCACAATCCCCTTAAGTATGTTGTCTGTATCCATTGACTATCTGTTTCTTCAGACTGTGTCAACTTGCGACCGGCCTCCTCGTAATCTCCTTTCTGCATAATGGCCAGAGCCCATTTATTAAGGATGACGCTGTTTGCCGGGAAAACAACGTCTGCAGCTTCATATGATTTCAACGCATCAAAGAGCCTACCCGGCGTCCCCTGGTTTGCCCAGTATAGATAGTTGTCAGCGAGGGCGAAATGCCAGTAAGCAAGGTAGGGCTCCAGCCTGGAGCTTGATTCATAAGCGGCCGTGCTTATAGCCAGCAGCTTGAATTTTTCCACAGGATCTCGTGCCTCCAAAGCGTGTGAGTAGGCATAGTAGCCAAGGAGTCCGTAATAGTAGGCCTCCTCAGGCTGCATAGCAATAGCCTCCGTTATCAGTGTCATCGCCTTGTAGCATTCCGTATCGCCTTGATTCATGCTCTCCTTTATCTTCATATTGGCATAGTGGGCGGGCATAAACAGAGCCGCTCCTATAGATGAGAATAGCAGCACCGTGAGCACGGCAGACGTTTTCCTCATTCTCCCCACCGGCCTGTTAGCGCTGCTGTTTTTACCCGATAATACCTTCTGAACCGACAACTGAGGCGATTGCTCTGCGCTTTCCAGTCTCACCAGCACCACCAGTAAGGCCAGCATCAGCCAAAAAATCATCTCGGGTACTATTTGGGACGGATCAAAAAATATGTGAGCACAATACTGAATTACGGCGGCAATAATTGCTGCGCCCACGATGACGGTATACCGCTCGCGTGTCCTCGACAACGTACGGAAGCCGAGGAGGAAAAAAGCGCCGAGTAAACACAGGAATGAGACAAAGCCGAGAACGCCGACCGTAACCAGTAAATAAAGATAATGGTTCTCAGGCTGTGCCAGCAAAAGGCTGATCGAGGTGTACTGACTTTTTAATTCGGACGGAAACGTGGCCTGCGAAACTACCATAAATGTTTCAGGCCCATAGCCTATCAACCATCTCAGTGGTGTGAAATTATCGTGGCCGACCCGTATCGCCTCCGGTTTGACGAAAGCGTCCGTGCCACATTTCCATATCGCCACGCGTATTCCCAGCGTTGATAATCCCACCTGCTCTACCGTTGATGCCTGCATATCCTTTTGGCCATCGGACAACGTACCCCCCACAGGCAACAGTAATTGCCCAACCAGGATAACCGCCGTCAATGCGATGGCGAGCATGGATAGGACACTGAGGGCCAAAGTTGAAATCCTCCTCAGGTATAAGCCCAGCAGACCGAAAAAAACGAATAAACCGATTACAAAAACCAGTATGGTGACTGAATATTGAGCCATCGTCAGGCATACAAACTGCAGGCCGAACAGCACGATGAGGCCGACGAAGATGATCATATCCACATTCCTCATCTTCGCACCCTGCCATTTGAGAATCATCATAGCCAGGGTCAGCGGCATTGCCATAGCGATAAACGCGCTAAGGTGAAGGGGATTGCCGATGGTGGACATCACGCGGCCGTTGATCATACCCCAGGGTACCAGGGAGGGAAAAACAAGCTGGACGATGCCGATCATGCATACCAGGCCCGAGGACATAAGCAGTGCATAGAGTATTCTATTAACCTGTGCCCGGGTTGTTACATTCTGAGCGATAATTAGAAAAAATGTGATCTGGCATAGTATGGATGACAGCCCGTACTGCCAGGCCAAGCTTCCCCACAGGCTGCGGTACGGCATAATTGAAAATACAGTCGAAATAATACATGACAGGCCAAAGATAATCGCCGCGATCTGCAGAGGCGACTGCCTCATGGATGCGATGAGGTGGCTGTTGCCGTTTCTGCCCCTTGCTAACATCCACCGGGCAATGGTAATGCCCAGCAATATCAGTACCATGAACTGAAAGAGTTGTGCCTTTGCGAAAAGGCATGAGTCCCTTAGCAGCAAATTGAAATATACCGGTGTTACAAAGATAACCAGCAGCCACAGGCATTCAGCCGCCTTGCCAAACCTGCTGTCCCACAGGTTATCGTCTGCGCCGCAATTCGTATTTATCATAAACTTTGTATCATTTGTCTTCATCATCTGTAATATCAGTGCTAAGATATAACATAACCTTATCAACATGCAATAGAGGTACTTAAGTACTACAATACAATTACCATAACGCTATTGACCCTTTGATAAAGATATTGTATAAATAGTATGTTAATAAATAAATCCGGTGGGGTCGGTCCGGACCTACCACAATTTAGGAGGATAATATGAAAAAATTCTTCAGGTACGGTAACAAAGGTTTTACACTGATCGAGTTACTGGTCGTAATTGCTATACTTGGCACGCTGGCCGCCGTGGTCATACTGAACGTTACAAAGTTCATCGGCTCGGGCAGGACTGAGGCGAGGGCTACCGAGCAGGCCAATGTTCAGACCGCAGTAACGGCATACATGTATGACAACCCTACTGTCACAACCTTCCCTGCCACCACAGTGACACCGAGCAGCGCCGGTATTCTGGCTCCTTACTTCCTCAATTCGCTCAACTGTACTTATACCATTCCAGCGGGCGGATCAGTTCCGGCGGGGACCGGCTGCGTTAAATAACGAACCCTGTTAAAATAGATTATTCGACCTGAACAAGAGGTATGGGGATTATCCCCATACCTCCTGTTTTTATATTTTCCTTACTCCAACAATAGTATTACCGGTGAAAAAAGTTCAGCCTGATCTTGAAGTGTCTCCCGTCTCAGCGTCAGCCGCAAGGTGATTCTGGAAATTCCGATAGTAAGGCATCGACCTGTATCCCTGCCATTTATTATTATGGTTTGGCTTTATATATTTGCCTACCTCAGCAACTTGTTCACATCCTCCGCGTCCTGGCAGAAGGCAAATACATACTCCCTGGTGATAATCCCCTTCCTGTACAGGTCCACCAGCGCGTCATCCAGCGTTTTCATGCCGATATTGGAGCTGGTGCGTATAGTATTGGGGATAAGGAATGGCTTGCCCTCACGTATGAGGTTCTTGACGGCCGCGTTGGCAAGCATGATCTCCACCGCCGCCACCCTGCCCCCGTTTATGCGCGGCACCAGTACCTGGCTGAACACAGCTATGAGGGTGGAGGCCAGGCGCGCCTGTGCCATAGACCTTTCGTGTGGGGGGAAGAGGTCCACGATCCGTTCCACTGATTGCGCCGCACTGGGGGCATGCCCCGTGGATAATACAAGGTGCCCGGTCTCAGCTACGTTCAGCACTGCCGATGCCGTTTCGAGGTCACGCATCTCGCCCACCAGTATCACGTCGGGATCCTGCCTGAGAACATACTTAAGGGCATTGACGAAGGAGTGCGTATCCTGCTCAAGCTCCCTCTGAGAAAAGGCGCACTCAATGTTTGGGTGCACATACTCAACCGGGTCCTCGATGGTTACAATATATCGTTTCATGGTGTTGTTGAGGTGATTGAGCATAGCGGCGATGCTGGTACTTTTGCCTGAGCCGGTGGGACCGGTGACCAGTATCAGGCCGCGCGGCCGTTTGATCAATTCCTTGCATATATCGGGCAGGCCCAGATCGTCCACGGCTGGTATACGCTGCGGCAGCAGGCGTATGGCAAGGCTGATGGAGCCCTGCTGCCAGCAGGCATTGCATCTGCCCCGACCGCCACTCCGCAGAGAATATGCAAAATCGACCTCAAGTTCTCTGGAAAAGATATCACTCTGTCGCGCAGGCGCTATCTGATTGAATAGCTGATCGATATCCTCGCGCTGCATCGCCGGCAGGCTCTCGGCAGGTCTCAATTCCCCGTCTATGCGGAAGAGGGGCGGCACGCCCATGATGAGATGCAGGTCCGAAGCCCTGCTCTCACCAGCCAGCTTCAATAACTCATCGATGTTCATCTTATTTTAACAGCATCTACTGTTTTACCGTCAGCTGCATGGTGAATGTCACTTCTGTGTAAGTGCTGGTGCCGACAGAGCTTATCAACACGAGCTTGAAGAGCCCTGTATTCCTCAGGTCACGGGCATAATTAAGCAAGATCTCCTCGCTGGGTGCTGAACCCTGAACCTGTATTATGTTTCCATCGTCACTGATACTGGTCAGGTATACAGTTGCCGGCAGCGAGGCGATAACCTGCCCGACATCACGATTGATCAGTCCCCTCTGGTCAGCAAGGTACTTGACGGGCGCGTTAAGCCGGTTCAGCGTCTGCTGGTAGGTATCACTTGACTTAATCGCCTGGGCTGTCACGTCACGATACTGCCTTTGCATGCTGCTTAACTGGGCGGCCTTCTGGTTCAAAAGCAATTGCATATCGACCGTCTGCCTTTCAGCCATGCCGCTCATCAACCACATGCCCAGCGCCAGTACAGTGCAAACCCCAAATGCGATCAGCGGCGCCGGATTGATGGCTGCTCCGGACAGCCTGGCAGAGGGCGCTGCGCTCGGCATTACATTTATGTCAACTCTCGTCAATTGGTTGATAGTGCGCAAAGCCAGTCCGCTGTTGACGATGAAATCGTTACCGTCCTGGCCCGGCGGGTATATCAGCAAAGCCGGTGCGGCCTTAACCGGATACCCCATCACCATGGAGAGAGTTTCGCGAAGTATGCCGCTGACAATACAATATACCTGCTGTCCCAGCGGGTTGTTCGGGTGGCTGGAATTGTAGAAATTAATAGTCCTGTCCGCTTCTTCCTTGACCATCCTGGCCTTATCCCCATCGCTCATTGCAGCGCCACCCGAAAAAGGAAGGCTGCGGACCATCTCGGGGATGCCGTTATTCATAACCGTGAGATCGAAAGAATTCGGCCGTACATTGACTACGATGGCGGTTTTTTCATCGATAACACGCGAGACGGCCAGCGGCCTTAATTCAAGGTACTTCAGACGCAACCCGCAGAGCTTGAGCGTCTCCATGACCGAATTGACATTATCGAAGGGCAGGCCCACCAGGCAGAGGGCAATCTCACTGTCCGATATCTTCACGTCGGCCCATGATGAATAGATTGATGATAAAGGACCCGCTACAGCCCGGGCCATCTCCTTCCTGGCAGCTTCTGCCAGCAGCGCACGATCGAGTTTGGGCACATATACAACGCGATAGATTGAATGCATGCCGCTTACGCTGGCCATAACTTCTTTGTCACGCATCTTGTACTGTGCCAGCACCATGCTGATCACCTGGCTGACGTGCGCCCTCTCCAGGACCACCCCGTTCTGCACCCAGCCGGCCTGCAGGGGAGCTTCCGCAGCAAACACAACACGCGTCCCCCTTACCGAGGTGATTTTTACCGAGCTGTCTTCGATATTTACAGTAAGCATACCGCGTAATGGATCCTGGAATCAGTTATTGCAGTAAACCTGCATGCTAATAGTAGCCTTATCCAGCTCCCCTTCCACTGTGGCCGGATTGATGGTAACGCTGGTGAACTGGCTGGAGGGCAGTTTTACACTGGCTGCGATAAGAAAATTCTGAAAATTCGCCACCTGGCCAGTCAGGCTGAGAGAATAGCTGAGCACGGCGAAGTCCGTGCCCAATACCTTGCTTATAGACTGCGATACCGTCATGTTGGTTATGGTGATATCATAGTCCCAGGCCAGGTCCATCAGGATTTTCGAGACCTCGGGGTTATCGCCGATGCTTTTATACTGCAATTGGGCCGCTTCCAGTGCCGCCTTCATCCTGGCCGCCTCAGTCGTAGCGGAAGTCTGGGATGCCATCTGGGCTGTCAATTCATCGATCTGAGATTGGACCTCGTTTATCTGCAATTGCATGTCAGCCTGTTGTGATGCCTGCTCTATATAGCCGGTGACCATGGGCACCATAATTATTAAGAAGAGGGCCAGTATGAGGATCAGCCAGACGGAGGTACTGAGGCGCGGCAGGCGCTGCGATATATTACTCTTGTTTACGCTAGGTGCTTCTACAGGCGATGCCACAATCTTAAATCTTGAGGTGTTTATTCCTATTATACATTAAATCCGTCGTATTCAACACGATTTAAACAGTTAACCTGATGGATATATACCATTCGTTCAGCATGCTTCTCCGACTTACTTCAGGTCATATATCAGGATACCACCGGTAGTGATATTGCTGCGGAAAGAGAGAATAATGTAAACAAGGTTCAGAACCTCTGTCCCCGTTTGAAAATTCACCTGCGCTTCAGTGTCATTTGGCTGCACTATTCCATTAGCAATCGAAAACGTGTCGATATCGATGCCGTCGATCAGCGTACCGGTTACCGGTGGAATTCGCGACTGCGAGTTGCACACATCGTTCGCAGGATTATCGGAATCCGACAGGGCATAGCCGTTCACCGACACACTATCGGTATAGCTATGTGACCAGGGATCGTATTCATCGCCCTCGCCAACGAAGTGTGTATATCTGGCAGCCTCTTCACCCGCTGCAAGGTCGGGAGTCAGAAATCCGGATATCGTTATCGGCAGTGAAACATTACGTGTTACGTAGTGGAAGTCATCAAAGATATAGATCTGATGTCCTTTGGTGGTGGGGCTGGTATAAATGATGACGACCGACCAGGCGCTGTAAGCCCACTCATCCTGGTCGCCATCGTCTTCATACTTGTCGCCATCACTGGGACTGCCGAGAGGATATCGAGTATAGTTGCTATACACCTCGCCGGAGTGGCTGTCTTTCCACGTGTAGAGACGATATCTATAAGTTTTGCTGGAGCTGGAGCGAGTGTCCCAGTGCCCCACGGTATACTTACCATTGCCTACAAAGCTGGTGCCGCTATAATAATTCATTACCTGGTCAGTAATGTCGGCGATGCAGGAATAAGACCAGCCGTGAGCCGGGCCGCCGACATCTTCCGGATCCGACGCCCCCTGTTTTTGCGATGCCATGACAGTTGCAGAATAGGTAGGAAGTCCCGAGGCCGTTATGGTCAGCTTCACTTTATGTACGTTTTTGCTTTCAGGCAATGCGTCCAGCTGGGTTTGACTGTAACTCCTGACATCCCAGGGTATGCACTTCCAGCCCGACCAGTAAAGCAGTATCTTCTCCACATTGGCATTTGCCGGGATACCGCTTGTGGTCGACCATGTCTCTTTGTATAACCTCTCTCTGGCGTTATCACTGGAAGGATTGCTGTTTCTCATCAGCGTGTTGCCTGAAGCGTAATAATCTCCCTCCATCGATGCGCCGAATTTCTGGAACTCTTTTTTCGTAGTATATGCGGTCACGCTGGTGGTCTGCCCTTTGGGACTGGTTGCTGTGGACTTGACCTCGAATACTTTCAGGTCTGTGTTCCATACCAGATAATTCAATCCTGTAGTATTGTTGGTTTTTACCCAGTTGAACTCTCCCTGGGGAATCTGATTGGGCGTATATTCGAAGGTTATCTTCCTCTGGCTTCCCGCGGGATCGAAAAGGTCGTAATTGACGGGCGTAGTATATTCCCATATGATGGTATGCCCGCCTCTGAACGGTGTCACCTGCGGCACACAATAGTAAGGTTTAGCAGGGTATTGAACCTTCTCCAGGCTGCTTGAGCCGGGCACATATTCAATACCGGCGGGCAGCCAGCATCCGATACGTTTTATACTTATTGAGCCAGCGGTGCCGTCGTACATTATGATGATCTCATATTTGCCGCGCCCGCTGACGGAGCCGCTTCCCTGATAACTGCCCGCCACAATGATATTGCTTGCGGGATCTCGCTGCTGTGTTAAATTGGGCACTTCCAGGTTTTCCAGCACCCACTTGGCGCCTATCAGGTAGTAAACGCTGTTATCGTTGATGGGATCTGCGGAACTGAGAGTGTAGTTCTCGGATGCCCTGCTGTACACGCTTTCATCCCAGCTTGCAGCATCCAGCCAGGCGGGCAGCTTGCCGTTGGTCTTGACCCGCCACTGGGCGGCCTCTATTCCGGAATTGGCGGAGTAATACTCCTTGGTTTTGCGCTCTACAATCTGTCCCGCCATGGAAGCAGTGTTCATAAAATACAACAGCACCGGCAAAAGCGCCCCTCCTACTATAACCAGTATGAGCACTACGCCAAGTACTGCTACCCCCGGTTGCCCATGCCATTGCTTGCTTGGAAATCTCATCTCTTTGTTCCCTTGATATGCATCACTATTAAAACGACCTGGGTGAAATTTTATATACTCTTGTTTCGCTGGAGTTTCCCACCTGTGCGGTTATTGTCACCGTCAGTATTTTCCTGGGATTACCAGGATCAGGCTGATTGTACTGAGCAGTGATCGATGAGATGCTGTCTGAAACACGCATCTGGCTGCTGCTAATGGGATTGCCCGTCCTCTCATCCGTGATGGCCACCTGCCTCTGCAGATAATGATTTGTATCAACAGTATACGTGATTGTCGTTTTAGTGGCATCCCAGCCAACATACGTAATGATTAGCGGAGTGGCTGTGGAGATCGTGAACAGCGCGGGTGTCGGAGTAATACTCTGCGCGCTTGTTGCGTCTCTGTCGATCCAATAACCCGCATTCTGAACCTGACGTATCGCCAGCATACTGTTTTCCGCCTTCGGCACCAGCAACATCAACTGGTTCAGCACCGCCAGAGCGCCCGCCAGTACCGCCGCGCCAATGCCCATGGCTATCAGCAGTTCCACCAGCGTTAATCCCCTGGCGCCTCTGCCGGAAAGCGCTGGGGTTCGTCCAGGCCGCAGTAACATCATGCTGTGCTCTTCAGATCCTCACCTTTTATATGACTCCAAAACCAGAACCTCGAGTGGAGAATGCTGCTGGCAGGTTACCGTTACCGTTACTTTCTGGACTCCCAGGTCGGTCGCGCTGACAGCCCCGGTCTCCGGGTTCACCAGCGCTACACTAATATTAATATCATATCCTGCAGGTATACCGCTGATCTTGCTGTATGAATAGGGAGGGGTACTGTCGTAGGGAGAGTTGTTTATCGCCTCCATCTGTGTCTTGGCCAGGCTTTCAGCGGTCGTACGCTGATCCGCTATAAGCAGCACCTTGAAATTGGTGCCCAGTGCGGACACGAAGGTAACGCCCACTACCGCGAAAATAGCCAGCGCTATCAACACTTCTGCAATGGTCATACCAGTTTCATCCCTTTTAAATTTAAGTATATTCATGGGCAATACCTACCAAACTTACCCCCCGATCAGACTCAGGCTGGAATATATGGGTACGAAGATAGAAAGGGCCAGGAAGCCGACGGCCAACCCTATGATGATGGTCATAGCCGGCTCAATCATGCCCAGCACGGTCGTCAGCTTGTCGGCTGCCTCGATCTCAAAGCTTTCGGCAACAATGGTGAGAGTACTGTCCAGGTTCCCCGTCTCCTCACCCACACGGGTCATCTCCACCATGAGCGGCAGAAACTCGGGACGCCGTCCCATAGCCGATGCCAGTCCCTCCCCTTTTACTATATCCTGCTCAACGTCCATCAATGCGCTGGAGATGACCCTGTTGCCGCTCGACTCAGCCGTGAGCTTGAGTATCTCGGGCAGAGGCAGGCCCGAGCGGAAAAGTATGGTAATG
>Ga0265596_1001540_pt1 | contig 10834 bp, 13 predicted proteins | sample saktaG_FD_190143 | JGI IMG/M metagenome (GOLD analysis project Ga0265596, IMG submission 190143) | Saline water microbial communities from Sakinaw Lake, British Columbia, Canada - sak_2013_06_06_60m | ecosystem: Environmental > Aquatic > Non-marine Saline and Alkaline > Saline ...
CTATTACAGCCGGATTACCAATTCCACAAATTTATATAATTAATGATATCTCTCCTAATGCTTTTGCTACTGGCAGAGATGCTAAACATGGAGTTGTTTGTGTCACGCAAGGACTATTAGATAAATTGGAAAAATCTGAATTAGAAGGTGTTATAGCTCATGAATTATCTCATATTGGCAATCGTGATATTCTTTTATCCTCGGTTGTTGTGGTTTTAGTTGGTATGGTTGCTTTGTTATCAGATTGGCTTCTTAGATCATTATTTTGGGGAAGAAGAAATAGAGATAATAAAGGTAACTTAGGCCTTATCATGCTTGTCGTAGGCATTGTAGGGGCTATTGTGGCGCCATTAGCAGCTACTTTACTAAGATTAGCCATATCCAGAAAAAGAGAGTTTTTAGCTGATGCTTCAGGAGCACTTTTAACTCGTTATCCAGAAGGATTGGCTCGGGCTTTGGAGAAAATCTCTCAAGATCCGAATTCTTTACGCTCTGCTTCAAACGCAACAAGTCATCTTTTTATATCAAATCCCTTTAGAAAAAAAGCCATAAGTAAGCTTTGGATGACTCATCCATCTACAGATGAAAGAGTAAAAATTCTAAGACAGATGGATATTTAAAATGACAAAATTATAAAAATTTGCTAAAATGTGCATAAGGTCGAGATAGAAATTTTGATAAAAATTAAAAATTAATTAAAATTATGAACGAAGATATTCAAAAAGAACCTTTAGAAGGAGAAGTTTCTGAAGAAGAAACAACAAAAAGTTGTGCTCCAGAAGAAAAAAATATAGAGACTGAACAAGTTTCAGATGCTCCTAAAAAAATAGAAGATGATAAATTCATTACTTTTTTGAGCTATATTGGAGTTTTATGCCTTATTCCTCTTTTAACAAAAAAAGATGACGCATTTGTTTTCTTTCATGCTAAACAAGGACTTGTTCTTTTTATTGTTGAAGTAATAACAGCCTTTGTTGCCGTTATTCCTGTTCTTGGTTGGATTATTGCTCCAATGGCAAGTTTATTATGGGTTGCACTGTCTATTATAGGAATAATTAATATTACGAATGGAGAGAAGAAAGAATTACCTATTTTAGGTAAATACGCTGGTAAGATTAAAATTTAAGAATATATATAATTCATTTATCTAAATTTCGTTATAAAGATTGGATAGATGAATATGGAGAGGTCGCATAGAGGTCTAGTGCACCGTCTTGGAAAGGCGGCATACCGCAAGGTATCGAGGGTTCGAATCCCTCCCTCTCCGCCACGACAATTTATTATCGGCATGACTCGAGTGATATTGAGTAAGACCGGAGACCGATTTTAAAGCTATTTTTATAATGAGTTTAGGTCGCCCTAGACCCATATTAGTAGATTAAACTATTTAATGAGATCAAAAAATGAATAAAATTAAAAATCAGAGTAGAATAAAATTTAATACAGTTTGGAATTTAAAACCACTTTTTAACGGTGATAATGATTTGCGAATGAGGAAAGAAAAACAAATAATTTTACGCAAAAGTTACGCTTTTATTAATAAATGGAAAAAACGCAGTGATTATCTTGAAAATCCAGAGATACTATTGAAAGCCTTGAAAGAATACGAAAATTGGAAAAAAAGCTATGCTTTCGGTGGCAGGGAGGGTTATTATTTTTGGTTAAGAACTAAGCAAGATGAAAATGATCCACTACTTAAAGCGAAATACGAGAAAATTGAGAATTTTTATATAAAAATAAACAATGATATTCAATTTTTCATTCTCAATATTGCAAAAATACCTGCCAAATTTCAGAAAAAGTTTCTAAACTATTCCAAATTGTCAAACTATAGGCATTTTTTAGAACGACTGTTTACGCGAGGAAAATATTTCTTAAGTGATTTAGAGGAGAAAATTCTGAATTTAACCGAACCAACCTCTTATTCTAATTGGGAAAAATTGACCTCTGGTTTTTTAGCTAAAGAGCAGGTAAAAGTCATTTCGGAAAACGGCAAATTTGAGAATAAAACATTCTCCCAGCTTTTGGGGTTAATCGACAACAAAAATAAAAAGGTAAGAGATTCAGCTGCTCAAGCTATAAATCAAATTTTGGCAAAATACACGGATCTGGCGGAGGCGGAGATAAATTCAATTCTAGCCTATAAGAAAACGATAGATGAATTACGTGGATTCACTCGTCCAGATTCATCTCGTCATATTGGAGATGATATTGAAACCGAAATCGTTGATTTATTGGTAAAAGTGGTTTCGGAAAATTTTGCGATATCTCGGCGTTATTATCGACTAAAAGCAAAACTTCTGGGAGTTAAAAAGTTAAAATATCACGAGCGTAATCTTGAATACGGCAAGATTGATAAAAAATATACTTATTCCGAATCAATTAATCTTGTTTTGAGAGTTTTTAAAAAGCTTGATTTCAATTTCTATAAAATTCTCGACCAATTTATTAAAAATGGTCAGATTGACGTCTTTTCTCGGAAAGGGAAAAGAAACGGTGCCTTTTGTGTTCATTTTCTCGTTGGTCAGCCAACGTATGTATTTTTGAATCACACCGATAAACTAGACGATGTTCTTACTATTGCCCATGAAATGGGACATGCTATTAACAGTGAATTGATGCGCGAAAAACAGGGAGCGGTTTATTTTGATACCTTAACTTCGACTGCAGAAGTGGCCAGCACATTCATGGAAGATTTTGTTCTGGATGAAGCCATTAAACAGGTTGATGATGAACAAAAATTATCCATATTAATGTCTAAATTAAACAGTGATATCTCTTCTATTTTCAGACAGGTTGCTTTTTATAAATTTGAGCAAGAGTTACACAAAACTTTTCGCGATAAAGGGTATTTATCTTACAAAGAGATTGGTAATATTTTCAAAAAGCATATGTTTGATTATATGGGCAACTATGTTGAACAGTCGCCTGGTTCGGAAAATTGGTGGGTTTATGTCGGTCATTTCCGATTGTTTTTCTATGTTTACTCATATGCCAGTGGTTTGTTGATATCAAAATCTCTTCAAGATTCAGTCAGACAAGACCGGCATTTTATTGAAAAAATAAAGGAATTTTTATCAATTGGGACATCGAATTCTCCCAAAAATGTTTTTAAGAAATTAGGAGTAGATATTACCGATAGAAAACTTTGGGATAAAGGGATAAAAGAAGTTGAGGATTTACTACAGAAAACCACAAAATTGGCAAGAAAATTGGGTAAGATATAATAACCCGCCCGAGATTCGAACTAAGTTCAACAAAATAAATCTATGCAAATAACCGAATTACATCCAGAAATAGATAAATTGCAGTTGATTTTCGGATCATCTAAATTGGCACCTATTTATGGTGCGGGTTGTGTCAGTAATCCGAACATAATGTTTATATTTATGAATCCGACAGGGAAAAATGTAGCCGCATATTCAAAATGGTCTGGATTACGTGCTCCTTGGTTGGGAACAAAAAATATCTGGGGATTATTATATAAGTTAAAACTTTTATCCGGCGCTAATTATAAATCGACTCAAATTCTTCGAGCTGAAGAATGGACTGAAAATTTTGCAGAAGCGATTTATCGCGAACTTGCAGAAAATAAAGCATATGTAACAAATTTAGCAAAATGCACTCAGGATGATGCTCGGCCTCTTCCAAACAGTATTTTCAAAAAATATCTTGAAAATACCAAAAAGGAAATTTTTCTAATTCGACCAAAAAAAGTTATCCTGTTTGGAAATCAAGTTAGCTCCGTTGTATTAAATAAGCCGATTGTAGTAAGTAAATATAAAGGGATTCAATCAGAGATATTAAAAATAGAAAATGTTGTCTTCAATGTTTATCCGGTCTATTATCCTGTGGGCCAAGGGCAAAGGAATATGTTATCGGCTATTAGGAGAATAAAAAGAATCCTCGCTGTTTAGAGTAAAAAATATTATAATTCAGAAGGTGTTATTTATTCACTCGTGAGAAGGGGGAGAGGATTTCCAGAATTATCGGAAATAGAAAAAATAAATAACAAACTTATACATTTTTTGGAACAAAATAAGTAAGGCCAATTATGAATAAATTAACTATTTCTATAATTATTTTAATATTAGTTATTATTGGCGGTATTGGTGCCTATTTTATTTTTCAAAAATTCTCTTTTTTTCAATCCCTAACACCACCAAAGCAATTGCCACAACAAAGCGTTACATCATCGTTATTCGGAACAATGATTGCTTATGGTATAAATGATGCAGCAATAAGTACATCTAGGATGATGGATACTATTAGTCAAAAAGGTTGGACTGAATTTAGAAAAGATGATGTGGCATATCAGAATCTTCTAAGCAATTTTAAAAAAGTTGCGCAAGATCATACAAAACTTATAGAAACAACGGGTTTTTCTTTTGATCGAGAACTTGTTCCGTATTTTACATGGAATATTATAGAGCCCGAAAAAGGACGATTTGATTGGGAATTAACTGATCTTTATGTTCAAGCGGCTTCAAATGCTGGTATTAAAATTTCTGCTGTTATTCAACCTTTTGCCGACTGGGACCAAAAAAATACTCAGACAAACAAAGACGCGTTGGATTTTGCTTATTATGATTATAAGGTCGGTCCGCCTAAAGATATCGCCGAATATCAAAACTTTTTAACAAAAATTGTTGAACGTTATAAAGATAAGGTTTTTGTTTGGGAGATCGGTAATGAACCTGAAAATCCTGGCGGTGGTTATCAAAATAATCCAGAGGGATATTTTGATTTGGTTAAAATCACATCAGAAACGATAAAAAAAGCAGATTTAGAAGCTAAAGTAACTAATGGTGGCGCTATGGAAATTGTTGGTATGAGGGAGTCGGATTCATTTAAGGCTTTTTGGACTAAATTTTTTGTTCTTGGTGGCGGCCAATATCTTGATTATTTTAATGTCCACTACAATATTGAACGTAATATGAATGCTAAGTTGAATCAAGCTACCTTTGAAAAAAATTTAGTAGCTTTCAATGATCTGATGGATGAAAATGGTGACAGGAAACCTTTATATCTAACAGAATTCGGTATTTATTCTGGCCCACCATCTTCTCAGCCAGGCGGTCAACCAGTTCAAGGACAGCCCCCTGTCAGTGGGGGTGGCATATGTGGTGATAATATTTGTGACGATTTTGAAAAACAAAACTTAAATATGTGTTCCCAGGATTGCGGCGGAAGTACACCGAGTGGAGATCAAAAACAACCTTTTGGGCAACCTATTCAAGAACAAGCCATTGGTCAAAATATCCAGCCAAACAAAGAACAGGCCCTGAATAACTTAAGTGAAAACGACCAAGCGGTATTATATTTTAAGTATTCAACACTCGCTTTTGCGAATGGTGCTAACTTGATCTTTATTGATTTGATTGGTCCAGATAATAACATGGTCGGTTCTTCAATGGTATTTAATATTGATAATCAACCACGGCTTTTTCTCACTACTTTAAAAATGATTGACAGTAAAATTAGTGGTTTTTCTAAAGTAGAAAGAATTGTCAGTGGTCAATATAAATTTACTGTTGGTAATAAAACTATCTATGCTTTATGGTCAGAAACATTACCAAATGAAATTTCGGGTCAAGTAAGAATAACGGATATGAAAGGAAAAGAATCGTTTATGAATGCGGCAGGGATAAAATTAAACATCGACCAGCCTGTTTTTATTGAATTATGGGGGAGTATTAAAAGTTGAAATAGATAGAAAAATTATCATGTAATCCATAAACTATGAAAAATGAATTAATCAATGCTGGGAAGAGGTATGTATTTTGTTTGATTGGTTACAATGGAAAAATATCTTTATTTAATATTTGTAATGATACTTGCAGTGAAGTTTCGCGGTTATTAGCTCAATGGCTTCGAAATAAATTACCCAAAGCAGATATGTATATTGCAAAAGGTAAGATTGGAAAAAGATTCCATGATCTACTTTTGGTTCATGATGAAGAAGTTTATATATTAGACCCTACAGTATGGCAATTTTTTAAAAACAAAAAATCAATACTTATTAAAAAAACAAAAACAGTTAATGATGCTCTTTTAAAACTTGCAAGTATATATGGAGGAAAATGGAAAATCTCAGAGCGAATTACTAAATATCCTCGCAAAGAAATAGAACGGCTCAAGAGTGTTTTGGAGAAATCAATTATTAGTCAAAAGCCTTACTAATTTGAAACTATTCTTATATTACATTTTCCCATTTGTTTTTTAGATAAAAATAGCGTATGCTCTATTCATTATAATAATAACTAATATATAAACATATGGGAGATTTTAAACAAGACAGAGGATCACGTTCTGGTGGAAGTCGTGGAAGCGGATTTAGTAGAAGAGACGGAGGCAGACCAAGTTTTCCTAAGAAAAGCTGGGGCGGATCAGGAGGTAGAGATCGTGGTCCAGTTACTATGTATCAAGCAGTTTGTGATCAATGTGGAAAGCCTTGCGAAGTTCCTTTTCGTCCAACTCAGGGTAAACCAGTGTATTGTGATGTTTGTTTTAGAAGTAGGGGAGAAGCTGAAAATAGTAGAGGGAGTGGCAGATTTTCAACTCCTGTCAGAACTAATATTGATAGTGATGTTAGTAAAGGAAATAAGGATGAATTGAAGCAGTTAGAAATATTGAATGAAAAAATGGATCAGCTTATTAAAGCAGTAGAGAGTATCGCAAATACCAAACCATTGGTGGTAAAAGAAAAAGCGAAGAAAAAAGCTAAATAATTTTTATATTTTTTTTGTTTTTAAAATACACAATTAAAATCGCCAAAAAGGCGATTTTTTGTTACGGATGGTTGTTTTTTGAGATAATCGACTAATAAGCTATAGCTTAATTGGTGCTGGTATGATTTTTGCTACTATGATACTATTAAAGGGAAAGATAATCTTAAATAGTTAATTAATATAATTTATGAGTTTAGAATCTGGATTTGGCTCAGTATTTAATTCTAAAAAAACAATAAAGGAAGAACCATACAAAGCTGAAGAAGATAAAGTTGTTGGAGAACTTTTAGATTTGAATAAAGAAGAGGCACTTTTAGAAGGAAAAATTGAAATAGCAGAAAAAAAGACTGAAACCGAACAAGAAAGTTTGATAAAAGAACTCTCTCAAAAAGAAGTTTCTCTTTTTCAAGAAACTAAAGAAAAAATAAAAAAAGGTTGTCAAATAGGAATTGTGAGCATGATGATTATAACATCTCTCTTAGCCGCAGGATGTGGAGCAGAAAAACCTCAGAAAGTGAATCATTGGTCGCAAATTAATATTGAAGAAGCTAGAAAAGCGGTTCCAGAAGATGTAACAGAGGGTTGGGTTCAACATGGCTTACAATCAATTGGTAGCTGGAAAGAAAACGAAGGCAGTTTTTTGGTGAGAACAAACAAAAATGAATATTATAGAATAAATGAAGAGAATTTAGAGGAATTTAAAGAAAGAATGAGTAATTATATAAATCAATATTTATATTATTCCATTGAAATAGCAGGTAGGGATAGAGAACTTACAGGTAAATTACTAGACACGAGAATTAAAACTTGGTTTGATGAATATGTGGAAGAAGCAGTAGATCAAGAAAGAGAAACTATTGCTTATGGTCTTTTTGAAAAATCTTTTTCAAGCGAGTGGCAAAAATTAAAAGACCATGTTTATTTTGGAGTCGAACAGTCTGATGAAAACCAAGAGAAAAAAGATGAAGTTATTCAGGGCACTGATTTAAGTGATCTTGATCCTACTTTAAAATAATATGATAATTAATAAAAAGATTTTTCTAGCTATAGGCATAGAAAATCTATCTGCAAAAAAACAAGAAGAAATAGTAAATAAATTGGAAAACATTATTTTAGATAGGTTGTCTATTAGAGCGATTAAAAAATTGTCTTTAGAAAATAAAGGAAAATATTTTCAATTACTAAAATCAGCTAAACCAATAGATATTTATAATTTTCTTTCAAAAAATATTTCTAATTTTGAAGGGTTAGCTCAACAAATAGCAGAGGAAGTAGTATCTGATTTTAAAGAATGATAGTTTTAAAATATTTCTCAATTAGGGGAATTTATTATTAGAAACCGTAAATTTAACTAAGATAATTTCATTTGGCAATCAGGTTTCATCGATTTTGCTTAGCGAAGACATAAAGGTTTCAGAATACAAAAAACAAGAAAAAGAAGTTATTATATAAATGAAAAGACATTTTGTGCTGGGCTTGACAAATTATTTTGATTTGCTATAATGGAAGTGCTGTTGCTTTGAGAAGCTTGCTTCCTGAAGTAGCAGCATTTTTTTTACTAATAAAACACGTGGGGTTAACCTCCATGTTTTTAATTATTTTATAAATTGTTGGTCTAAATTATATAATGTTATATAATGACAATATAGTTTTTTGATAACTAAAAAAAGAAAAGAAAGGGGAAGATTATGAAAGAGTATTTTGTGATTTGTTTTAGAGGGTGTTTGAATGGCAAACGGAAGGTTTTTATAGATTTGTGCGTAGTTGAATTAAGCCTCAAAGACAACAGAATTCATTTTATGTTCCAATGTGATTTAATCAGTTATCTTCATGCAAAGAGAGGAAAAAATGAATTAGGTCCGAAGAATGGATATCAAACGGCAGGATGGTTGGATGTGCTTAAAATTTCTGAAATACCAAAAGGTTATGAATTAGAAGTAATAAAAGTAAATAGCCTAGATGTCGCTGAGGTTTACAAAATTATAAAAAACCCACTTAAAAAGGCTATCAGAGAAAAAATAAAAATAAAAGGAAAAGGAGAGTGAAAAAAAATGATTGGAATGATTGGGATGACATGGCCAAATTTGATTTTGTTATATCGTTTAAACAGAAAAGATAAATTGGTGCGTACATCAGTTATGGACATAGCAATGGATATAAGGGCAGAAGAAAAAAGAGCAAAGAGTAACGAAGTTATATTAATTGCATTAATTACAATTTTTATATTATTCTTTTTTGCCCGTAGTCTTGCAATTTTTCTAATTTTACTAGCTTTTGGGTTAATTATTGGAGTATTTGGATTAATTAAAAATATAATAAAATGAAAGGAGAAAATAGATAGAATGTTAGGAGAAAGAAAATTATGGAAATGGTGTTTATGTTCTGCAGGTCAATGTGAACAAGTGCAAGGAAATTGTGATAAATGTCAATATAAATGGCAAGCTTTGAAAAGAAAAATAGAAAAAAAAGAAAGATTCGAGAATAAGGAGGATTGAAAATGAAAAGATTTAAAGATTCCTGCTTTAAAATTCTGAATTTTTTGCTTTTTCCACTAAGAATCGTAATTAAGACTATTCTTATAGGTGGATCAAAATTCAGGTGGTGAAAGAAGTTATAGAAGGAGGCGGTATGAATGGAAAATCAAGCGACAATTCCGTTTATATTTATAATTTATATAATATTGATACCATTTATACCGCTTGTGGCTCATCTGATTAAGCGGTTGTATAAGAAATTATATAAAGAAAGAAAATAAGGCGGTGAAAATTATGAGTATTGTAGAAATAGTATGTTTAGCAATGGCAGTAGTAGGTATTATATTAGTACTACTTCCAAGATATGAAGATCTCTTTCAACAATACTTTATTCTTTGTATCGTTGTTTGCACTATAATATTTTTTGGAAATCTTATCGCAAACTTTAGTTAAAGAACTTTAGTTAAAGAGTTAAAGCAAATCAAAAAAGGGAGATTAATTCTCCCTTTTATTTTTATTATTTTAATCTTTTGATTAATTTATTAAATTGTTCAGCGCGATCAAATTCGTTTTTAAACTTTTCAAAACTTGCTGCAGCAGAAGAAAATAAGATAATATTTCTCTTTTTTTGTTTTCTTTGATAGAGACTATAATAAAAACATTCTTTTAAAGATTCAAAAACAAAGTATTTATTAGAGTATTTTATTTTATTTAATTCTTTTACTAATTTTTTACTTGCAGAACCATTAAGAATAACTAGATTCTTAGGCAATATATCTTTTTTTATTCTTTTGGCTAATTCATCATATCTCAAGTTTTTATCTATTCCTCCTGTGATTAAAATAAGATTTGTGTTTTTTTGATGTGCAAATCTTTGTAAAGCACTAATAGTAGCATCTGGTGATGTGGCGCTGCTATCATTAATAACAAGAAGTTTTTTGCTCTGAAAAACTTTTTCTTGACGGAATTTGACTTGCGGCAATGAATTAATCTGTTTTTTAATTTGAGAGAAAGTTAAACCAAATAATTTAGATGCTAATACAGCAGTCATCAAATTGTCTACATTATGCTCTCCCCAATGTTTTGAAAAACTACTTGCATTAAATATTAATTTTTTCTTTTTATTCTCTTGAAAATAGATTTTGTTATTTTTATTAAAAATCCCATTTTTCTCTTTAGGTAGAGGATTATGCGAAATAAAATAAACCTGACTAGCTGGTTTTAGGGAAAGAAAGAATTTAGTCCATTTATTATCATAATTTAGTATTAGATAATCAGTATCTTTTTGATTTTGAAAAATATGGGATTTTGCCAAGGCATAATTTTCCATAGTACCGTGGCGATTTAGGTGGTTTCTATATAAATTAGTAATAATGGCTATTTTTGGCGCTTTGTATTTTAGTTTTACTAATTCTAATGAGCAACTAGGCAATTCTAAAACTATTGGGTTATTAATTTTCAATTTATCTAAAAATGAAAGGACTGGATTGTCTGGCGTATTTCCGCCGGCAATAACATCATTATATTTTCCACGCAAAAAATGGCCAATCCAATTGGTGGTTGTGGTTTTTCCCCAACTGCCAGTTACTGCTATAACTGAATTTTTATTAAATCTAAAAAACAAGCTCA
>Ga0265596_1001541_pt1 | contig 10834 bp, 9 predicted proteins | sample saktaG_FD_190143 | JGI IMG/M metagenome (GOLD analysis project Ga0265596, IMG submission 190143) | Saline water microbial communities from Sakinaw Lake, British Columbia, Canada - sak_2013_06_06_60m | ecosystem: Environmental > Aquatic > Non-marine Saline and Alkaline > Saline ...
TTATCTGATCTTTAAAACTTTGGATTCCATCTAAAGTCAATCGAATTTTTTCTCCTTCTTGCTTAGCGAAATATATACCGGCATTTTCTATTCTTATAAAATTATCTAATTTTTTTAATTCATTAGGAGGGAGGGTCCCAGAATAAATTCTTAATTTTTCTTTTCCAAATTTTAAAATTAAATAAGGAATTTTTGAGATTCCATATTGTTCATTTAATTTATTTAATATTCCTTTTTTTTCTGAGGATTTTAAGATTTTCATATTGTCTTTATAAATTTTTCATATTTTTATTTTTTTTAAGTCTTTTTAATTTTTTTTATTTTGCATAAAAAAAATCCTTCTAAATCATTATCATGATGATAAATCCTATGCGCTTTTTTTAATTCATCTGAAAATTTTTTATTTTTCCATTCACTAAGTCCTGGTCTTGATTTAATAGGCAATGCAATTTCTTCAATTTTGATTTTATGATTTTCAAGTAAATATTGAATAACTTCTTCATTTTCTTCAGGAGCATATGTGCAAGTACTATAAATCATTTCTCCCCCGTCTTCTAATAAGTCTAAGGCTTTTGAGGCTATTTTTTTTTGCTTCCTGCCCAATCTTTTTAAAAGATTCTCACTCCATTCTAAATAGGTTCGTGGAGAAGTTCTAATATTTCCTTCTCCAGAACAAGGGGCATCAACTAGAATTTTATTGAAAGTCAAATTAGGAAATTTTTTTAACCTTTCACATAATTGTATTCCCTCATGTTTTGTTATAATGCAATTAGTTGCATTTATTCTCTCTAGATTTGATGAAAGAATAGAAACTCTAGAGATTGAGACATCATTTGCAATTATAATTCCTTGATTTTTCATTAGGGCTACAGCTTGGCTTGTTTTACTTCCAGGAGCAGCACAAAGATCTAAAAAATTATCTGTTGGTTTAAGATCCAAAGCAATTATTGGCATCATACTTGTGATCTCTTGAATATAATAATACCCTAAAATATGTTCTTTTGTTTTTCCAATTTCCCCAGGTTTTAATTGAGATTCAATTGTAAAAATTTCTGGATGATTTTTTATTGATTGAGATATTTTCCAAGATTTTTTAATTAATCTTTCTTTTAATTCTTCTGGAGAAATTTTTAAAGTATTTGCCCTAAATGATTTTTTTGGTTTTGTTTTTGCAAGTTCAAAAAATTTTTGAACATCTTCTTCATTATCTAATAGTTTTTTTATTCTTTCTATAAAAATTGGTTTTGGATGATATTGCATAGAATTATGATTGAAAATTAGTTTAATAAATTAATGATTTTAAAATTCAGATAATTTTTTTTGTTTTTTCCCTTCAATAAATTCTTTAATATTTATTTTAAAAACCTCAAAAATGTTCTCAACTGAGGGAAGAACTTGATTATTTAAATAATATTCTATATCATATTTTCCAGGTTCGTCAGGAAGTTTTGCTTTTTCTCTGATAAGCTCTCTTTTATTTTTATTTTTATTTTCAGAAATATAATATGTAATTAATCTTCCAACATCAATTGGGATTCCTTTTTCTTGCATTTTTTTTGCAATCATTACATGCGGATTTATTGACTTATATTCTGATAATGGTTTTTTTAATTGAGTTTTAATTAAAAGTTGGTCTAAGGGAATTTCTCTATTTTTAATTTTTTTTATTATTTTTTTTATATAAGTCAAAGCCTTTTTTTCATTTCCAGTTGTTAAAATCAAATTAAGAATCTTATTTTGAGTTTTCCTTGCTAAATTACACCAATCTCTTCTTACTGTTTCAAAACCCCTAATTTTAATTTTATTTTTTTTATTTATTAAAGCATATTTTTTCTTAGCTCCAAATTCTCCAGTCCTTTTTGTAACCCAAATTCCTCGTTTGTAAAAATCTTCTAAATCTAATTCCATTATTCCTGGAAGTTGTTGATTAATTTTTTCTAAAAGATCTAGTGTTTGTTTTTTTGTATGTTGGTTTAATTTAAATGCAACACTATCTGTGTCTGCATATATGGAATTATATCCTTGTTTATTCATTTCTTCAATTATTTGTTTATTAAATTTCCTTACAAATGCTAAAACAGAAGCAGAGGCCTCTAAAGAATAATATCTTGCACCAAAAAATCCTTGATAACCATGGATAGATGCAGATAATAATTTAAAAGCATTACTTCTTGCCTTTGTAAGTGGATTTGGATTTTTTTTATATTCTTGTTTAAATCTCTTTCTTTTTTCAAATAATTCTTTTAATATTAATGGGAAAAATCCTGGTTTTTTAGAGAAATAAAATTTTGTTTTTTTATTTTCAAATTCTAATTCTGGAGATTCATAAGAATCTTTTTGTTTTTTTTCTAATAGGGTTGCCTTTGAAATATTGAAAGAGACTATAATGCTTGTATGCATTGACGTAAAATCAAATATTGCGAGATTTTCATATAATCCTGGTATTGGTCTAAATACAAAAGCACCCTCTACCCTCTTTTGCTCTCTTCTCTTACCTATTTCTTCATGAATGGGATGTTTTTCAGCGATTTCATTATATTTACTTAAATTATGGATAATATAATTTTCAACTAAATTAGATAAACCTGCCCGACTTATATTAAATAATGGTTCTTGAACTATTTTTGTGAGTTCAAGCAAATCTGGCCAAAGTTTTTCAGTTAATTTATATGCAAGAATAGAATCTTGCAGATTATATTTAAAAAAATCTTCCCAATTTGGGTTTTTTAATTTAGTTTGTTTTAATGGAGAAAAATCTAATTTTTTTTCTCCTAATAATTCAAAGGCAACTTCATTTAAAGATAAAGTTTCTGATTTAAGATATTGAGCATATACAGTTTGGATGAATCTAAGAAGATCAATATGGGTAATTCCTTTTATTTTTCCAGTTAATAATCGGCCTCTTGAAAATTTTGGTTGGGAATTATCTAATCCAAGATTTAATTTTATTTTATTTTTTTCAGCCCTTATTTTTAAATAAGGCAAATCAAAACCATCTGAATAATATCCGACTAAAATATCTGGATCATATTTTTTTATAGATTTTACAAATTCTTCTAGCATTTCTTCTTCATCTTTAAAGGTTTCAACATAAGATTTCCTGGATTTCTTCTTCCAAGTTAAAACTTTTCTATAATTTTCTCCGACTAATGAAATCATTAATATTGGGGTTTTTCCCATTTCAATTCCTTCTGTTTCAATATCATACGCTAAGATTTTTGGTTTGAATGGAATTTGTTCTGTTTTTTTTATTTCTTTGATTTTTAAACAAAAATCAACATCTAAATTAGAGTCAATTCCCCCAAATTCTTCTGAATTATTTAATAATTCTCCAGTGATTTGATACCAAGTTAGTGGGTTTAATTTTTTTTGTAAAATATATTTGGTTGTAAAAGTAAGATCATATTCTCTTCTTTTATAAACTTCCTTAAAATCAATCTTACTTGCGATACTATGGGCATCCTTGAAATTTGTCACAAAAATTTTAATTGCTTTATAGGATTTTCCAAGATAATTCTTATTGCATAATTCAGTTTTTAAAACTCGCGAAATCCTTGTTCCTTTTTGAATTTCAATTTTTTCAATTTTCTTTTGCATTTGTTTAATCTTTTTACTAGAGGTATCTGAATTTAAAATTGCCCAAAAATAAATCTCACAAGCATCAATTATACAGACCCTCTTGCCTTTATCACTTCTACCAATGATCTTAGCATAGCTTTTACTTTTCCAATCAAAATAGTCATAATCTATTGGGATAAATTTAATTTCCATGTTATATTTAATTTAATTGGCTTTTTATATTTTTAATTTTAAACAAAAAGTTTTATTAACATTTTTTAATTAAATAATTCATGGGATTACAAATTGGAGAGATTATATCTAAAAAAGAAATCAGTTTTAAAGATTTAAAGAACAAGATAATTGTTGTTGATGCATTTAATACTCTTTACCAATTTTTAACTACAATAAGACAGCGAGATGGAACCCCTTTAATGGATGATCAAGGGGAGATCACAAGTCATTTGTCCGGATTATTCTATCGAAATTTAAATTTAATTTTAAATGGCGTTAAATTAATTTATGTTTTTGATGGTGAAGCACCTGATTTAAAAAAAACAACTAAAGGATTAAGAGAAGATGCAAAAATAAGGGCAAGGCAAAAATATCAAGAAGCAGAATCTATTCAAGATATTGATGCAATGGGAAAATATTCTAAAAGGAATGTTAATTTAAATGATATTAAGATCAAGGAAAGTAAAGAACTTTTAAAAGCAATGGGGATTGCAATTGTGCAAGCTCCAGGAGAAGGAGAAGCTCAAGCAAGTTATTTAGTTAACAAAAATGCAGAATTTTATGCAGTAGCTTCTCAAGATTATGATTGTTTAATGTTTAGAGCAACAAAAGTAATTCAAAATTTAAGTCTTGCCCGTAAAAAAAGAACAATTTATGGGTTTAAAGAAGTTTTTCCACAAATAATTCATTTGGATAATGTTCTCAAAGAATTAGAAATTAATCAAGAGCAATTAATCTGCTTAGGGATTTTATGTGGGACCGATTATAATCCCTCTGGCATTAAGGGGTTAGGGCCAAAAAAATCTTTGAAATTAGTTCGAGAATTTAAAACAAAGGAAAAGATTTTTGAAGAAATTGAAAATAATGAAAGATATGAAATGAATTTCGATTGGAAAGAAATTTATGAAGAAATTAATAATCCCAAAATCGAAAAAAATGTCTCTATTGAATTTCCTAAAATAAACAAAGAAAAAATAAAAGAAATTCTTTTAAAACATGATTTTGCAGAAGAGAGAATCGAAAATCAATTAAAAAAATTAGATGAATTAAAGAAAAAAAAAGCCCAGAAAACTTTATTTTGAGAAATTTTATTTTTAAAATAAAATTTTTGATTCTTTAAATTTAAGGCAAACCTAAAGCATCTTTAGAAGATTCAGCATAAGCATCAATTATCTTTTTGTTTTTTTCTGTTTTTTCATCATCAGCTTCTTTTTTTAATTTATCACCATAGCTTTTAATTATTTTTTTGTAAAAGAAAACAATAAAAAAAGCAATTACTATAAATAAAAGCAATTTCCAAATATCAGATAAAAGATATATAAGAAGATCAATAACTTGTTTTATTGCTCTGCTGATGCCAATAAGAACCACTACTAAAAAACTAATTATTAGATTTAAAATTGGGTTGAATTCAGTAAAAGATTTTAATGGGCTATAAATAAATATCATAAGGGTTATAAAAAGCACAAGTGAAAGAATAAATGCCCAAGACCAAGAAAAATTAATTTGAAAGGTTAATTTCCATAAAGGATTGAAAAAAGAAAAAACTTTATTTGTATAAAATAAGATAGGCCCAAAAACCTTATTATTTGCAAGTAATTTTGTCCATTCTTGTTCTAAATATTCTTTTCTTTCTTCTTCTTGAGAAAGTTTATCACTTATATTTTTAAATTGACCAAATTCTTTTGGCAATCCAGTTTCTGAATTAAAACCTTGAGAATCTATTAAGCCATTATTCAAATCTCCTTCTTGAGAATTTATTGCAATTACAAAAAAGCTTGAGATAAATAATATAAAAAAGATTATTATAAATTTGTTTTTCATTATAACTTTAAACAAGAAAAAGATATTTTTAAAGTTTAGTTATTTTAATGCTTCTTTTAATCGTGCTTTAAGTTTTTCTGTTACTCTATCAAAGGTTATTTTTGCTCCACCACTTAATTCTTGTGATCTTTGTTCTCTTCGATTTATCTCTGCAGTTAAAGAAGCTGCTAAATCACTTTTACCTTCAGAAAGAACTTCTTTTAATTCTTCTTTAAATATAAATTTTAATATCTTTTTCTGGAAAAGGAACATGATTACTACGCCAACCAAAATTAAAATATATGCCCAGAATTCAAGAGCTCCAAAATAATTATTAGACCAACCCTGGATTAATTTATATATTAAAAAGATACCAAAACCCAACCAAACAGCTTGTTGAATAAATTTATTTGCTACTCCGCCTTTTTTACCTAATTCTAATGAAAAAAAGAAGATTATTAAAAATGGAATGATGGCTCCTAAAATAAGCCCCATAGCACCATAAGATGTAAGCATTAAATAAATTTCTTTAGGAGTTAAATAGGCGGTTCCTAAAAAAGCAATTATTATTGAAGCAGGAACTCTTGCAATTTTTCCCTTTAAGAATGGAACCTTCCCAGCGATTTCATAAATAAGAAGTGCTAATAGTATAAGGAATAAATATTTTGCTATAACTACACTAAAATCTCCGCTTTGCCATCCACCAAACATCTCTCTAATTGGATTAAATACTGTGCTAGTAACCCTTGTAATTGTTGTTTTTCTTTCAGTTTTTTGAGTTTCATCAGCAGAAACAAGGCCTACTACAATTATATTAATTATAAATAAACTTAGTAAAAATAGTGATAAAACAAATCTCTTTTTTTGGGATCTCTCTTTTTTCATATTAAACTTTGGGAAACTTTATTTATAAAGGTTTTTATGGTTGAGAATATTCTTTTTTTAGAATAAAATAGGGGTTTTTTTACTTTAAAACTTTAAATTCAATTCTATATCTAAATTTATAAGGTGCAATGTCTCCTGCTCTTATTATTTCTATTAATTTTATTTTTCTTGATAATTCTTCTGCTTGATTTCGCAAATCTTTTGTTAATGCTCTGATTTCATTAGCATTGCAAAAACCATAATAGAATAATCTAGTATTTCTTTTACAAGCTTCTAATCCTTGTTTAAGAAAACTTTCTTTTAAATTTGGTCTTGCCATTATTACAACGTCAAATTTCTCAAAATTTGATTTAATCTTTTTTTTAACATCTCCTTGAATAATTTCAATCTTGCTTTTTGGAATTTTATTTAATTTTAAATTTTCTTTAAAATATTTACAGCAATCTTTTCCAATCTCAATAGCAATTATTTTTTTAGGTTTAATATATTTATAAATTACAATTGGGTAAACACCAACTCCTGCAAACATTACAAGGACATTATTTTTTTTCTTTATTTTTCCTGCAATTTTCTTTCTTTCTCCACTTAATCTAGAAGAGAAATAACAAGTCTCTACATTAAATTTGAATATAGAATTATTCTCTTTATATTTTGCAATTAAGGTTTTTTCTCCAAGAAGATGTTCTGTTTTGATTGTTCGTAATCTCCCTTGCACATTAGTTATTTTTTCTAAAACTGTTTTAATCTTAGGATTTTCCAATATCTTTTTTGCTTTCTTTAATTTTTCTTTTTTAGTTAAAGCTTCTGCTTTAATAATTGCAATATTTCCTAAAAGATCATAAGAATATCTTTTGTTTTCTTTCATTTTTTATTTTAGTTAATAAAAGAATTAAATATATTTTGTTTATAATTTTATCTAAATTTAATATATTCCTAATTGTCTTCATTTATATTTATTAAAACAATTTTTTTAGAAAGCAATAATCTTTATTAAATAAACTTTTGGCAAGATTAATTTATAATTAATTATAATTTAAGAAAAGAATTTTAAGAATTTAGAAGAGCTTTTATTTGATATTTTTTATTTCTTATTTGTTTCATAAGATTTTCTCTTTCAGACCGATCCCCAGTTTTTAAGATTTTCTTTTTTAATTCATCCATATCATGTCTAAGTTCCATGATTTGAATTTTAGTATGGCTATTGCTCATTTTAGAAATATTTCTATAACTAATTACAGAATGAACTGCTTTATCCCAAATTAGTAAGCCTAAAGCAATTACTGCAACAAACGCATAAATCCAGGCATAATTAAAACTAGTTGTTGCAAAATCTTTATATCTAACAAAAGTTAAGGAAAAGAAAATTCCTGCATAAGCTAACCAACCAATTCTTCTTATTAATGAACTTGAAAAACTTTCTATAAAAAAGAAGAAAATTGCAAAAGGTAAAATGGAAGTTATAAGAATTCCTAAAACTCCATATTGTAACCAAATAAAATTAATTAGGGCTGTTGTAGCAAGGTATCTTGTTGCGAGTATTGAAACAATTACTGAGATAACCCCCACAACAAAATTATTTTCTCCAAAATGCGGAACTCTTTTTACTGCAACACAGGTAATTGTTAATAATAAGAAAAAGAATAATAATTTAAAAACTAAAAATTCTCCAAGAGAACCAGCACCAGAAACATCACCAAATAACCAGGTTAATATTGGTTCGCCTGCTTGACTAATCTCTGTCAAAAATGTGCCTTCAGCACTAATAGGTTTAATAAAACTTAGAAAGCTAATTAAGATTAATGATAAAAATATAAAGGTAAAAATTTGATTCTTTTTGATATGCATAAGATTTTTAAGATTTTAGTATTTATAAAATTATTGGAGATTTAAAATCTATTAAGAATTAGGTTTTGTTTCAATAATACAAAAAATCTTTTAATTTTAAGATTAAGAAAAAAGAATTTCAAAATTCTTTTTTTTCTTTTATTGCACTTGGGGCATCACCACCATGCCAAGTAAATCTTGGGCGAATTCTTACAGAATATAATCTTTCTGAATTATCATCTAGAATAATTGCACTTCCTTTTAGATCTGGTAGATCTTTCATAGATTTATTAATTTTTTCAAGTAAATAATTTTGCATTATTTCATTTAAAGCTTCTATATCTTTTTTATTTGTTAATTTATGTGAAAGAATAATATCTGATTGGGTCATAACATCTCTATGAATAACCCCTGGTTGTTGAGTTGCTAAAACCATTGAAATTCCGGGTTGTCTGCCTTCTCTTAATAATTGTATTAAAGCATTTGATGCCGGAGTTTTTGTAGATTGTGGCAAAAATTCATGGGCCTCGTCAATAAAAAGCCAGATTAAAGGCAGTTCTCTTTTTTCTTGTTTGTTTAATCCATATTGTATTGAATCAATCTCCTCTTTTTTTCTTGCCAAAGTTCTTTGATTAAATAATTTTTTAGAAATTAATCCTATTAATAATGCTTTAACATTAAACATTGAAGCAGAAGAATATATTGATAAGTCTAAGATGGTTGTTTTTCCTGCTTTAATTAATTCATTAATTTTTGTTGGATTTTCATTTTTTTTTGCGAAAACTTTCCAGGATTTTGCTGCTTGAAATAGTGAAATTGCAGAATTTCTTGTTTCTTCTGATGATTCTGTTTCTTTTTTTATTAAATTTATAATATCCTCTAAATCAAAAATTTTCAAAATTTTTAATTTTGTAATCACTTTTTGAATAAGTATTGAAACAGGTTCAATCATTTTTAATTCAAAGATTGAGAGCCAATCTTCAATGTCTATCTCTGAAACTGCTAGTGCAAATTTTCTGTCAACCGGGAGTCCTCTTTTTTCATATTCTTTAAAATATCCTGCAGGAACCCAAGTAATGCATGGAAGATTTTTTGATTTCAATTTCCATTCCTCTAAAAGTTCGAAATCTTTTTCATTTTTGTATTTCATAGTCCAAAAAATTCCCATAGTATCAAAGATTAAGGGGGCAATATTCTTCTTAGCCTCTTCTGGGAGGTTTGATAATTCTTCTGCAATAACTCCAATACTGTGGCTCTTGCCAGATCCTCTTTTTCCTGAGATTAAAATTACATGACTTTTTACAATGTCTAACCAAATCTTATTAGAAAGAGAAACATAATTTCCCATTTTTACATAACCTTTTCCAATATAAACCAATCCTTTTTCTCCAAATTTTATTTTGTCTTCTTTATTTCTTCCAATTACAATATTATATGACATTTTTTTTGTTTTATATGTATCTTCTTATTTTTGAATATTTTATATATAATCTAAAGGGCTTTTTATATTTTTAATTATTACAATATTAATTGCGGTTCTTATTAAAATTGTCAATTCTTATTTGTATATAAGTTTTGTGAAGTTTTGATTCCCTATTCTTTGGAATTTTGGTTAAAACAAAACTTCTCTTAATCGCGAGGTTATTGTGCGATATTGCTTGAGCCTGCTTTTAAAAAACATTTATATATGTGGTAATTTTTTTCTTTCTTATGGATACTTTTAGACTCGCAAAAGAACAATATACAGAATTGGGAAGCAAAAAAATGGCTTTATTAATGAATAAAAAAAGACATTCAGCGAATTTAAAATTTCTTAAACAACATATTTTAAAGAATAAAAGAATATTAGATTTGGCATGTGGTTATGGTAGGTTAACGATTCCCCTTGCAAAAATTGGATATATTATTGAGGGAATAGATTTAACACCAAATCTTATTAAGGACGCAAAAAATAATGCTATAAAAGAAAATGTAAACATCAAATTTAAAATTGGAAATATGTGTTATCTCCCATATAAAGATGAATCTTTTGATGCAATAATTTGTATGTGGTCTTCATTTAATCATTTATTGAAAAAAATTGAACAAAAACAATCGTTGAATGAAATATATAGGACATTAAGGCCGAATGGTTTAGGAATTATTGATTTACCTTATTTTGGAAAGCAAAAAAAAAATATTCGAAAAGAGATAATTAATGGTGTGCATATAATTTCTTTTGCGCATGATAAAGATAGTATTTTAAATGCAATTGAGAAAAGTAAATTTAATGAATATAAAATAAAGAAAGAGATTATCGGAGAGAGAAAGAGATTAATTGTTTATCTCTTTAAATAGGGAATAGGCTCTTGATTATATTGCGCCCATGCTTTGTTTCAGCATTTTTTCTTGCAGGAAAAATACATAATAAAGATCTAGAGATTTCTTCTTGTAAATTTTCATACCCAAATCGCCTTTTGACTTTGCATATTCGTAAGCATTAACTGCAATAGTAGTATGTTAGTGCCTAGAAAATTTAATGAGAAAAATA
>Ga0265596_1001546_pt1 | contig 10804 bp, 7 predicted proteins | sample saktaG_FD_190143 | JGI IMG/M metagenome (GOLD analysis project Ga0265596, IMG submission 190143) | Saline water microbial communities from Sakinaw Lake, British Columbia, Canada - sak_2013_06_06_60m | ecosystem: Environmental > Aquatic > Non-marine Saline and Alkaline > Saline ...
AATCCTGTACCACTTTGGACAGTCAGCCGTAACAATTCCCGCATCGTCTGCATGGTTTCAGAAGATGCAACCCGTCGGATGTATTGCGACTTGTTTTCGTAAAGTGTAATCCCGTCTTTGGTTTGAATCGATTTTACCAATTGTGGCTTAATGAGATAACCGCCGTTAGCGATAGCTGCATAGGCATAAGCCAGCTGCAAGGCTGTAACGCAGATACCATGGCCGATGGCAGCCTGGGCCAGTGCTAATTCGCCCCATTCCTTTAATGGATGAATTATGCCTTCCTGTTCACCGGGAAACTGAATATCGGTTTTGACACCAAATCCATACCGACGGGCATAGTTAAACACTTCGTCTTTACCAATTTTCTGTGCGACCTTAATGGTGCCTATATTACTACTTTTCTTGATAACTTCAGCAAACGACAATTGATCATATTTTTTATGATCGTGAATGATGTTTTTTCCAATTGAAATATGACCGTTTTCACAGTCAATAATATCTTCCGGTTGGACCTTGTTTTTGTCAAATGCAGCGGTAGCGGTAATTATTTTAAAGGTAGAACCGGGTTCAAAAATATCGGTTACGACCCGGTTGATCTGAGAAGAAACCGGTGAATTCATTGGATTATTTGGGTTAAATCCAGGGATGGTTGCCATACCCAATATCTCACCATTTTGGGGATTCATGATGATGCCCATCGCCTTGTCGGCATCATGATTTGTAAAAGCATTCATCAATTCTTCATACAGAATTGTTTGGTATTCATAATCAATGGTAAGTGTGATATCATTTCCATCAATGGATTCCTGAAAGGGTAAATTCGGCCGATTATTCAGCCGACCCCACCCATCTTTTAATGTAACTTGCCAGCCGGGTGAACCACAAAGATAGGGCTCGAGTTCCTTTTCCAGACCAACAATTCCATGATTGTCAATATCTGTAAACCCGATGAGTTGTCCGGTCAGTTCTCCAAAGGGGTATTTCCGCTGAATACTCCGTTCAATGGCAAACCCGTTATTATGTTGATATTTATCCAGAAATGCCTGAATTTCGCTGTGAGGGAGGTTTCGCTCGAGCAAAACGTAATTACGATCGGATTTCAAGGTTTTTAAATATTTTGAATAATTTGGACGTAACAGAGTGCTTAATTCTTTTGCCAGATTTTCTTTATCATCAAGGAGATAGGGGTGAATTGCAATATTGTACTGTACAATATCCACAGTCAACGCTTTTTGATTACGATCGAATATGGCACCACGGATAGGTTTGATTGTCTTGCAGTAATCAGCCTGATGCTTACATGTGGTCTGATACTGATCGGAGTTGATTACCTGGATGGAAAACAGCCGACCCGCAATCAATCCCCAGAACAGAATAAACGCTGTGGACATCAGGAGCGTACGTTTTTTAATATGTTGGAATTGGGTTGACATTTAAAATTAGTTTATCCGTAATTCTGCAATAACAACCGCCAAAGTTTCTGGTGGCGGAGTATACATGTTCATTTCATCGGTTGCGATTTGTTTGATGCGATCTGCACGGGCAAGACGATCTAATTCAACAGAAGTGATCCGATTTTGTGTCACCAGATTGGCTTCCTCGCGCTTTAAAACATCTATTTCCTTATATAACTGATTGGTGTAATTGAAAATCCAGACATAGAAAATCATCATTCCGATCAGGAAAACGAAGAGAGATGACATAATCATGTTTTTGCGACGGTTTTTACTGATTTTTTTCTTCTTCATAGTGTATTACACTCGTTTTGCGGCTCGTAGCTTGGCACTGCGGGCACGTGAATTTTGGACTATCTCTTCCTTAGTTGGAAGAATAGGTTTTGGAGTCAATATCTTAAGACTTGCTTTGTGATCGCATTGACAAATCGGGAATTCTCTGGGGCAGATACAGCCAGTAGATTCATGCTTAAAAAACTGTTTTACGATTCGATCTTCCAGGCTGTGATATGTGATGACTGCCACTCGTCCTTCCGGATTTAAAATGCCGACACTGTCCTCAAGGGCTTTTTGCAGAACATCCAATTCACGGTTAACGGCAATGCGAAGTGCTTGAAAAATCCGACTCAACGTTTTATTGACATATTGAGGCTGTGCTTTTTGCTTCACGATTGCAGCCAGCTGACCGGTAGTTTCTATTGCCGATTTCTGACGCTCACGAACAATAGAACGGGCAATTGACTTTGAAAAACGCTCTTCACCGAATTCTTGAAATATGTAAACAAGATCTTTTATATCGGCATAATTAATGATATCGGCGGCTTTTTGACCGATAACGGGGGAAAAGCGCATATCGAGAGGACCATCGGCAGAAAAGGAGAGACCTCGGTCAGGATCGTCAAGGGCAAAGGAGGATAGTCCTAAATCCATGATAATTCCATCGACTTTCGGATAACCATTGCGGAAACTGATTGCTTTTATGGACTCAAAATTTGAATTGATGAAGATATGTTTTTGAGGTATTCTGAGATTTGATTTACAGTGATCTATAACTGTTGGGTCAGCATCAATGCCGAGGAGAATTGCGTTTTGGCTAAGTTGGGAGGAAAGTTCCTGAAAGTGTCCACCTGTACCAAGTGTGGCATCGATATACACACCATCCGGTTTTGAGACCAGAAGCTGCATTGTTTCTTTGAGTAATACCGGTACATGAATTGTGGACATCTACCTTGGCCCGCTTAAACGATTATAAGATATCTGCTAAATCTTCATAATAATCATCGTCTAGGGGGATTTGAGATTCCTGGTGTTTTTCCAATGTCTCTGTATCCCATAATTCCAAGTAATTCAAAGCGCCAATGATTACGACCTCTTTTTTAATATTGGCAAAATCAAGATGCTCCTGTGGCAGTAGAACACGGCCCTGCTTGTCACATTTCAGGCGGATGGAATTCCGCGACCAGGTCCGAATGAACGACCGGTTTTTCTTCTTGAACTGAGACAATTTCTGCAACTTTTCCGTGAAAATCTCCCACTCCGGTTCCGGGTAAGCAACAAGACACGAGTCTGAACCTTTTGTAATAAAAAAGGTGCACTCCATATCTTCTCCGTTGATCCAGCGCCGATACTTTGCCGGGATACTAAGACGACTTTTATCATCTAAAATGTTTTTTGATTCGCCGGCAAAAGAAGTAATCATAATCTCTGTAAAACTTTGGGAATTTTTGGGATTTCTCCCCACATCTACCCACAATTATAGGACAAAATACCCATATTGTCAAGTAAAAATTTCCATTTACTTAACTTATTTTGAGATTATTATTAGGATTTTTATCGACGTAGTAACGTGGAACGAACAATACCATCTTTGGAAATAATGAGACGGGTGGGAATCCCGGTATTTCCGATTGGGCCTAGACGTTTGTTATTCAGGGTAAGCGCAACCTTTGTTGGCCTGCCGACCCTAACATCGAATAGCCTTTCCGCTTTCCATTCTCTACGAATATTGGGAAGGTAATTGGCTTCTGTGGTATCTTTTTCGTCTGTGACAACCCGAACCCAGCAGGTATCGCTGGTTATCATAACCAGTGACAGAATTTCAGGAACCGGTTCAGGTAACACTTCCTCTTCATTGATTACTTCGGGTACAATTTCGGTCGTATCGGCCTCTTCAACAGGTTCGGGTAGTTCTTTGATAATGGTATTGATTGGTGTTGGCTTATTTTTTTCCTCTTCCATCAATACCTGTTTCAGAACGGAGATAAGAAAAACGAGGATAACCAGGATTATCGTAATTGCCGCTACATTTCTCTTTTTATTTCCATTAACGATCGGTTCGTTTTTAGGTGATAAAAAAGAAGGTTCATCGGAGTGTGTTTCCGGTACTTTTTTTTCAGGTGTTTTACCGGAAAGGGATTCATATTCGTTTAAAATATTTTCCGGATTTGCTCCCAGTTCATTGGCGTAGGCTTTTAAAAACAATCGAACATATGTTTCCGGTAATTTAGAAAAGTCACCTGCTTCAAAGGCTTCCAGAATTGATTTATTTACTTTTATTTTATTGGAAATCTGATCGAGAGCAATTCCCGCAGATTCACGACGTTTTTTCAGTTCCTCATAAAACATAATTAATACCTGAATTTATTTATCCCACAACGGACTTAATATTATAAATAATGCGGTCAAATTCAATATAAAGTTTACTGTAATGATTTTAAATGATGAAGACAGGTTTGGGTGAAGTGTGCGATCGGGAATCCTACTACATTATAAAAACATCCATGTATGATTTTCACGAACACCGCACTGAAGTCCTGAATTCCGTAAGAACCGGCTTTGTCATAGGGGGAATAGTGGTCTACATACAACTCTATCATATCTGAAGTCAGCGGGTGAAACGTAACATCGGTTACTTCTACGTCGGTAATTAATTTGCCATTTTGGGAGTTCAGGATGCAATAACCGGTAAAAACCTGGTGAGTTGCTTTACTCAGGGTTTTTAACATATTGACGGCATTGTCTTTGTCAGTGGGTTTTTCCAGAATTTTTCCGTCTTTAACAACAATTGTATCTGCCCCGATAATCCAGGCGTTTGTGTAATTGCCGGATATATCCTGGGCTTTGAGTTTTGCATGGTTTCGGACCAATGCTTCGGGTGTCGCATTTTCGTCACCCGGTTCATGATATTTTGAAGGATGAATTGTAAAATCGATTCCGGCTAAGGATAGGATCTGTTTTCGTCTCGGCGAAGCTGAGGCCAGGATAACTGGTTTATTGTTCCAATCGATCAGTGTGTCTATCATCCGGCCTTCACCATTTTTCCAATATAATCATCTTTTTCCTTGGATTCACTCGATCTGGCTTTGATTTTATAAATGTAAATCCCTTTGGCAACAGTATCACCAAAATCATCTTCTCCATTCCAGTAGAGTGAATTGAATCCCGGCAGAAATATCTGATTTGATTCCAGAGTGCGGATTTTCAAACCTCGGACTGTATATATGGTGCATATAACCGTTGCCGGATGGGTGAGTTGAAAAGTAATGTCCGTTGTCTTTGCGAAGGGATTTGGAAAATTGACCACTCTTTCTAATGCAAAATCCGTTGAAGAAAGGAGATTAAAAATTCCGGTGATTGTCGATGAATTATTACCATTATCCCAAGCTGTTACAGAGACACTGTGTTCACCGGCCGCTAGTTCGGGCATTTGAAATATAACCGTCCCGGAAGAATCACTGTCGGTATCGTAGGTGAAGTATTCGGTTGAGATGTATGATTGATTTTCATCGTTATCAAAAACAAAGGAGATATCGTGTCCCATTTGTCCGGCGATATTAATTCCGAGAGGATCCCTGATAGCGATTTCAAACTCATTCCCGGGACTTACCACATCGCCGTTTTTAAAACTCAGGTTCACAAAACCGATTTCTATTTCGGGACCAGTCGTGTCAAGTACTGATTCTGAACCAGAATAAAAAATAGGAGCATAATATCCGCCAACCTCGGCAGCGGTTTCGTCATTCCAGCCAGTTATAGTGATTTTTCCGCTGCTGCCGGCATAGTTTAAATCCTTCGGGATGAAAAAACGGGAAGAAAATTGTCCTTCGGTGATTTTTACTTGTCCATTGAACAGAATTTCCCCCGGGAGTGTATAGGACATGGATCTTTCATTATTGTACTTATCAATCCAATATCGGGTTACTGACCGTTCACTATCGAATAATTTAACGAGGCCATTGCCTTGAAAACTCAGGCTACTGTTATCAACGTTTCCGTTTAATTGAATATTGGAAAGCGTTTTAAGTGTATCCGATGCAAGTTTATTTACAGTTACCTGTTCAGATGGCATTGCCAGATACAGCGCCGGATCACCGAAGAGAACGTATTTTTCATTATTTTCATTTATACCGCTGCCGTTGCAGGAAATAATCTGAAGAACTTCACCTAACCTGATTCGATTAGCTGTTTTATTATTTAACAGATTAACAATCCAGCTGTTCACAAAACCGGCATTATATGCACCATAGGTTGCTCGGGTGGCCGCAAGTGCTGCGATTCCGCCATCCTTTGGTTCCAACACCAATGCTTCCGGGAAACAACTTCCGGATATATCGTCAAACTGGCCCCAGCTGCAGGTTCCCGCTATCCAGAAAGGGAGTTTCATCCCGGTATTGATCCGGCCTAGATCACGGTTCATTTCAAGAATATACTCTTGGGCCCAGACTGTCGGACTGCCATGTCCGAAATAATTGATCAGCACAGTGCCGTCCTCAATTTGTTTAAGTAAATCCACTGTGGCATCCGGTTTTTTGACGCCATAAGACGATGCATCCTGAATTTCGGGGTATTCAAGAAGATAAAGTTTTTTTACATCAAATGTTTTTGGGAGGTAACCGGCAATGCTGTTTTCAGTGTCCGTAATATGATATGTCTCGTTGGTGAGTGGCCGTTCGGGATCATCGGCAACGAGTGTGATCCTGCTGCGCCAGTCGCCATAGATGGGCTCGAGTGTGTAGGATCGGATTTTATCCACCACTGTCTGTGCTTCTGACGCGGTTCGGGCATTGATTCTGCCGATTGCCAGATCCATTTTTTTATCATTCCCATTGATATAGGTAAACCGCATATCAGTCGCATATGAAGCAAAACCGGCATTACCACTTCCACCAGTTTCTTCAACCTGGTAAGTCATGACCAGATCACCGGTCTCTGATTCAATATGGCGATAATCGAAGGTGCCGTCACCCAGCAGGAGAACATATTCGGGAGGTACAACCCAGTTATGAAGCGCATACGCAAGAAACTGACGGATGGCATGAGGATCGACGATATCTGCATTGAATTCTCGTAATATTTGATTCTGAGAGACGATGATTGTACTCAGCCGATCGGCACTTTTAACATCCTGTGAGTACAGTTGAGCGAGATCCTGGGCAGCATCACTGAATTTTTCATTTGTAATAATAACATATTGGGCTGAAATATCGGGATTTCGCAGAGTATTCCATTGGGGATTTTCGATCAGAGAGATTTTATTAATAGACAGGTATTCCGATGACTGGGTCAGAAGATAATGAGACCGAGTGATCTCGTCATTATAGGATTTAAATTGTAGTTCATCTGTGGTTTGTGAAACGACATTTAGAATTTTAACATCTTTCCAGTCGGTTATATCGAAAATCTCAGGGTTGCTGAAGCCAATATCACTTAGATTGTATTCGATGATACCAGTGTTGGCCGGTCCCCAGAAATCCAGTTTTTCCCCTGCCGGTTTTAGCGGGGCTTCATAACGGATTTGTAAAAAATCCAAATGGGCCTGTCCAGATGAATTGGATGCGGTATAATTCATTTTTATAATATTCGGTAGGCCTGGTTCCAGAGAAATACCAACCTGTTTGGATGATACATACCAATTACTGGTTGACCACGATGCAATGGGAACAGTGGCTCCGTTTAGATACATTTTATAGTAATGGGTTGTTTCATTATTAGCACCACGTGCTTTTATTGATAATTCAGCAGGAAAAGAGTCCTGATCGTCATCAGCTTTTTCAGGAATTTGAAAAATAACCGAAATATTTGCTCCGGAACTGGCAAATTTTTCACCGTACCAGGCTTTTCCGGAACGCAGAAAGTTGGTCAATTCCAGTTCATGCCGATCAATTTTTTCATATTTTGATACTAAGAGGTCCGCGTCAGCAGATGAAGCGGATGTGGTTTGCATAGTTTTGGGTGAGCCGGCAGCATCAGCGATCAACAGCCAATAATAATTGACATTCGAATAGGCATTGCGATTAAAATTTAGAGAACCGTTAATGTCAGCATCCACACCGCTGCTTGCCCGACCGTAAAACACAATAGTGTTGCCACTGTCGAATTTTCCATCTTCTCCGCCATCAATTTTGCGCGAATTTGCAAGCAGATTATCGATGACATCTATTCCTGGCGTATTATCTATCTCGCGTCCACCGGTCCCGTTTGAATAGAGAAAGATGCGGTCATTATCGATAGATTGATTCGTCATACCTGTGCTGACCAATTCCTGGTGGCTGATTTTATAAATACCATTATCAGTCACAGTGATTCTGAACCATTTTCCCGAGGGATAGCTCAGTGGTTTTGCCAAACTTCGACGAGGAGGTGTTTGCCATGTTGGTAAGTATTTTTTATTTACAAAAGCTCGGCTGATTGTCTCAATTATTTTCTGAGAAACAGCAGTAGATTTTTGCATTGATTGCCCGGAATAATTAACGGAGATATCCATGGAACGCACGACACTAATCTGCTCTGAGTTGATTGCTCGAATCGGGTAGATCACAAGTTCACCAACCGGATTGAAGCGATAATAACCAATGTCCACAATCTCCGACGTCGGTTTTGAATTAATTACCCGAATGTCCTTTTCGCTCAGTAGATGATCGAGTTTGATAATTTCTGTTTTAATGTTCGAAATTCGAACTGTCGGTGCCTTGGGGGCCGGCAAAGCCAATGCAACAGACCAGTAGGGGATAGAAAGAGAGGAGGATATTTCAACAATATCCGCAACTCCTAAATGGATTGCAAAAATTGGTTCCAGGTCAGTACCAAATCTACGCCATTCGGGTTTTGAAGAATCACTGATATTCAAAACCAGACCGTTTTCTTCTTCCTGAATTATTGTTGTTTGATAGGCAACTAATAATGACGATAATAGTAATGTAACGGCAGTTGTTTTTAAATATTTTAGTTTCGATTTTCCCATAGTAAGTTTAGAAAATATAACCTTCAAAATTATGATTCGCAATATGACAAAAAATGAGTACCGTAAAATTTCAATCTTTTTAGTGGGAAAATGTTCCGGAATATCCAATAAATCTGGAATTTTCCTATATCCTGAAACGCTATCGTTAAACCTATGATTTACCTTGCATAAGGAGTCACAGAAAAGTAAATTTACCCGCTTTATTGAATTTGGATAGGCATCGATGTTAGAGCAATTACAGGAAAGTTTAGGAAAAATAGTAAAGACCCTTCGCAGCGAGGGGAAAATCACGGAAAACAATATTCGTGACACCCTTCGCAGCGTGCGGCGTTCGTTGCTTGAAGCCGATGTAAACTATAAAGTTGTCAAAGAATTTATCGATAATGTCCAGGAAAAAGCCATTGGTGTAACGGTTACAAAAAGCCTGACACCTGGCCAGCAGGTCGTCAAGATTTTTAATGATGAACTGACCCGGCTCCTGGGTGCAAAGCAGTATCATCTCAAAACAGCATCAATGCCACCGACAGTGATTTTATTGGCTGGTTTGCAAGGGTGTGGAAAAACCACCTTCGCTGCCAAATTGGCGCTGATGTTGAAAAATCAAAACCGTAAACCGTTACTGGTTTCGGTTGATGTGTACCGACCGGCCGCGATGCAGCAGCTGGAGATATTGGGAAAACAAATCGGAGTTCCCGTATTTTCGGAAAAATCGAAAGTTATCAAACGAGCCACCGAAGCGGTCGATTATGCCCGGAAACAACATCTTGATACGGTAATTGTCGATACAGCCGGGCGTCTGCACATTGACAAAGAGATGATGAAAGAGCTGGACACGCTGAAGAAAAATCTGAAGCCCCAGAACATCCTGTTTGTCGCTGATGGTATGACCGGTCAGGATGCGGTAAACACAGCGGCATCGTTTAATGACCAACTGGGCTTTGATGGGATTATCCTGACAAAAATGGATAGTGACACACGTGGCGGCGCAGCGCTTTCTATCGTAAGCGTAACCGGAAAACCGATTATGTATATTGGTACCGGAGAGAAACTGGAAAACATTGAAGCCTTCCACCCGGACCGGATCGCCAATCGTATTTTAGGAATGGGCGATGTTGTCTCACTGGTTGAAAAAGTACAGGGTGCTATTGATATTGAACAGGCGGAAAAATTAGAAAAGAAACTGCTGAAACAGCAATTCACTCTTGAAGATTATCTGGATCAGTTAAAACAGATCAAGAAGATGGGACCGATCGGTGATATTCTCGATATGATCCCGGGCTTTTCAAAATTAAAATCAAAAAATATAAAAGTTGATGACAACGAACTGACTCGAGCTGAGGTGATCATTCAGTCGATGACCCGCCAGGAACGGCAAAAGCCGAACCTGATAAACGGAAGTCGCCGGAAACGGATTGCCCGTGGAAGCGGAACCCAGCCGAACGATGTCAATCGCCTGTTAAATCAATATTGGCAATTAGTAAAAATGAGTAAGCAGATGAGTAGAATGAAATTACCAGCGAATCTCTCTGCTTTTGGAATGTGATAATAACACAAAGGAGGAATCATTGGCAGTTAAAATCAGATTACTTCGTATGGGCAGAAAAAAGAGTCCTTTTTACCGTATCGTCGTAATGGACTCCCGCTCACGTCGTGATGGACGTTATCTTGAAAAAATTGGTCATTACAATCCGGTTAGCAAGCCTGCTGAAGTAATTATTGACAAAGAAAAAGTACTGAAGTGGCTTGAAAAGGGCGCCCAACCAACGAAGACCGTCTTTAATTTGCTTCAAAAAGAAGGTATCGCACTGGATTGGCATCTGACCCGGAGTAATGCCAGTGAACAGGTTCGTAACGTTGAGATGCAGAAATTTGAGTTGGCTAAAAAACTACGGGAAGATAAAAAAACTGTGGCAAAAACAACGGTAAAGGAAGAAACAGTTATTACTCCTGAACCGGAAGTTGTACCTGAAGCCAAGGCGGTGGTCATCGAAGAAGTAAAAATCGAAGAAACAGTTATTACTCCTGAACCGGAAGTCGTACCTGAGGCCAAAGCGGTGGTCATCGAAGAAAAACCTGTAGAAGAAGCAGCCCCTGTAGAAGCGCCTAA
>Ga0265596_1001550_pt1 | contig 10780 bp, 9 predicted proteins | sample saktaG_FD_190143 | JGI IMG/M metagenome (GOLD analysis project Ga0265596, IMG submission 190143) | Saline water microbial communities from Sakinaw Lake, British Columbia, Canada - sak_2013_06_06_60m | ecosystem: Environmental > Aquatic > Non-marine Saline and Alkaline > Saline ...
ATCTGGTAGGCATGGAAACAGAAACTCACTTTATTCCCGTTGGCGGCATTCTGAAAGTGAGTTTTGTCGGTCTGCTGGACGTTAACCTGATCGGCATCATTCAATAAAATTGGATACGGAATCACTCGGAGTAGATACTGAGGTTTTAGAGAATTTTAAAAATTTTTCCTTTTCGACCCGAATAATTAAAGCACCATATATCTATTTCGAGATATCGCATAACAGATGATACGCTGGTGCGATCGATTGAAAATCATTGATCAGAACATTCACCAGGTCATTCGAAAAGAGTAGATCGTCCACAGACCGATTGCAGACCAGATAAAGATCTTTCCGCTGGTACCAGTTCATGATTTCCGCCGGTTTTCCGGGATCAAAAATCCGTTTATAGGTATCGCCGGCCAATTCAAACACATGCTGGTCCCGAACCAACTTCATGACATGCATGACATCGGGAGATTCCGCATCAATCTTTGCCCGCAGCTTTGCCATTGTGCCCGGAGTCGGCGAATAGAAACCCATTCCATAACGATACCGATCGTGGTAAATCTCAAAGAAATAACCCGGTTTGGATTTCCAGTTGGGATCGGGATTTTTAAAGACAATCCACATATTGGTCCGGAACAGCGATTTATCCTTGCTGAAACGAGTGTCCCGGTAAATCCGGGAAATCGTCTTATTTATCGCTGGCTGAATTTCAAAACCGGCGTCGATTGTCAGCATAAAATCGCCCAGTTCCATAACCAATTGGCGAAGTGGTTTCATAACGTGAATATTATACACATCACGGTGTTTTTCAAACCAGGCTTTACTATTATTTCTCCCTAAACTTTTCAGAAATTTAAACGTTTCCGGGGAAAACCCATGGAATTCTTCAAATAAATAATTTTTCATAAATTGTCAGTTATTCAGTGATTGTTTCGAGACTAATAAAGTCGTCCAAATTTTTCTTATCCGGCTTATCTGGCCATTTTTTCGGAATTCCGAGGGGAGTTGTACATACAATCTCATAGCGTTCCGGTATCTGAAATACATCCCTTACAATTTCAAGAGGAAAGGAATCCGTTAGAAATACTGTACCGTATCCCAGCGCTCTGGCTGCGACCATCAGATGACTGGCCGCCATCGGACCGTCCCATTTATTATAATTGGGGTATTTGGACTCATTATCCGTTAAAACCACGATAAAGACCGGGGCTTCAAGGTACTTTATCCGGCTTTTGATCAGCTGCTGACGTTTTTCCGGGACCTCTTCGTCAATCAATCCGCGATTGGCCTTGTAATAGTCAATATAGGCGTCGGCGGTTGCATTGTTGAGAGCATCGATTTTTTCACGATCTTTGATGACCAGGAATTTCCAGGGCTGCTGATTGCCTGATGTCGGCGCTGTTCGGGCAATGTCAATAATTTTTTCAATCTGTTCATCGGGAATTGGATCGCTTTTATACCCGCGAACCGATCGACGGTTTTCAAACATGCTGAATAAATACTGTTGTTCCTGGCTGTATGGTTCCTTAGAGTGTTGCTCACAATTCACCAGTAGACACAAAAACACACTCACCATCACGATTGAAATTGTTCTCATTTTCATCCTCCTCCAAAATATAATGACAGTGTATTTAATCGGAAAACCCTGAAACTGCATCATTCATAACGCAATGCCTTGACCGGGTTCGTCACTGCCGCTTTAATGGATTGAAAACTGACGGTCAGCAGGGCGATCAACAGTGAGATTAGAAGCGACGCGACAAACGTCCAGACACTGAGAGTCGTCTGGTATGCAAAATTCTGCAACCATTTCTTCAATGCATAAATCGCCAACGGTTGCGCTATGACATTGGAAATAACCACCAGAAGAATGAATTCCCGGGCCAGATGCCAGACGACATTTCCCTCGGTCGCACCGAGGATTTTACGGATTCCAATCTCTTTCGTCCGACGCTCAGCCACAAACGCCGATAGACCCAGCAAGCCCAGGCAGGCGATAAAAATGGTTATAATTGAAAAATAACTGAAGATAACAGCCAGTTTTTTCTCATCAGCATAAAATTCATCCAGTTTATTCTCAAGATAGATATAGCTAAAAGGCCGGTTATTCCCAAATTTTTCCCATTCAAATTTAATGAATTCAATCGTCTCTTCCCGATTTTCCTCCGATAAGCGGATACTCAACTGTCCCAGAAATCTATCAGCAATGATCAGCACCATTGGTTCCACAGGATTATGTAATGACCAGAAATTAAAGTCTTTAACCAGACCAATCACTTTTCCGTCCCGCTGAGCACTGCCATCAAGGTCAACACCGAACTGAATTCGTTTTCCGATTGCCTCGTCACCCCAATTCAGACGCATAGCGGCGGTTTTGTTAATGATGAACGCTTCCTTCATATCAGTACCCATTTCAAGGTCGTACTGTCGACCCTCCGCAAGTTCCATTTCCATCATATTAATATAATCGTAATCAATCAGTACAAAATTCAGCGCCTGTTCTTCCATCTGGCCTTCATTCTCCACACGCATAACAACCTTACCAAAATTTCCACCGGGAATACTGTTCGACCGGGCTGCACCAATGACACCGGGATAGCGCTTGATCTCTTCCAAAAAGGATTCAAGGTTATGTCTTATAAATGTCGTGTCACGGAGCTGGGCAACCAATACATTTTCCTTATCAAACCCAAGATCCGTGTTCCTGACGAAATGCAGCTGTCGGGAAACAGTGAAAGTCCCGACAATCATAAAAACGGAAATTGTAAATTGAAGAATTACCAGTAATTTTCGGAATGTGCCACTCTTTTTTCCACGGGTGAGCTCCCCTTTTAATATTCCGGCTGCTTCGAAAGAAGATAAATAGAACGCCGGATAACTCCCGGCCACAATTCCGGTCAGAATTGTAATTCCCAATACCGACAGAATTAATCCGAGATCCTGAAAAACCGTCAGGGAAAAATCCCGCCCGGACAGATAATTGAAGGTCGGCAGAACCAGCGGTGTAATGATTACTGAAATAATCAGGGCAATAAAAGCCAAAATAATCGATTCTGCCAAAAACTGACGAACCAGGGCTGGCCGGTCAGCACCGGCGGTTTTACGAATACCGACTTCCTTTGCTCTGGAAGACGATCGGGCAGTGGCCATGTTCATATAATTGATACACGCAATCAGCAATATAAATATTGCCACAGCAATGAAAATATAGACATAAGCGATGTTACCGGTTGGCAGTTCATACTGAAGTTTTGAACTCAAATGAATATCTGCAATATTTGAGGCCATCAGGTTAAAACTGCCGTTCAGTTTATCGCCGATTTCCCGCATATACTTATCATAAAAGGCCGGGAATTTCTCAATAATGTCCTTCGTCCTGGTATTTTCATTCAACAAGACATACGTATAGGCCTGTATGTTCCAGAACCGTCCGGCACTGTTATCATTAAAGCGCTCCGCACCGAATTGTTTGACCGCCGTGGCAATGGAAACCAGGCCGTCAAATTTCAGGTGAGAATTCCCGGGAAGGTCCCGGATCACTCCGGTAACTTTAAAGGCGTCACCATCGGCATTACTGACAATTTCATTGATCGGATTTACATCCCCAAAATATTTCCGCGCCAGACTCTCGGTCATGATAATCACATTTGGTTCGGAAAAGGCCTTCTTAGGATCTCCATAAATAAACGGATGAGTAAAGATTCGAAATATCGTCGAATCCGCCAGATATAACCTGGTTTCAAAAAATTCCTTGTCTCCGTATTTCAATAATGTCTGATCATCCATTTTTAAGAAACGGCAAAACTCCTCAATTTCCGGGTACTCTGTTTTTAATGTCGGGCCCAGTGGTAAAGCCGTTACAGCAAACTGATCTTTTTTACCACCGATAAAGAAATCGGAATCCAGGCGATATATCCGTTCATATTTTTCATGGTATTTGTCATAGGAAAACTCATAGCGGACATAGAGTATAATCAGCAGTGTACAGACAATCCCGATTGACAATCCAAGGATATTAATCAATGTATAAAATTTATTTCGCGAAAGATTACGAACAGCTATTTTCAGATAATTAATAAACATAAAAATCCCCTCTCCCTTTTATATCGATATGTTGGTGTAATAATTGAAAAATTACTTTTTCCGAAACATTATGGGAATCGAATCTCTTTCGGGCACACCGATCTGAACCAGGTCCCAATCCTTATCATGCTCATTAATCACATGGCGTAATGTTTTGATGCGGTCATCGGAATTATTGGAGTCACCCTCCCAGGCAACCAACTCAACCCGATAGTTCAATTTCCGTTTTTTCCCATTAATTGTGACTTCAATTTCAATATTCTGCTCAGGTTCAATGGATGGAATAGATAATACTATCTCGCGCATATCAACCCCCTAAAAATTGTAAAATGCCGGATAAAAATCCGGCATTTATAGTTTGGTCTTCCAATCATATGTGTCGCTTTTTTGACTTTTTCAGCAAAGTCTGTATTTCGAACTTATTGATTAAACGTGAAATTCCACGCCTGCTTTTTCGGTAACAACCTGACCATCAAACAGATGCACGATCCGGTGCGCCAGTTCAGCATTGGCCGGAGAGTGAGTTACCATTAGAATCGTCGTTCCCGCATCATTCAGATCGGTCAGAATTTTCATGACTTCATCGCCATGTGCGGAATCCAGGTTACCGGTAGGTTCATCGGCCAGAATAATTTTCGGATTGGCAATGACGGCACGGGCAACAGCCACACGCTGCTGCTGACCACCGGAAAGCTGCTGCGGAAAATGATTCCGGCGATGGAGAATATTCATCTGCTCGAGTTTTTCATCAACCCGTTTTTTCCGTTCGGCTGTCGGAACTCCGAGATACAACAATGGCAGCTCGACATTTTCAAAGACTGTCAGTTCGTCGATCAGGTTAAAACTCTGAAAGACAAAACCGATATTTTCTTTCCGTAAATTCGCCCGCTGTCTCTCGGAATACTTTGACACTTCATGACCAACAAAATGGTATTCTCCGGATGATGGATTATCCAGAAGACCGAGAATATTCAACAAGGTTGATTTCCCACAACCCGATGGCCCCATAATCGCTACAAATTCACCCTCTTTTACCTCAAAAGTTACATTGTTCAGAGCGGTTGTTTCTACCTCTTCTGTCGTGAAAACTTTGTTCAAATTGACTGTTTTAATCATTATCTTACTCCCTCTTTTTTCACAGATTATTTCTTTAAAATTAATTTATCAATATCACCGTAACTGTCATAGGATGAGGTTATCACCCGTTCACCGGGTTCAAGACCCTCGAGGACTTCAAAAACTTCCGGATTCATGCGACCAATACGAATGTCTTTCTTGATGGCAAATTCACCGGATGGATCGACAACATACACCCATTGTCCACCGGTTTTTTGATAAAAACCACCTTTGGCCAACAATATTGCCTCGGACAGATCGCCCAGTTCAAGGCGGATATGAACCGTCTGACCACGACGAATCCCTTCGGGTTCGGTGTCTTCAAACAGCATATCAACCTCGAAGCGGCCATTCAGTACTTCGGGATAAATTTTATCAATGCGCATCTGGTGGGTTACACCGGCGAAAGTAAATTCACCCTTTTGTCCGATGTCAATGCGCGCCAGGTAATATTCATCAACCCTGACCCGAATTTTAAAACCATCCAGAACATCGATCTGGCCCAGGCGTTGACCCCGGACTTTTGATTCCCCGATTTCGGCATTCAGAGATGTCAGTTGACCTGTAACCGGCGCTTTGACTGTCAAGTTATCCAGGTTTTGCTTGACAATTTCCAGGTTGTCTTCCATTCTTCGCAGAGACATCTCCAGTTGTGAAATCTGTGTTTCCTGGAAAATGGAATCCTGTTTATGACTGAGCAGGGTCAGTTCACGGTTCCGTATCAGATAATTATATCGGTCGCGAGCCTCTTCCCAGTCCTGCTCCGAGACCAGGTTTTTATTGTAAAGTTCGGTCTGCTTATCGTAAACCCGTTGCTGTTGCTGAATCTGGTAATTTACTTCCAGCAGCTGGGCTTGTAATGCCAGAGTATTCTGCTGCATCGCCAAACGGGTATTGCGCAAATTATTGCTTTGCTGGAAAAGCTCCGCTTCACGGTACATGATGTCCATCAGCAGATTGGTGTTACCCAATTGTATTATTTTATCACCCTTTTCAACATACGTACCGGCTTCGATGAACTTTTTATCCACACGGCCGCCTTCCATAGCGTCCAGATAAATGGTTTTAATTGGAATGACCGTCCCGGTAACCGGAATAAATTCCTGAAACGGGCCGTTCGCAACAGTACTGATTGTAATTCGCTCTTCCTGAACATTCAGTTTGGAACTATGATCGCTAAAAAATATACTGTAAACGATAAAACCCACAATCCCGACCGCAATTACAATACCGGCTATTTTTTTCAATGTCCATTTTTTCTTTTCAATTTTACGGTCCATGCTTCCCTTTCATTAATATTCTCGGCGTATGCTCCAAAAATAGCACTACGTTAGAATTATTTAAAGAAAAAAGGTTGTCATCTTTAATAATCTCACAAATTAGATGATAATGTTTTTTAAGTAATTACTTGAAAATGCCATCTGAAAATTTATATTTATAACAGATAAAACAATAAGGGCTTATACATGATAATGAAATCAGACACCTATGACATTGAAATAACCTTACAAACCCTGAAATATGCAACCCGTCAACTAGTTGCCGAACTGGATTTGGAGCGGATCGTTTTTCATGGTATCAGCACCATTGCTGACTTTAGTTCCAGCCAGAACCTGTCGCTGTTACTACTAAATGATGACGGAAAAACTGTGAGCGTTGCCGGTACAATGATCAAAGGTAATTACACAACCGTCACGGCCCAATTTCCCATTAAAAACACACCATTGGCCGAGGTACTGGATACCAAGCAGACTGCTGACTATCAATGTATTCGGAAAAATGATTATCCGATTCCGACATTTAATATATTTTCAAAGAACCGGAAATGTACCTGTTTGCCCCTTGTTGGGACCAATAATAAAGTCATCGGTTTTATTAATTATGAACATCACCCAAATATTGAAATAACCAGAGATTACGAAGAAATTTTTACTGTTATTACAACCCTGATCGCAGCTGCGATCGAAAATGCCCGCCTGTTTCAAATGGCCACCATCGATGGTTTAACCGGTCTGTATGTGCGGCGCTTTTTTGATATTCGTCTGCAGGAAGAGATCACCCGCCTGAAACGTGTCGATTCGGAGCTTGCCATAATCCTGTTTGACATTGACCATTTTAAAAACATCAATGACACATACGGGCATCAGCAGGGCGATATCATTCTCAAAGAACTTTCTGATATTTTAAAGGCAGCTGTACGGAAAGATATCGACATACCCTGCCGCTACGGCGGTGAAGAGCTGATTTTGATTCTGCCGGGCACCGACCTGGAAGGCGCAATAGTACTTGGCGAACGTATTCGAAAACGTTGTGAAGACTATCCGTTCAGCAGCCTTTCCAGTACTAAAATCCGGATCACAATCAGCGGCGGGATTACTGCAATCAATTCAAAATCCGTCAAAACCAAAGAAGATTTTTTTCAAAAAGCCGATAAAAAACTCTACGAAGCCAAGCAATCCGGCAGAAACCGTATCCGGTTCTAATCCACTTTTTCTATTGACCGGGAAACCAGGAAAAATAGATTGAAGTGTTAGTAAATGTTTATCCCCTACATAGATTATACACATGAAAAAATATTTTTATTTCTTGTGAAAATATTAAAAAATAACCTTGCAAAAGTGTTAAACCTGTATACATTACTTGGCGTTATGTTTTTTCTCTTTTTCTCGAGGGTATTATCACCGAAATGATAATCGAAAATTAAGGAATTTTAAAAGCACATGAGCGAAAAAATTTACAACGAAGAAAAAGAAGAGCCCCCCGACTCGCGTAGGGGATCGATTGATCAGTCTGAACTGTCCATCCCCGCTCCAAACAATGTAAAACATAAACCCGTTAAATCCCTTTCAAAATCCTTTTACTCCGAACTACAAGTATCGAAGGCTGGGGATATTATTACGACGGGTGAGTGGAAAATCGGAAAACCACGATCTGAGGAAGTGAGTAAGGTAAATCTCACAATAAGCTCAAGGTCCCAACAATTCCGGAACCGGTTTTATCCGGATGCATCTGACACTCAGTGGAACGACTGGCGCTGGCAGGTTCGGCACAGGATTATCAACCTGGCCGGCCTCGAGCGGATTGTCCACCTCTCATCAGATGAACGGGATGCAATCCTGCGTCACAGCGGATCACTGCCAGTGGCGATTACTCCCTACTATGCCAGCCTTCTCGATCCGGATAATTCACAGCAACCGATCCGTAAATCGGTCATCATGGTCGGTGGCGAATACCTGGTATCACCGGAAGAATCAATTGATCCGTTGGCCGAGGATGAAGATTCACCGGTCCCTGGACTTATTCACCGCTATCCTGACCGGGCCCTGTTTCTGACGACCGGATTCTGCGCTGTTTACTGCCGCTATTGCACCCGTTCGCGTCTCGTTGGCAACCTCCGCACCGAGCATCGTTTTAATACCGAGAACTGGGAAAAATCGATTGCTTATCTAAAATCTCATACCGAAGTGCGCGATGTCATTCTTTCCGGAGGCGATCCCCTGACTATGGGAAATGCAAAACTGGAATGGCTGTTGAAACACCTGCGCCAGATACCGCACCTGGAAATCATTCGCCTGGGAACAAAAGTCCCGGTTGTCCTTCCTCAGCGAATCACAAATTCCTTTGTTAATATGCTAAAACAATTTCATCCGCTCTGGATGAGCATTCACTTTACGCACCCCGATGAATTAACACCGGAAACTTCCCAGGCCTGCAATCGCCTTGCTGATGCCGGTTTACCTTTGGGCAGTCAGACCGTTCTGTTGAAAGGCATCAACGATAATGTTGAAACCATGAAACGTCTAACCCAGGGCTTGATGAAAATCCGGGTCAAACCCTATTATCTTTATCAATGTGATCCGGTCAAAGGTTCAGGCCATTTCAGAACAACTGTGGACAAAGGCCTGGAAATTATTGCTGGTTTGCGGGGTTTCACATCCGGTTACGCGGTACCTTCATATGTGATCGATTCACCGGGAGGCGGTGGAAAAATCCCGCTTTTGCCGGAATATGTTGTGGGTCGCGATGGAGATAATCTGTTACTACGGAATTATGAAGGCAAGATATTCAGATATCCCGACTCCGGGGGTACGGTCGGCAAAAACATTCAGAACCAATCAAAAAAATAAAACGGAAATCACATGAAAATTGGGATTACATACGATTTACGGGAAGACTATCTTAAACTCGGGTACAGTGAGGAAGATACCGCTGAATTCGATCGGATGGACACAATTGAATCCATTGATACTACTCTCAGAGAATTCAATCATCAGACCGACCGAATTGGTAATATATGGAACCTCACCAGGCGCCTTAATGATGGCGATCGCTGGGACCTGGTTTTTAACATTGCGGAAGGATTGCACGGCATTGCCCGGGAAGCTCAAGTACCGGCACTGTTGGATGCATATAATATCCCTTACACTTTTTCCGATCCCTTGATAACGGCACTGACCCTCCATAAGGGCATGACAAAGCGGGTTTTGCGCGACTTGGGAATTGCGACTCCTGCATTTATCGAAGTTCATTCTGACGCAGATATACAAAAAGTCAATCTACCATTCCCACTTTTCGCAAAGCCCATTGCCGAGGGAACCGGAAAAGGTATTACAGAGAAATCTATCATTGATACCGCAACTGAATTGTTTGAAACCTGTTCACGACTGCTGAAGGAATTCCAGCAGCCCGTTCTGGTTGAATCCTATTTGCCTGGCAGAGAATTTACGGTTGGCATTGTTGGCACCGGTTCCAAAGCCCGATCGGTAGGCGTCGTTGAAATTATCCTGAACAGAAATGCCGAACCGGGTGCATATTCCTATGAGAACAAAGAAAATTACGAGACCAAGGTCGACTACCTGCGCGTAAATGATGTGACCGCTCAGCAGGCCGAAGAAATTGCTTTAGCTGCATGGCGGGGAATCGGCTGCCGGGATGCCGGCCGTATCGATCTTCGTGCTGATGCCAACGGAGTTCCGAACTTGATGGAGATTAATCCCCTGGCCGGCATTAATCCTGTCCGCTCAGACCTTGTGATTATCTGCAAACAATACGGGATCAGTTACAAACAGCTGTTCCAGATGATCCTTGACAGTGCTTCGGAACGGTTGAATTTAAATTGATGCAATCATGAGAGTCAGTATACTCTATAATGATGTTAGTACCGCATCCAGTCAAGATGACCTGGATGTACTGGCTCAGGTCAATTTTGTTTCGGAATCTCTCCGGAAATTGGGACACACCGTAAACTCGATTCCCGTAACATTAGACCTGCAGACTGCCATTGGTTCAATCAAACGGGGCAATCCAGAGATTGTATTCAATCTGGTTGAATCCATAAACAGCGTTGAAAAATTCATTCACTTCGCCCCTACATTGCTGGAGCATCTGAAGATTCCCTACACCGGTGGAAGCACCCATGCATTGTATATTACGACTAATAAGGTATTCGCAAAGGAATTGATGCATTCGGCAAATCTGCCAACTCCTCCCTGGCTGACCCAGGAAAACCTCGCTTTCGGCCAGTTTGAAATAAAGCCACCTTATATTATCAAGCCGGTTTGCGATGACGCTTCCATTGGAATTGACGAGAATT
>Ga0265596_1001554_pt1 | contig 10752 bp, 6 predicted proteins | sample saktaG_FD_190143 | JGI IMG/M metagenome (GOLD analysis project Ga0265596, IMG submission 190143) | Saline water microbial communities from Sakinaw Lake, British Columbia, Canada - sak_2013_06_06_60m | ecosystem: Environmental > Aquatic > Non-marine Saline and Alkaline > Saline ...
ATCAGCAGCTTGGTCAGCCGGAAGGTCATCACCTGCCTGGCCTCGTCGGCCGTGGGAATGCCCGCGTTCAGGGCGCGGACGGACCGAACGTACTCGTCATGCTGCATCATCAGCTCGACGTAGTACTGCACGCCGACGGTCAGGTCGCGAGCGATCATCGGCAGGTCGCGCTCGTAGCCGGCGAGTAGACGCACCTGGCTGTTATTGACGAACGGGTCGTCGCCGTTGCGGTCGTCGCGCGAGTCGTAGTAGCCGGCCTCCAGGTTGCCGATGCCGGCGCCGACCTGCCCGCGTACGCTTGCGCCGTATACGCTCAGCCGCGGGAAGGTCGCCCGCGTGGTGGCGGGGTCGAAGCCGCCGGGGCTCTTCCAGTATCCCCAGTATCCATACGCGGCCAGCTCGTAGCCCTGCACATTCTTGTAAAGCCGAGCGGCCCACTCATCGTCGCGGAAGCAGTCGTCTCGCTCATCAACGCGGGCCTCGGCGTCGCGCCCGGCGAGCCGGCCCAGCGACGAGTTGTAGTAGCTTATCCTCTCGCCGGTGATGTACCGGTCGGCGTTGAATCGCGGAGTGTAGACCACGTCGAGGTTGGCCGGCTCGCTGTAGAAGCTCATCTTCACGGCATCGGAGGGGGCCTTGAGGTACTCCACGTCGCGTCCGATGAAGAACGCCTGCCAGTCCTTGGGGAACATGTCGTTGATGAACAGCAGGTCGCCGGTCCCCCAGGTGAGGATCTGCCGGCCCGCCTTCACGTCCAGCCACGACGTCAGGCCGAAGGCGGCGTTGGCCTGCCGCAGGTCCACCCAGCCCCGGCCGCGGTAAAGGTCAACCTCCTGGTGATCGGGGACCGGGTCCTCCAGGAAGTCGGCGACGACCTTGAAAGTGACCTTGTTCCACGTCTTTTGGAAGTCGAGTTGTGCCCGCGCCTCTCCGAGGCTGGCCTGCTTCTCGTGCGGATCGCGCTGCGTGCGGATGCCGGCGCGGAAGTCGAGGAACCCCGAAAGCCCCATGGCCTGGAGCCAGTTGGTCTCGGCGGGCTGAGGCTTTGGGACCGGGCCGGGCGCCTGGCCGGCGGGGGGGACCTTGGGCTGCTCGAGCCCCGCCGGCAACGCCGGCTCGCCCGTGGACGGCGCGCCCGTTGGCAGTACCGGTTCGCCGGGCGCGCCGGTCGGCAGAGCGGGCTCGGCAATGCCGGTGATGCTTGTGGCGGTGCCGGTCGCGGGCTGTGTGGTCGGAGCGCCGGCCGGAAGGGGCGGCTCGTCGGCGCCCAAGGCCCAGGCCGCCATCAGCAATACAACGCAGGCAAGCGTCGGACTGGCGATCCGAATAGCGGTTTTCACTTCAAATAGCTCTGCGGCGCGCGCCGGAGGTAGCGTTCGGTGAAGACATCCTCGGGGATGCCGACGTTGTACTTCACGTTGTCGTACTCCAGCACGGTGTTGCTCTTGGTTTTAAGGTCCGCCATCTCGCTCTTGGTCACCGTCCAGTACCCGTCGATCTGCTTCATGCCCAGGGCCTTGTACGTGCGGTACTTCAGGCCGTCCTTATCGTAGTACTCCTGCATGACGACCACAAACGTCGTCTTGTGTATCCACGAGACGTAGTGGCCGAACTCGACGCTCTTTGGGTCCTTCGGCGTGGACTTGAGCACGTAGTATGTATCGGTGGTCTTGGTCAGCTCATGCGTGTCGTCGGTAATATGCCGGCCCGAGACGTCCTCATAGAAGAAGTTCGATCCCACAAAGCTGGTTCTCTTGTCGGCTGAGCTTATGCGTTTGACCAGGTCCAGCCCTGGCAGGTAGAGCCAGCGGTCATCTTCCTTGTCCAGGTGTTTATAGACGAGGAAGGCCATGCGGTTTACATCGGCAGGGCGGTGGAAGTAGACGTAGAACTTCTGGTCGCCGCAATACTCATCGGCCTTGGCGGCGTCTTGTGGTGCCGCACCGGCCTTGGCGGCGTTGGGGTCCGGCTGGTCCCATCGCAGGATGGTCATCTCGCGGTTCCTGGTCCGGCCCTGGTCGTCGGTGATGGTCATTTTCACGTTGGCCCGGCCATCTTTGCCCTGGTAGTACGCCACGCGGTTGGCGCGGCGGACTATGTCCATCGCCGACGGCTCGTCGGCGGCCAGTGCGGCCTGTCCGGCGGCCGAGATCAGCAGCAGGGCGGCACTGAGGTTGATGGTGTTGATACGCTTCATTGGATTTCTCCTTGGTCCGGTTGTTCGCATTGTTGCGATTGTCTGCACTTGCCGCGGCGCGACATGATGCCGCAGACGGCCGCGGCGACCGGCACGGCTGCGGCGCCCAGCCAAGTGAGCGTCGACCACTGCCACGGCACGTACGGCTTGACGCTCATTACGATGATGGCCACCGCGACAACGGCGCTGACGATGCACACCCCGCAGTTGCAGCTTGCGGACATCGGTGCGGCCGAGACGAATAGCCTGCGCTCGAGCGTGCGGATCAGTGCCGGCAGAAGAATCAGCGTGGCTGCGCCTCCGACGAGCAGTATCACCGCGAGCAGCACGCCAACTGTCTGGTAGGGCACCAGCGGCGCCAGCAGCAGCGGCAGGAACCCCGCGGCTATCACGATTATGTTCCGCGTGATTGCCCTTGCCGGCTCGCCGAAGATGTGCGGCAGCGTCTGCTGCCACGAGCCGTACCGCCCGTGCATGGTCCTGGCGCGGGCCAGGAAGTGTATGGCGAAGTCCACCGCCAGGCCGAGCGTCAGGCTGCTCAGCACCGCCACGGGCATGTCGTAGTCCTTGCCGGCCAGGCCGATGACGCCGTAGATGGTCGCGATGGTTACCGTCAGCGGGATCATGCTCAGCAGGCCCCACAGCACGGAACGGAACAGTATCACCATCAGCAGGAAGACCACCAGAAAGCTGCCGATGAACGCCTCCAGCATACCGGTGACCATGTTGTCCTGCCAGACGACGTTGATGTACGTCAGGCCGAACCAGTTAAGCTCCGTCGGTACGGGTGACGGGTTGGCGGCCGCGAACTCCTTCACGGCCTCGACCACCTTCTGCATGTCGCGGTTGTCGCCGCTGGTAAGCTGGACCCAGATGCTCGCGAGGCGGTAGTTGGGCGTCACGAAGTGCCAGATGTCGTTGCGGCGGTCGGGGCTGCCGCTCTGGAACTGGTCGATGCACTGGGCGACGGTGGCAGCATTGGCGGGCACGCGGTACTCGTTGGGGTCGCCGCCGAGCAGGTCGCGGTGAACGGTCTCGACCATGTCGACAAGCGAGTTGCTCTTGCCGACCGTTCCGGCCTTGCCCATTGCGCCCTGGAGCTTTGCCATCCACTTCAGCACGTCCGGTTGTTTGAAGACCTGCGACTCCTGGCGGATCTGGTCGATGAGCAGGCTGACGGAATCGTTGGCAGCGGCGGCGTAGACGTTTGTTTGTAGTGTGCCCGCCCGCCCCCCAGGGGTAAGGTCATATCCGGAAGGCTTGGTGGCCCCACTTTCGGCCGGTTCGCCGATCGCCGGCAGCGGCGGCTCCACTGTCGGCAATGCCGGCTCGCCAGAGGCGGCATTGAGGCCCGAAGGGCCGGCAGCATTTGGCCGGGGGCGTGAGCCCCCGGTGTGTGCTCCATCAAGAACAGAGCCCCGAAGGGGCGACAGATCGCTCGGCTCCGCCGTGCCGGAGTATCTGCCCGCCAACAGCTCGAGCATCGCATCGCGCGTGGCGGGTTTGGTCGCCGCTGCCGCATCGACTAGCTTGTCGAGCTTCCCAATGTCGTCTGTGAACCGCTTGGCGTGCTCGGCCGAAAGGGTGCCCAGGGCCTTGGCATACTTGACGCCGTCGAATGCAAGCGGGCTGGCGCCAGCGGGCCTGAACCGGTCGGCCTCGATGTTCAGGAATTTCTCCGGGTAGCCCCACACCTTCAGTTGCCCGTCGGTGGCGGCGAAGCGCGGCGGGGCGAGCTTCTTCTTCAGCGAGGCCAGGAACAGTTCGCTATTGGCGTCCGCGGGGCCGGCGGCGGCGAGTTCAACGGCCGCGGGGCCGAGCCTGGCCATCTCGGCCTCAACGTCGGCGGATCGCTGGGCGAGCTGCTTGTGCAGGTCGGCGGCGAATGTGTTGGCGTCGAAGGCCTGCGGCTCGTACTGGATCGCGAGGTAGGCCATGTACGTGCCGCCGAAGTACTCGTTGAGCACCGTATCGGCCTGGCGGATCGGGTGCGACGGCTCGAACCACTTGACGGGGTTGTCGTTGATGTTGATCCGGCTGATGCCGTATCCGGCGACGGACATCACCAGCAGCGTTGCGACGAGGATCAGTTTTGCCCGTCGATAGGTGATGCCCGCCACCCATCGCAGGAACCGCCCGAGGGCGGTCTGGTCCAGCGCGTCGTCCTCGGCGGCGTGGACGGCGCCGAAGTTTGCCAGCTTGTCCGGGTTGATGAACATGACGAACGCTGGTATGAACGTGACGGTCAGCACCCACGCGACCATGATCCCGAAGGCGACGAACAGGCCGAAGACCTGCACCGGCGGGATCGGCGCCAAAGCCTCGCTGGCGAAGCCGGCGGTGCTTGTCAGCGAGGTGTAGAGCATCGGCTGGAACAACTCGCCCATTACTGTGCGAATGGTCTTCTCGCGGTCGCGCGTGGCCTGGTAACGCTCGAAAAACTCGCTGATGATGTGGATCGAGTCCAGCACCGCGATGGGCATGATGAAGATAGGGATCATGCTGCTCATGATATGCACGGGGAAGCCCGCGATAATCAGCACGCCCATCGTTATTATCACGCTGACCATCGCCACGATCATCGGCGCGACGATCAGCACCAGCTTGCGGAAGAACACCAGCATCAGCAGGAAGATAACCACCATCGCGGCCGGGGCGCTGATGGCCATCTGGATGAACATCTCGACGCCGAACGTGTCCTCCGCCACGGGCAGGCCGGTGATGTAGAACTTCTCCGGCCCGCCTAGCCTGGCGGTCTCGGCCTGGAGCTTGACGTACACGGCGTGGCTGAGGTCCTTGCGGGTCAGCGGCAGGTACATCGCGATGGCCTTGCTGGGTTGGTCTGGGTCGAGGGTCTTGCCGGGCCTGTCTGGGTCCTTGTCGCTCAGCAGCGTGCCGAACAGGAAAGGCACCCGCCGGGCCTTTCGCCAGACCTCCAGCGCCGCCTTGTCGTCGGCGGGCGGCTGGGGCATCAGCTTGGAAAAGCTCACCCCGTTGGCGCTGGGCTCGATGGAGTCCACCGTCGAAAGCGAGAGAAGATCGACGTCGATCACGCCGGCGCTGCTGCCTGCCGGCTGGCCGATCTCGGCGCCCTTGAGCTTCCTGGCGAACTCCGCCAGTTCATATACCTTCCGCAAAGTCGAGACGTTGAACACGCCGTTGGGGTCCCGGTCGTTGACGACGCCGACAACCACCATGTCGTGCAGGTTCAGCACGCGCTTCATGCGGTTGTGGAAAAGGCGGACCGGCTCGTCGGCAGCGAGCATGTTCTCCGGGTCGGTGTCCACCTTCACCGGGTTGAGGAGGCTCAGTGCCTTTGGAAACACCGACGGGGCGGCCGCAACCACGGCCACCAGCAGCGTTGCAACGATTACGAACCACGTTACGGCCTTGTAATGTTTGACACTGCGGGCGACGATTTCCGAACTGAATGACATGCGGAGCCTACCTTTCCCTTGCCGGCCCGACGCGCCGGATGCGAACATACCCCAGAGCGCCTCGGCGTCATTTTAGACAGTATAGGCCTGCGGACACAAGAATTGAGCCAACTATTCGCACGCGGGATTCCTCTGCCCCGGACATGGGCCAACGGCAAGCAATGGTGCTGGGTTGAGGCTTCGAGCCTTGCCCCCGGGAACCGGAAGAGGGCTGGTTCACCACGGCCCATCGTCGATCTCGTACTCCTGGCCGGCATCGTCGTATTGGCCGGACCCCTGTCCGGACTGCCCGCCCATTTCCGTCAGGGGGAAGATGTCCAACTGAAAGCCCACGCCATCGCAGCCGTGAGTCGGGCAGCACCAGACCCCTTTCCCGTTGCGGCGTTTCCACTGCATTCTGTCGCTGGAATACTGCTTGCCGCAGTGCAGACAGAAAACATCGCAAGGCTGCTGGGGAGGACGAAACGGATCCTCGATGGCCTCCGCTGGCAATCTCCAGACGATCATCGACTCTTCCTTGCTCGGCGTGCCTGGCGGCTGGAACGCGGGACTTCTGGACTTGGCCGCCATGGAAGAATCCTATGCCCGACAGGCGGATTTGACCACATGATGCCGGCGGAATGTTCATCAATCCTGAAACGCCACACTTGGTGTCGCCGTCCCGCTCATATCCGCCACGGCTGGCACGCGGCGATCCGCTTTGCGATCGCCCGTGTCCGTCAAGTTAAACATGATGACCCGTTGGCTGGGTCTGTCCAAAGTCACTTCCGTGACTTGTCGAGCCGGCTACCGCGCGAGCTTCTCCGCCATTATCGTGGCCGTCCTTTGGGCGGCCTTGCCGTCCCACAGCGGCGGCGCGGGGCACGGGCGGGCGGCGCCGTCGATAACCCGGCGGTAGGCGGCGACGATCTTTCCCGGGTCGGAGCCGACGAGCTGGTTCGAGCCGACCTCGACCGTGCATGGGCACTCGGTGGTCGTCCGAAGCGTCAGGCACGGCACCTGGAGGATGGTCGTCTCGGCCTGGATGCCGCCGGAATCGCTCATCACCAGCCGCGCCGAGGCCATCAGTTTGAGGAAGTCCAGATACCCGGCCGGGTCGATCAGTCGCAGATTGCCCATCGCCGCCGCACGCTTGCCCAGCGGCGAGCCGGCAAGGTTCTTCCGCGTTCGCGGGTGGATCGGGAACACGATCGGCCAGTCGCGCTGCACGACTTCCAGCGCGTCCAGCAGCCCGCCGAGCACGGCCGGGTCGTCCACGTTGCCGGGCCGGTGCAGCGTGAGCACCACGTACTTGCCGGCCTCGATGCCCATATCCGCCAGGATGGTCGACGCCTCGGCCTTGGCGCGGTTCTTCAGCAGCGCGTCGATCATCACGTTGCCGACGAGGAAGACCTTCTCCTGGCCCGCGCCCTCGCGGGCGAGGTTATCCACGCCGGCCTGTTCGGTGCAGAACAGCAGGTCGCTGATCGCGTCGGTGAGGATGCGGTTGATTTCCTCGGGCATGGTCCGGTCGAAGCTTCTCAGCCCGGCCTCGACATGCACCAGCGGCACACCAAGCTTAACTGCCACCAGCCCGCAGGCGATGGTGCTGTTGACGTCGCCGACGACGAGCACCGCCCGCGGCTGCTGGGCAAGCAGGACCGGCTCGAACGCCTTCATGATCTCGGCCGTCTGAACCGCGTGCGAGGCCGAGCCGATCTCGAGGTTTACATCCGGCTGAGGCAGGCCGAGCTGGCGGAAAAACAGGTCGCTCATCCGCTCGTCGTAATGCTGGCCGGTGTGGACGAGAAATGGCTCCAGACGCCCGCCGGCGGCGAACGCCTCCATCAGCGGCGCGATCTTCATGAAGTTGGGCCGGGCGCCTACGACGCAGATCACTTTCATAACGTCATTCCCTTGCGGCCGTTGCGGTGTTGTAATTGCCGGCTGCCTGCTTGGCGCAGCGGCGGTTCTCGCTTATGTTTCGCCGGCGTCCGGCCTGACCGACATTATCGGCGGGCCTGGCAGCGGCGACAAGGCGTTTCCCTCGCGGCCCGGCCGGCGTGGGCGCCTCCGGCACGAAGACAAGCATCGCCGGGCAGATTCGTGCCCGCCGCGGATGTACTGTCTTGCCCGGCCGGGGCCGGGCGGAGATCGGCATGGCACCTCATCGCAAGTTGGGCATCAGGCAATAGGCCCAGATGCTGACCTCGTGCCTGCCGCACCACTCGCCGAGCAGATCGAGGTAGGCGCGGTAGTCATCGTCGCGGAATCGTCTCAGGAAAAGTCTGCTGCCGCCGCTTGGCAAGAGAATTAAATATGTATGGTGTCGCCAGATTTCGGTCAGGCTTCAGGCTCAAGGCTTCCCCGATGTACATCGGGAGACACCATCCCGAGCCGGCAGGCAGGCTTTAAATTACGGCAACGGCGGCCATCGTAGCGGACGTCGGGCGGGCATTCCTCTTGCTCGCGGCGTGGCGTGTCAGTCGTCGCGGCCTTTTTTCAGCCAGACCCAGACTCCCCCGGCCGCCGCGACGATGGCAAGGCCCAGGATAAGGTAGTACCAATACTGCGGCGGCATGATCCGGTAGAGCAGGTCCAAGAGAGCGTTGGCGGCGAGCATGAGGCGGCTCCTGATGGGTTCGTCGGACAGGCGGCCCCGGCCGGCGGCTTCGCCTGCGGCCCGAAGTTGCAGCCCATTCTATCGTGAAATCCGAGGACACCAAACTATTTTCCTGTCTCTGTCGCCTTCCTTGGTCGGCCGGGTCGGCCCCAGCCAAAAGAAAAGGAAGAATCTTTCCATCAGGCAAGGTTTGCCCGGTACCAGTCGATTGACCTTGCCAGGCCGTCCTCGAAGTAGACCTGCGGCTCGTAGCCGAGGCGCTGCCTGGCCAGGCTGATGTCGGCGAGCGAGTGCTTCACGTCGCCGGCGCGCTCGGGTTCGTAGGTCGCCTTGAGATTCACGCTCAGCAATTCGCCAAGCTGCTTGAGTATCTGGTTGAGGCTCGTTCGCTGGTTGCAGGCTATGTTGACGGGTCTGCCGGTACAGACCTCGGCCGGAGCGTTGGCGGCCAGCCAGTTGGCGTGGCAGACGTTGTCTATATAGCAGAAGTCGCGGCTCTGCTCGCCGTCGCCGTAGACGACGGGCGGCTGGCCCTTTAGCAGCCGGCTGACGAACGCCGGTATTACGGCCGCGTATGCGCCGAAGGGATCCTGGCGCGGCCCGAAGACATTGAAGTACCGCAGGCAGAACGTCTCGAGGCCGTAACTCGCGGCGTAGCCTTGCATGTACGCCTCGCAGGCGACCTTGCTGGCGGCGTAGGGGCTTATGGGCAGCGGGGCCATCGCCTCGTGCTTGGGGGATTCCTCGCGGTTGCCGTATGCGCTGCTGGACGCGGCGAACACAACGCGTCGGATTCCCGCGGCCCTGGCGCCTTCGAGGATTCTGATCGTTCCGTTGACGTTGACATCGTGGCTGGTGACGGGGTCTTCGACGCTCCGCGGCACCGAGCCCAGAGCCGCCTCGTGGAAGACGGCGCAGCAGCCGTCCATCGCGGAGGCAACCGTGTCGGCGTCGCGGATGTCGCCCTCGACGAGCGTTATCCGCCCCGCGATCTCGGCGAGGTTCTCGCGCTTGCCCGTGGCGAAGTTGTCCAGCACGGCCACGTCATGCCCGCGGTCGAGGATGTACCGAGCCAGGTTGGACCCGATAAACCCCGCCCCGCCGGTGACCAGATATTTTGCCATTGTCGCTTTCGCCTTTCGTTGGAGTCATGTTACCTAAGGTACGCCTGGTGGGCCAGATCTGTCCCAGCCGGGCGGGCGTCGAGTGATTCGCTGCCGCGTGCCAGCATGCACAGCAGGTACGGCCCGACCGCGGCCGCCGAACCCACGGCATGGTGCAGCCAGTCCCGCAGCTCGGCCGAGCGGTCGGAGGCCAGGTATTGCATCACTTCCGCCGGCCCGCCGAGCAGGGCGGCAAGTGCTATGCCCGCCAGGCCAAGCCATATCCGTCGCGTGCCCATCTGCCAGGCCAGCAGCATCCCGGCCAAGAATCCCATGGCGACGTGGAGGATGGTGTCGCTCTTGCCGAAATGCCCCAGCGACCACGTGAAGAGCCCCGTATGCGGCGCCAGGCCGAGCATAGCCGTCATTGCCGCGATGGCTGCAAGCAGGATCAATCCCGGGCGGGGCCTTGGGGGCCTGCCCAGCATTGCCGGCATCAGCCCGAAGATGAACGCCGCCGCCAGCGCCGTGGCGGGCACGAACAGCCCGCCGGGGGCGATCAGCGCCGCCGCGGCGCAGCCTGCTGAGGCGGACCACACGATAGCGCGGCCCTGGTCTCCCCAATGTCCGCGGCGGGCGTGAAAGAGCATCCAGATCACGCAAAGGCCAAGCCCGCCGATGAACCACGCCGCGCCCACCCAGCCGGCCATGCCCACCAGCATTGCCAGCCCGCCGTCGGCGGCGGATGGCTGCCTAAGGGCCCCCTCGCCCAGGCCAAGCGGGGTTGCCTGTGCGGCCTGGCTGAGCAACTCGACAAGTGCCTGCCTTACCCAATGAACCAGCGAGAGGGCGCCGGCCACTCCCACCGCCAGAACCCCGCCGGCCAGCAGAAGCACCACACGCCGCGCGGGGAACACGAGTCCGGCCGCCAGCAACGTCGCAGCCACGATGCCCGCGACAAGCAGCGCCTGGAGCGGAGCGGCGACCACAAGCCCCGCTGCCGCCGCTGCCGCCACGAGCACGCACGCGACACCAGGCAAGCGGTGCGGCGCGGGTGCGCCTGTGGGGCCGCTCCCTTCGCGGCGGGCGCCCAGGCCCCAGAGCATCGTCAGCCAGACGCCGACGCCGGCAAAACCCAGCAGGGCCAGTGCGGTGCGGACGGGCGCGGTCGCCCCGGCCAGGATTGCCGCGGCCGGACCAAGCATCATCGCCGTCCCAGCCACGCCGAGCACGACGGTATGGCTGGCGGCACGAGGCAGCAGGCTCTGCGTGAGCAGCACGCCCAGCGACAGCAGGCCCAGCCAGTAGATCTGGGAGATGTCCAGGGCGCCCTCGAGGTTGCCCGGCAGGGCCGACCTGGCGGCCAGGATGTCACGGGCGAGGTGCAGGACCATGATCCCCGCCGGGACAAGC
>Ga0265596_1001564_pt1 | contig 10725 bp, 9 predicted proteins | sample saktaG_FD_190143 | JGI IMG/M metagenome (GOLD analysis project Ga0265596, IMG submission 190143) | Saline water microbial communities from Sakinaw Lake, British Columbia, Canada - sak_2013_06_06_60m | ecosystem: Environmental > Aquatic > Non-marine Saline and Alkaline > Saline ...
ACCCTCGGCTGCTACGGCGACGCGTACGCCACGACGCCCAACCTCGACAAGTTCGCCGCCCAGGGCGTGCGGTACAACCTGGCCTTCGCCCACGCGCCGGTCTGCGCCCCGGCCCGCAGCGGGATCATCACCGGCATGTACCCAACGAGCATCGGCACCACCTGGATGCGATGCGCGGGCGTCCCGCCGGTTGAGGCACGCTGTTTCACGGAGTATCTCCGTGCGGCCGGGTATTACTGCACCAACAACTCCAAGACCGACTACCAGTTCAGCCCGCCCGGCTCGGCCTGGGATGACTGCTCGGGCAAGGCCCACTGGCGAAACCGCCCGGATAAGCGCCAGCCCTTCTTCGCGGTGTTCAACATCACCGTCACGCACGAGTCGCAGACGCGGAACTTCAAGCCCGGACAGAGTTTCGAGCACGACCCCGCCAAGGCCCCCCTGCCGCCGTACTACCCGGACACGCAACTCGTCCGCGAGAACATCGCCTGCTACTACGACCGCATGAGCCAGCTCGACAAGCTGGCCCAGAAGATCCTCGACGACCTCGAGGCCGACGGCCTGGCTGAGAACACCATCGTCTGGTTCTGGGGCGATCACGGCTGGGGGCTTACTCGCGGCAAGCGGTTCCTCTACGAGTCCGGCCTGCGGGTGCCGCTGATGGTCCGCGTGCCGCAATCGTTACGCAAGTGGGCCGGCGCGGGCAACGCCGCCACCGTCGCGCCGGGGCGCGTCGAGGGCGATATGGTGTCGTTCATCGACTTCGCGCCGACCATGCTGAGCCTGGCCGGGGCGAAGGTTCCCGGCCACATGCATGGCAGAGCGTTCCTGGGCCCGCAGAAGCCGTCCCGCCCGCGCGAGTACGTCTTCGGGGGGCGCGACCGGATGGATGAGACTTACGACTTCAGCAGGACCGTCCGCGACAAGAAGTTCCGCTACATCCGCAACTACACGCCCTACCTGCCGCTATCCCAGCCGATCAACTACATGGACCAGACGCCGATCCTCAAGGAGATGCGCCGCCTCCACGCCGCCGGCAAGCTGCCGGACGGGCCGCAGATGCAGTTCTTCCGACCGAACAAGCCCGTGCGCGAACTCTACGACGTCCTGGCCGACCCGCACAACGTCAACAACATCGCCGACGACCCGAAATACGCCGAGGTCATCAAACGCATGCAGCAGGCGCTGGATGATTGGCTGAAGCTCATCGGCGACATCGGCTTTGTGCCCGAGAGCGACTTCGACGCGATCAAGGGCTCCGGCAAGGCGGCCACGCCTGGCCTCGTGCCGACGGAAATCGTCGCCGGCAAGATCATGCATGTAACCATAACCTGCCCGACGCTGGGCTCGTCGATAACCTATCGCGTCGAGCCGGTAGGGGCGGCGGAGACGACCGAGGCGGTTGAAAAAAAGCCCGCAAAGGCTGCCAAGGCGGGCAAGGGCGCAAAGGCCCGCAAAGGCGCCAAGGCCGGCACGGGTGACGGCGAAGGCTGGCTGCTCTACTGCCGGCCTGTCGAGCTAAAGCCCGGCCAGGCCATCGCCGCACGCGCCTGGCGGCTGGGCTACGCGCCCAGCGAGGCGGCAACCTACACGTTCGGCGCAAAGGCAGTCGCGCCGGGCAACGCCGGCGACCCCAAGACATTCTGGCGAGAGCGGATCGACGCATCCGGCATGCTCGACCGCTGCCGCGACCTCAAGGCCTACGATGGCCGATGGGCTGACGGAGTCGAGGCCTTCACGAAGGCCCTGGCCGACAAGGACGCGCCCGTGCGCTACTGGGCGGTCATGGGGCTCGACCAGGCCGGCAAGGCCGACCCCGCCATCGCCACACGCGCAATCCCCGCCGTGACGGCCCTGAAGAACGACCCTGCCGCATCTGTCCGAGCCGCCGTGGGCGAGGCACTGTGCGACTTCGGCAAGTGCGATGACGGCCTGGCTGTCCTGCTCGAAGTCGCCACCGGCAAGACAGGCATGGGCGCATGCTACGCCGGCTGGGCGATCTGGCGGCTGGGCGACAAGGCCAAGCCCATCCTGCCCGCCCTGGAAAAATCCAACGGCGCCGACGGCCGCTACCCCAAAGACGTCATCAACCACGCGATTAAGCGGCTCAAGAAGTGACGACAAGAAACAAAGAAGAATATGCTCTGGTGCCGTTTCCCTGCCATCGGGAAACACGCCGCAAAGTTGACGGCCGCTCTGAAACGGAGTAATCTCTTGCCATGCCCATCAGCCCCATACAGCAGTATTTGCGGGAAATCGAAAGCGATTACGCCGGCGGAAAGGCGACGGAGCATACTTATCGCCCGGCATTCAAGGCACTTGTCGAGTCCTTCGGGAAGAATACCCGCGCCACAAACGAGCCCAAGCGCGTGGCCTGCGGCGCGCCCGACTTCATCGTGGAACGATCTGGAACCCAGATCGGCTTTATCGAGTGCAAAGACATCGGTGTCCGGCTTGATGAGATAGAGAAGACCGACCAGCTAAAGAGGTATTTCGCGGGCCTGGAAAACCTCATCCTTACGGACTATCTGGAGTTTCGCTACTACATCCGCGGCGAACAGAAGATGCACGTCCAGCTTGCATGCATCGACGCCAAGGGCAAATTCAGGATGATGCAGGGGACCGACGAGCAGCTTGTCACGCTGTTCGACTGCTTCGTTGTAGCCAAGCCCCCGACGATCAGCACGCCAAAGGAACTGGCCGCGCGAATGGCCAAGGTCGCCGATATTATTCGTGACGCCATCGAGAAAGCATTTGCCCAGGAAGGCGAGACTGGCACACTTCACGGAGAATACGAATCCTTCCGCGCCACAATCCTGGGCGACATGACCCCTACCCAGTTTGCCGACATGTACGCTCAAACCGTCTGCTACGGAATGTTTTCCGCCCGCGTGAACCTGCCCGACGACAAGGGAGACACATTCACCCGCGAGCACGCCGCCTACGATCTGCCCAAAACCAACCCCTTCCTGCGGGAAGTATTTGAATACATCGCGGGGACAAAACTGGACGCCAGCATCGTCTGGATCGTGGACAATCTGGCGGAGGTCCTTCGCCGCTGCGATATGCGGGCAATCCTCAAAGACTTTGGCAGCGCGACACGACAGGAAGACCCTGTTGTTCACTTCTACGAAACCTTCTTGGCCGCCTACGACCCCACGTTGCGAGAGTCGCGCGGCGTTTACTACACGCCCGAGCCCGTCGTGAGCTTCATCGTCCGAAGCATTGACGCGATCCTGAAGCGCGATTTCGCCTGCCCTGCCGGCCTGGCTGACAACAGCAAGGTAATGTGGGACTTTCCCGACCCCACCAAGAAGAGCGGAAAGACAAAGAAGGAAGTCCACCGCGTTCAAATCCTTGACCCAGCCACCGGCACGGGGACTTTCCTTTACGAGACCATCCGGCATGTATGGGATTCCCTGTCCGCCAATCGGGGCGGCTGGGCGGGCGAGCAGGGCTACGTCGCCCAACACCTCTTGCCGCGGCTGCATGGCTTTGAGTTGATGATGGCCCCCTACGCCGTCGCCCACCTGAAACTTGGCTGGCTTCTAAAAGAGACCGGCTATGACTTTGCCGCCAGCGAGCGGCTGCGCGTCTATCTGACGAACACGCTGGAAGAAGCGGAGATCGTCGCCGGGCCGCTGCTGGCTCTGGCAAACCAGATCGCCCGCGAAGCCAACGCCGCCGGCAAGGTCAAGACGGAATGCCCGATCATGGTCGTCATGGGCAATCCGCCGTATTCCGGGCATTCCGCGAACAAGGGCAAGTGGATAGCTGACCTTCTCAGGAAGAAGCTGCCGCTGCCGGGCGGCGCGCCTGGTTATTTCGAATGCGACGGCAAGCCACTGGGAGAACGAAATCCGAAGTGGCTCAATGACGATTACGTCAAGTTCATCCGCTTCGCCCAGTATCGAATCGAGTTGACCGGCCACGGTGTACTGGGCTTCATCACGAACCACGGCTACCTGGACAACCCTACCTTCCGGGGAATGCGCCAGAGCCTGATGCGGACCTTCAATGAAATCCGCATCCTGGACCTGCATGGAAACGCCAACAAGAAGGAAACTGCCCCCGACGGCTCGAAAGACGAGAATGTTTTCGATATTCAGCAGGGCGTGGCAATAGTCCTGTTCATCCGCAAACCTGGCGGGAGGACAGGGCAGGCCCGCGTGTTTCATGCGGACATGCACGGCTTGCGACAGGACAAGTACGACTGGCTCAATAAACATGACATCAAGTCGGTTCGTTGGGATAGACTCAAGCCTGTGACGCCGCTTCACCTGTTTGTTCCGTTTGCGGAAGCTCTTGCCAAAGAATACGAAAAGGCTTGGCGAATGCCCGACGCCATGCCGGTGAACTCCGTTGGTGTCGTGACGGGACAGGATGAAAGGGCGATAGGCCTCGAGAAAACAGACGCCGAAAACTTGGCTCGCGAAGCAGGGATTGGCAAGGATGCCCTTTGCCCGATCCTTTATCGACCGTTTGACTACCGTGTTATCGTATACGACTCTTCCCTTGTCACACGTACCCGCCCGGACGTCATGCGCCACATGCTGGCGGGCGAGAATCTCGGTATCATCTGCACACGCCAGACTCGCGATAAGTGGGATGTCCATGTGACGCGGACAATCTGCGGGCACAAGACTTGTTCCGCGTACGATATCAACACTCTGTTCCCCTTGTACATCTATCCCAACGGGGAGTTGATCCACTTCTCCCCCTGGCCTGCCGGCAAGGATGGCCGCCGGCCGAATCTCGCGCCGGAGTTTGTGGAAGCGTTCGCCGCCAAACTGGGCTTGAAGTTTATCCCCGACGGGCAGGGGGACTTGAAGAAGACCTTCGGCCCGGAAGACGTGTTCCATTACGCCTACGCGGTCTTCCATTGCCCTGCCTATCGCAGCCGCTACGCTGGATTCCTGAAGATCGACTTCCCGCGCCTGCCGCTGACGGGCGACAAGGCGCTCTTTGCCCGGCTGGTGAAGCTTGGGCGGGAGCTTGTCGGCCTGCACCTGTTGGAGAACGTGCCAGCCCCGCAAGCGACCTACCCACAGGTCGGCGACAACCGCGTTGCGCGGACGGGAAAGAGCGCGTACAAATCGCCGACTTCCGAGGCGCCCGGCCGCGTATTCATTAACGATTCACAGTATTTCGACAACGTGCCGCCGGAAGTCTGGGCCTTCCACGTCGGCGGATATCAAGTCTGCGAGAAGTGGCTGAAAGACCGCAAAGGCCGCGCCCTTAGCTATGACGACATCGAGCACTACCGGAATATGACCGAAGCCGTGCGGCAGACCTTGCCCCTGATGGAAGAAGTAGACCATGCGATACCCGCCTGGCCGCTGGTGTGAGGGCGTAGGGGACGGGCATCTTACAAGCACAGCCGGGCGGCTCGTCACGCCCGCCGAGTAAATATGACGAACCGCCTCTGCCCCGCCCCGCCGGGAAGGGCGATGGCGGGCGTCTCGGCCATGTCCAGGCCCAACTTGCCGGCCTCGCGGCGCGAGAGTTCTCGCTGGGCATCCGCGGCGGCGGGCGTGGTGTAGAAGATTATCTTTCCGCCGGGTCGCGCCAGGTTGCGGCACTCCCGCAGCAGCTTGCCCGGCGCGGCGACGGCGCGGAGCAGCACGGCGTCGTAGGACCCGGCGTGCTCGCCCAGCCGGGCCAACTCACGGGCGTTGCCGGCAATGGCACGGCACTGCGAGAGGCCCATTGACTCGATCTGGCGTTGGACGAACTCGATCTTCCGCCCGCGCCCGTCGATGCCCGTGACAGCCAGCAGGGGATTCGCCCACGCCAGCGGCAGCATGGGAAACCCCGCCCCGCAGCCGACGTCGGCCACCACCAGCGACTCGGTCATAAGCTCGGGCGCCGCCAGCCCCACAGCCAGGCTGTCGGCCAGGTGAAGCAGCCAGAAGTCATCGTCGCCTGTGATGCGGGTGAGGTTCGTCGAGTGGTTGGCCTCGACGAGGTCCGCGCGCAATCGCTCCATGGCTGAGAAGTCCGCCAGCCTGGCCTCCGCCACACCGCAGCGGCGAAGAAAACCGATCAGCTCGTCACGGTCCAAGGCTTATTCCTCCACCAGACGCTGCCGCACGGCGTCGGGCGACAGGCCGGGGATGAGGAACTCCTTGTGCGGGCTTGTCGTGCCGGCGACCAGCGTTACCGACCGCGCGTCCAGGCCAAGGGCTTTGGCAATGATCCGCCCGACGGCGGCGTTGGCTTTGCCCTTTTCAGGAGCGGCGCTGGTGGCGACCTTAAGCGCATCGCCCAACACGCCGGCGACCTTGTCCCGGCTGGCGCCGGGGACCACCTTCACCGGCAGCACGCAGCCATCGGCGACGGCCCGCAAGCTGAGGTTCTCGACATCTTTCATGGCGCTACTTCAACAGCCCGGCCTTCTTGGCGTATTCGAATATCCCCCCGGCCGCGACAATCTCGCCGGCGTCGCCCAGGCCGCTAAGCGTGTGTTTCTGGTTGTGGGTGAGGTTCGTCAGCACCAGCCGATTCATGTCCAGGCTGAACATGTCGCCCGTGACGAACGACTCGACCAGCCGCTTCGGCGTCTCCAGCGGAACCAGGTACGCGCCGTTGATGCTGTTGCGGTAAAAGATCCGCGCGTAGCTCTCCGCCACCACCACTCGCACGCCCGCCTCGGCAATCGCCAGCGGCGCATGCTCCCGGCTCGAGCCGCAGCCGAAGTTCCGCCCACCGACGATCAGGCCGAACTTGCTGGTGAACGCGCCGCTCTCGATGAACGGCACGTGCCCGCCCGGCAGCCCACTCTGGGCGATCGGCACGCCGCTCATGGCGTACTTGCCGAAATACTTCCGCTCCTCGGGCAACGAGGGGTTGTAGCTGAGATACTCAGCCGGGATTATCTGGTCGGTGTCGATGTTGTCCCCAACGACGAACACCCTGCCGTGAATTACGTTTCCCATCTGGTTGTGCCTCGTCCCGCGTCCTGTAAGAACCGCGAAGTAGTCCGGCCACTCAACGAACCGGACATTGTATCCACGCCGGCGCCGCGGGCCAAGCCCGTTCGCCAAGCTACAGAAGTTGCTGGAGTCCGAAGGCGATGAGCATGGCCCCCGCCAGCAGGGGCGCCACGACAGTGGCGATGAAGTAGAGGTCCATGAGCTGGCGTTCGGTCTTCGAGCTGTCGGACAGGGCCGCGCCTGGCCGGCCCACGCGCTCGCCCCGCCCGTTGACCCAGCCTCCCAGGAAGATTAAGCCCACGGCCATGAGTGCCATGCCAACGATGAGAAGAACGGTGCCGAGCATCAGGCTTTCTCCAGCCGGGCGACAGCCGAGGGCGGCTGGGTCACGGCAACCAGCGGAGTTTACGTCCCATGGGGCTGGCAGGCAAGTCTGCGGCTACACCTCAAGCACATCCCCCGCCCGATACCGGCTGGCGACTATTAGCGCCAGCGCCTCTCCGACTGCCCGACGGTAGGCCGTGAGGGCCAGGTCCGGGTCGTTGTTCTGCTCGGACAGGTGGGCCAGGCATGCCCACTGCAAACGCGGCGACGCCCAGGCCTTCACAAGCCCGGCCGACTCGTCGTTGGAAAGGTGCCCGCGGAGGCCGGAAATCCGCCGCTTCAGAAACTCCGGATACGGGCCGCATTCGAGCATGTCGGGGTCGTAGTTGCTCTCCAGAACCAGGGCGTCCAGCGTGGCGATTGTCTCGCCGAGGCCCGCGAACGGATGGCCGAGGTCCGTCATGATTCCCAGCCGCCGCCGGCCATCGTCCAACACAAATGCCGAGCCGTCGGCCCCGTCGTGCGGCGTGGGAATGGTCTGCACGCTCAGGCCGGGCAGCTTCAGCGTGTCGCCGGCCCTGAATGCCCGGACCTCGCCAAGCTGGCCCAAAGCCAGCCGAGACTGGGCTGCCCGCAGCGTCGCGGGCGTGGCGTATACACACAGGCCGAACTTCCGCTGAAACGCGCCTATGCCCCTGGCGTGGTCGGTGTGGTCGTGCGAGATCAGCACGGCGTCAACGTCGCGGATGCTCCGCCCGTGCTCAGCCAGGCGAAGCTCCGCCTGCTTGGCGCTTATGCCCGCGTCGATAAGCAGCCGGCACTGCCCGGCCTCAACGTAGATGCAGTTGCCGTTGCTGCCTGATTGGAGGCTGATGACCTTCATCGGCTGCCCATTGTACCGCCCGCGCGGCGGGAACCAAAGCCCTGCTCGCTGAAGCGAACCCGGCTTCGCCTTTGGCTACGCCGTGGCAATACCAACTACGGGCTACCGACTACCGACTACTGCTCGGCCTGGTTCTGCTGCCGCTGGGCCTCGTCGGCGGCGTGTTTCTTTATCGCCAGGTCGATGGCGAGGTTGGCTGCGGCGGTGATACTGGTCGCGTCGGCCTTGTTCTTGCCCGCGATGTCGAAGGCCGTGCCGTGATCCGGGCTGGTGCGGATTATCGGCAGGCCGAGCGTCACGTTCACCGCGTCGCGCCAGGCCAGCAGCTTGATCGGGATCAGGCCCTGGTCGTGGTACATGGCCACAACGCAGTCGCACTTGCCGGCAAGGGCCTTGAGGAAGATCGTGTCGCCGGGGAAGGGTCCGTCCACGGTTATCCCGGCCTCCTTGGCCATGAGGATGGCTGGGGCGATGATGCGGGTCTCCTCGTCGCCAAACTTACCATCCTCGCCGGCGTGGGGGTTCAGGCCCGCGACGGCCAGGCGGGGCTTTTCCAGGCCGAACCACTCGCGAAGGGCCCGGTCGGCCAGGTCGATGGGGTTAAAGACGCAGCCGATGGTGAATTGGTCGCGGAGGGCGATGATCGGCGTGTGGATGGTGGCCAGGACGACCTTGAGTTGCGGTGCGACGAACATCATGGCCACGTTGCGGGCGTGGCACTTGTCCTTGAGCAGTTCGGTGTGACCGGCGTACTTGTGGTACCCGGCCAGTTCCCACGCGGCCTTGGAAATGGGGGCGGTGACGATCGCGTCGATGAGCCCGGACCTGGCGGCCTCGATGGCATCGACGCAGAACGCCATGGACGCCCGCCCGCCGATCTTGTCGGGCCCGCGCTTCATGCGGGTGGGCAGGGTGATCTCGTCGTAGTCCAGCATCACCAGATCGTACGGGTATTTGCGGATGTCCTCGTGGTGCTCGCGGTAAAACGTCAGATCGACCTCCAGCATGTCGGCCGTGTAGCTCATCAGCTCGGCCAGGCCGAAGATGACGAACTTCGCCCGCCGGCGCAGCGATTCGTCGGAGAGCATCTTTACGATGATCTCCGGCCCGATCCCGGCCGGGTCGCCCATGGTCACGCCGATTGTCGGTCGATAATCCGCCATCTCGCTGCCGCCAGCATTTCAGCATTTCGTCCAAGCCACACAAACGCCCCGCGGCCACACCGGCCGAGGGGCGTCCTCCATGCACCATCTTACCGCGATTGGACCGCGGCGCGACCCGTAAAAAGTCAGTAGCCGGTGGATAGTCGCCGAAGTTGTCCGATAATTCAAAATGGTCCGACGCAGAGACTTTGCCGCCGCCCCGGCAGGGGCGGAGGAAGCGGCACTCCTTCGCCCCCGTCGGGGCGAAATGATAGGGGGGAGTTCTCCGTTCCACGGGTTTCGTTCGCCCGCCTTCGGCGGCGGCACTTCACCCGTGTCTACATTCCTCGGCCCCGTCGGGGCCAAACCGGCCACTGCGATCGTCTTCTTATCCTTTGAATCCCCTCGATTCGGAAATGGCGACACACACCACGGGCCACGAGCCTTCTTTCCCGCTTGTGCAGTGTATAACTCACGCTATACTGAGGTCTTGCCAAGGCATCAAAAAGCACTAGCAGTCCCCTTCGAGCCGAAGATCATGGACGCCGCAAGGCGAATCGCCAATTCGTATGACATTGTCCTGCGCTTCGAGGACGGCGAGTGGTACGGCCATGCTTTGGAATACCCGGAGGCGATGGGCGACGGGAAGACCGAGGCCGCGTGCGTTCGTGCGACTCGTCAGGCTCTGACGGTCGCCGTTGCCACAATGTTGGAGGATGGGCAAACCCCGCCGGCACCCGCTCGGGAGGGCATCCGCTCCGCCCAGGTCAACGTGCGCCTTACGCCTGAGGAAAAAGCCGTGCTGGAATCCAAGGCCAGCAGCAAGGGTTTCCGCGGCCTGTCGGATTTCATCAGGACAACGGTGCTGGCGGAGAAGTAGCGGGCCGGGGCCTACGGCGCGGAAGGGGGGACGGGCTGTTGCGATTCCAGCCAGGCCCGTCCCATCTTGACTAACAGGCGGTCATTTCGCCCCTTGTTCCAGCGGGCGAGGGAACTGATCAACAGAGTGCTGCCAAAATACAGTTGGATCATGCAGGCCACCCAGACGAGACAGTAGGAAATGGCTGATCCCTGTGCCAGCATAAGACTGAGAGTATCCACAGGCTTGCTGAAATCTCTCGGCAACAATGCGGGCAAGAAAACGGGCTGTTCCACAAGAAGCCATGCCCCGCCCCCCAGAAACAACAGCCCAAAGACAACCTCGATCCATCTACCGACGGTCCACGCTTTGGCGTTTTTCTCCATGCGCCGAAACAACTTATCCAGGTCGGCCAGATCATTTTCGGTCATTGGCATTTTCAGCCCCTTTCGAATGTGAAGCCCATGCTATCCCGCCGACGTGTATAAGACAACGGCGATACGCGGGATCAACTGGCCCCCGAACGACCTGGTGTAGATTCTTGCCTTACGGTTGTCACGCGCGGCCGCGACTTCGTATGGC
>Ga0265596_1001571_pt1 | contig 10699 bp, 4 predicted proteins | sample saktaG_FD_190143 | JGI IMG/M metagenome (GOLD analysis project Ga0265596, IMG submission 190143) | Saline water microbial communities from Sakinaw Lake, British Columbia, Canada - sak_2013_06_06_60m | ecosystem: Environmental > Aquatic > Non-marine Saline and Alkaline > Saline ...
CGAGGAACTTGACATGATAGTTTCTGATATTCCCGATGACTATCAGAAGCGTGCAGCCAAATACCGGGAAATGATGATTGAAAAGCTGGCCGACTTCGATGAAGCACTGATGGAAAAATACCTTTCTGAAAAAGAAATTACGGAGGCGGACATAAAAGCCGCCGCCCGTCATGCCGTACTGACTCTGTGCGTGACGCCGGTTTTTTGCGGAACCGCATTCAAGAATAAAGGCGTTCGGTTATTACTGGATGCAGTAGTCGATTATCTGCCGTCGCCTATCGACCGCGGAATTATTACTGGTTTGGATATCCATAATCCTGAGATTATTTTGTCTCGAAAACCGTCTTATAAACGGCCGTTTTCAGCATTGGCATTTAAAATTACAAATGATGCATACGTTGGTCAGCAGACATTTATCCGGGTCTATTCCGGCGAACTGGAAGCCGGCAGTTATGTGCTGAATTCAACCAAGGGTAAAAAGGAACGCATTGGCCGTATTTTGCGAATTCATGCGAATGATCGTCAGGAAGTAAAAATATTAAGGGCCGGTGATATTGGCGCTTTAATCGGAATCAAATACACCACAACCGGAGACACTTTGTGTGATGAAACGGACCCGGTATTGTTGGAAAATATTAAATATCCTGAGACTGTACTGGATATGAAAATTGAACCGGATTCAAAAAAAGAACGTGATCGTCTTTCCATTGCTTTAAGTAAAATGGCCCTGGAAGATCCATCATTTAAAGTACATTATGATGAAGAGACTGAGGAAACCGTTATTTCCGGAATGGGTGAACTTCACCTGGAAGTGATTGTCGATCGCCTTAAAACAGAGCATAAGGTTGATGTTAATGTTGGTAAACCTGCTGTAGCGTTCCGTGAATCAATTACCCGGGAAGTTGAATATAATTACAAATATAAAAAGCAGACCGGTGGTAAAGGACAGTTCGCGCACATTGTTTTTCGTCTGGAACCGAACAATAGAAATGGTCTGGAATTTCTTAATCTGGTCAAAGGTGGTAATATTCCTCGCGAATATATTCCATCCGTTGAAAAAGCATTTCGGGAAGCCATGAGTCGTGGACTTTATGCCGACTATCCGATGGTGGACGTTCGGTTTGTCTTGATTGATGGTAGCTATCACCCGGTGGATTCCAGTGAAATGGCATTTAAAATCTGCACAATTCAGGCTCTTCGGGAAGTAATCAATAAAGCTATTCCTCAACTGTTAGAACCAGTAATGAAAATCGAAATCAATACGCCCGATGAATATATGGGTGATGCGATCGGCGATGTGACCCGACGTCGGGGAAAAATTGAAAACATGCGCCGTCACCGTAAAGGATCACAAAAATTGACAGGAACTGTTCCATTGATGGAAATGTTTGGTTATGCATCGGCATTGCGGACAATATCCAGTGGGCGGGCTGCTTTTTCGATGGAGTTTTTAAATTACGCACCGTTGCCACGATCAATCGAGGAAGAGGTTGTGGCGGAAGTAAGGGCAAAAAAAGCCGCGAAGAAATAACGAATAGAAATTCCCTCGTAGAGACTCCTGAGGAATAAGTACCTCCAATGGAGTCCTTCGTGACCCGATGGAGGGGATTAATTGGAATTTGGTTTGCATTTTTAATCCAAATATTTAACGTAAAAGAAGCAGTTTCCTTGTTTTAGTAAAAACCTTATCATCTGAAGATGCAACGATTCTATATAAATACATTCCACTTGAAACATTATTTCCATAGTTATCTTTGGCATCCCATAAAATATTATAGTGCTTTGCTTGCTGATCTTGATTAACAAGTGTTACGACTTCTCGACCTATCAAGTCATAAATTTTTATGTTTACATGGCTTTGTTTCGGAATACCATAAAGGATATTTGTAACGGGATTAAAGGGATTGGGGTAATTTTGTTTCAGAGAATACTCTTTGGGTAATTGGCTCATTAGATATTCAATCCCTGTAACAGGGCTCACAATTACAATAAGAGAATCATAAACAGTGAATTCTCCATCGGAAACACTCAGAACAACAGTATCTTGACCCGACAAATTTTCCTCTACCCAAAATATTGCAGTTTTCATTGTATCGTTTATATGACAAAGGATAAAATTACTGCGAATATAAGACCAGTTTAAAGTTGAATCGGGATTGTCAATATCAAAAGCCAATTCCGCTAATAGAAGCGTATCGCGAACATTTGAATAAAACAATATGGAATCCGGCATTAACTCTGTGAAATAAGGCGGATCGTTTACCGGACGGACAGTAATAACAAAGGAAGCCTCATCAGAAAATTCGCCATCACTTACTTTTGCAAATAAAGTGTCTTTACCGAACCAATCTATTTGAGAACTTAGGGTAATGGAATCTTCATTCATTGTAACATATACATAGTCTGTATCGGAAAACGACCAAGTAAGGGAACTATCGGCATTGTCGGGATCATAAACGAAATCATAAAAGTATGATATGGCAAATTTCAATTGCTCATCTTCATCGAAACTTGTATCGGGTATTGTAGAAATTATTGGCGGGTCATTAACAAATATCACTGTTAAAATCACTGTTAAAGTATCGTTTAATTCACCATCGCTGGCTATTACAATAAAAGATGTGTCTTGCATCCCTTCAGACGGAATGCCATATACCGAATCTACATCTGAAGACAACCAGCATGGCAAATCGTCAAAAGAAAAAGTAATAGAAGAATCTTCAATATCACTTGCTGTAGCAAGATATTTAAAGTGTATGTCCTCAGTAGCAAATACGCTGTCGGCAGAAGTAATAACCGGCGCATCGTTTACCGGATTAACTATTATTCTCCATGAAGTAGTATCGCTTAAACTCTCATCACTAACAATTACCTGTATTGTATCGGTTCCATTCCAATCTGCTTGAGCGGTTAATAGTATGGAATCTTCGGTAGTAGTGATATTTATGTACTCTGTGTTACTGAATGCGATAGTTAAAGCACTATCAGCGTTATCAGGATCGTCAACGTACGTATAGAAATAAGAGAGAGCAACAGTTAACCGATCATCTTCATCAAAACTTGTATCGGGAATCGGAGATAAAACCGGAGGATCATTTACCGGATTTATTGTGATGCGCATGGTATCAGTATCAGCAGCGCCGCAGGTATCGTTTACAGTGAACAAGAAGGGAACGTTCTCTACAAAGTAATCATCAGTGGCTGAAAAAGTTAAAATATGCGTCATCGGATCAATGACGACTTTAATACTGCCTTCCTCTGACGCTATTCCAGAAGTTTGACTGTCTGCCTTTGAGGTGATTGAACTTCCTCTGAATTTGTTAGTAAGGGGTATTCCTTTCGACTTAATATTGGCTGATTTCTTCGATACATATCTATTTGCCACTTGATAAAATTTTGTTAAAACATCACTATTTTGACCTGCACTCAACAATAAACCATCTCCGTCAATAAGAGAAACGTCCCAGATTAAAGACGAACTGGGATCATCAACATCAACTACGTAATTATCCAAATCTAAACTAAGGGAATCATCTTCTACAAAGGATGTATCCGGTATATCGGAAATAACCGGCACGTCGTTCACCGGATTAACAGTAACTATTAAATTTGTCGTATCAGAAAGTTCTCCATCTGTGACAATTACTTTTAAAATATCCTTACCATACCAGTTTAATGGAGATGAAAAAACAACTTTATTGACAGAAATCAATGTAAATACAGAGTCATTTCCTTCAATGTTCCACACAAGCGCTGAATCTGCATCGTCTATATCTTCCACATAATCAAACCAATCTGATAAAGGATGTTCAAAGGTGGTATCCTCATCAAATGACGTATCGGGTAAAGGTGAAGTGAACATGGGCGGATCGTTCACATTTTCAACAGTTAGAGTATAAGTCTTCACATCTATAGCGTTGCTGTCGTCAGTTACAACTACGGTTACTATCGCCCCAACATCATCATTATCCGGTAGCCAACTGATCTCACCGGTAGAACTGTTAATGGACATGCCGTCAGGATAGACCGTTAAATTATATGTCAGGTGATCTCCGTAAACCATATCAACATCTGTGGCTTCAACAGTAAAACTATATTCCTGGTCTTCTGTTGCGTTTGGAAGTTCTGTTGTTGTAATCTCTGGTGCATCGTTCACCGGATTAACTATTATTCTCCATGAAGTAGTATCGCTTAAACTTCCATCGCTAACAATAACCCCTATTGTGTCAATTCCATTCCAGTTTGTTTGAGAATATAATAGTAAAGAATCTCCGGAAGCACTGGCATTGATATAATCGGTGCCATTAAACACAAAAGATAAGGTGCTATCGGCATTGTCAGGATCGTCAACGTACGTACAGAAATAAGAGAGAGCAACAGTTAATCGATTATCTTCATTGAAACTTGTATCGGGAATCTCGGAAAAAACCGGAGTATCGTTGCTATTGACAACTTCCAGATTAAATTTTGTGTTTACCATCGCTGAAGAATCATCTGTCGCTTTTACTTTAATGATTATTTTCCCTACATCATCATTTGAGGGAATACCACTAAAGGTTCTTGGTAAAGACGCTTCAAAACGTAACCATCCCGGCAAATCACTATCATCGGACAGGGTAGCGCTGTATCTCAAACTGTCTCCAAAATCTACATCATTAAAAACAGAGTCACCAAATGTAAATGTAAATAAGGCATCCTCATAGGTTGACTGATCCGGAATTAGAAAGGCTACAGCCGGAGTATCATTGGTATTATGCACAATCATTGTAAAATTCTTTTCATCTGTGGCGCTGCTATCATCTGTAACTAATACCGTTATGGTTGTATCTCCTACATTATCATTATCCGGTAACCAATTTATTTCTCCTGTCTTTCTGTTAATGGTCATACCTTGTGGATATACAGATAATCTATATATCATATGATCTCCATAGGGTAAATCAATGTCTGTGGCTCCTATAATAAAAATATATCCCTGATCCTCAACAGCATCATCTATCAATGCGGTGACTATTACCGGAGCATCATTGGTATTATTGATGTGTAATGAGTAGATCTTTGTATCCGTAGCGCTACTGTCATCGGTTACCACTACCGTAACCGTCGTATCACCCACATCACTATTGTCAGGCAGCCAACTGATTATACCTGTTGTACTATTTATGGTCATGCCAGCAGGTTTAACAGATAAACTATAGGATAAATGATCACCGTAAACCCAATCCGCATCTGTGGCTTCAATAGTAATATTGTAGGCCTGATCTTCTATTGGATTAGAAAGTTCTGTCGTCGTTATCTCGGGCGCATCGTTGATTGGCTTAACGATTATTTTCCACGAAGTAGTATCGCTTAAACTTCCATCACTGACAACGACATCCAAAGTATCAATACCACTCCAATTTACCTGAGCAGATAATTGAACCGAATCTGCTGTAACATTTACATTGATATTATCTTCATCAATAAATATAAACGATAAGGTATTATCCGCATTGTCAGGATCGTCTACAAAATCATAAAAATAGGAAATAGCGATTGATAATGGCTCATCTTCATTAATGCTTTTATCGGGTATTGTGGAAAAAACCGGGGGATCATTGACATTTCCTATAGTTAATGTATATGACTGTGTATCCGTAGCACTGCTGTCATCAGATATTAATACCGTAATAGTCGTATCACCTACGTCTTCATTATCCGGTAACCAACTTATTATACCAGTCGTGCTGTTAATGGTCATCCCTTCAGGATAAACCGATAAACTATAGATCAGGTGATCTCCGTAAACCAAGTCAGCGTCTGTGGCTTCAACCGTGAAACTGTAGGCCTGGTCTTCAGTGGCGCTGGGAAGTTCAGTCGTTGTTATCACAGGAGCATCGTTGACAGGCTTGACAGTTATCTTCCATGATGTCGTATTGCTTAGACTGCCATCGCTTACAATGACCTCTAAAGTATCAGAACCATTCCAATCTAACGGTGAAGATAAATGAACCGAATCGGCTGAAGTGCTCACAATAACATTATCCTGACCGATAAATGTAAAAGCCAGAGCGTTATCTGAATTATCCGGATCATTCACATAATCGTAAAAATAGGAAATAGCGATCGATAATGGCCCATCTTCATTAATGCTTTTATCCGGAATCTCAGTGAAAACCGGCGGATCATTTACATTAGATATTGTCAGAGTAAAAGATTGTGTATCCGTTGCGCTACTGTCATCCGTCACCACTACCGTCACCGTCGTATCGCCCACATCATTATTGTCAGGCAGCCAATTGATCTCACCGCTATAACTGTTAATGGACATGCCGTCAGGATAGACCGTTAAACTGTAGTTAAGGTGATCGCCGTAAACCATATCAACGTCTGTAGCTTCAATGGTAAAACTATATTCCTGGTCTTCTGTGGCGTTGGGAAGTTCATTTGTTGTTATCTCTGGTGCATCGTTTACTGGTAATACAGTAATAGTAAGACTATCAATAGTCTGAAATCCCCAGGGGTCTGTACAAATAAAACCAATTTTTTCAGATCCATTCCAGTTTTCAACTGGAATAAAACGGGCTTCGTGACTGTTCATATTTATATTTACAACAATATTATCTGAACTATTTGAGGAAACATTCAATAGACTATCATTGTCATCTGAATCAGATATAAAATCGTTTACATTTAAAAATAAAGTGTCGTCTTCGGAGACAGAAGTATCAATTAGTTCCATTTGAGGATGACTGTTCAGCGCAAAACTCGTATCTGCCCAATTGCTCCAAAATGTACCGTTTTTTACACGGGCTCTAACATAATATGTTAAATCTTTATTTAAAGCGTCCCCCGCGTAAACTACAAAGGCATCAGACGAACTAATTTCCCCAGTATCCCAAATTTCCGTTATCGTCCAATTAGTATCTAAACCTACTTGCACCTGATAACCCGATTGAGGGCTTGAAAGAGGGTCTGAATATGTCCAGCTGACTAAAGGAGTTGAATCCAAAATATGAAAAATGTCATTCGTACCGCCTACATCTATATTGGTTATATCAGGCGGTGGTGTCTGGGCAACGATGAATGAATAATGTTTTGCAGGATCAGTTTTTGAGACAATCTTTATCTCATCTCCAACATTAGCACCGATAATATCATTGATGTTATCGGTCGATCCTTGGACACTTGCCGTTACTCTGAAAATCCCTGTACTATCTCCAGATTCAACCAGTGTAGCAATTACCGTATCTTGCAATGACAGATTTGTAATATATACTGGTGTTAAATCTGGACAATATGAGTTAATATCAATAGCTTCAAGTTGGATAAATAAATCTGACCCTATATAAACGCTATCAGTCAAACCTTGATCATAGTTAAAATCTTCTTTTAAGGAAATAAGGTTTATATTATTTGGTAATCCAGGTAATGTGTCTGAAGGTGAATTTAGAAATGGTACGAAATCAACAAATCCTAAGCCAAAATCATCATAGAAATCATAAATCATATTGTTCGCTATATAAGTTGAATCTTTACTGAAAAAAAAGTTCTTTGTAAAATCCCAATGACCAGAATCTTGTGTAAGTTTTATGCCATAACCGTTATTATTAAAAAACGTATTATTGTTACCATGTATTTTACCTTCAAGTACTGGTCCAGAACCATTTCCGTAAAAATAATTACTATATATATTTACAGTAAAATCTCCTAAAGGAAATGATACCGCTTGGCCCATATCATAAGAATAATTTCCAACGAACGTATTATTAATAATGGTAGTATTTCCATTAATATAAATTGCACCTCCACCATGACTAGGTATTGACCCAGGTGTTCCATATAACTCAGCATAGTTATTCTTAAAAAAATTATTTTTAAAGTAACCTGATCCGCTAATTGCACCCCCCATAGCCCAACGTGATGCTCTAACATAATTTTCAATAAAAGTGCAATTCACTATCGTACCACCATCGCTAATTGCACCTCCTCTCGAACTATCACCACCAGGAACTTTATTGCCTAAGAATGTGGAATTTTGAATAATATTACTTCCGCTTATACCTCCTCCCTGTCCGTTTAAGCCAGCTTCATTATCTATAAAATTACAATTATTAATTATGTTGTTATTTCCATATAGTGCTCCCCCCGAACCACTACGATTTTTGATAAAATCACAATCTTCTATTTCTAAACTTCCGCCGTATATCGCACCTCCACGATTATTGCTATAATTAGCTTGGTTATTAGAAAATACGCAATTAATAATTTTCCCTGATAGTCCTGTAAAATATATTGCACCGCCTTTGCCGTATCCAGAGCAGTAATTATTTTTAAAAATACAATTATTTACTATTATAGTACCTTCACATGCGATTGCACCTCCAAGAGAATTTCTTGAATTACTAACATTATTTGAATAAAAAATCACATCTTTAACAACAAGATTGTTCAGGGAGTAAATTGCTCCACCATATTGATCATAAAGTCCTAACTTTCCACTTGTGTTATTTGAGAATCTTGAATTCTCTATATATAAATTAACTTCTGAAAATATTGCACCACCATTTCCAACATTTGAACCTCCAAATTCGATTACACAATATTTAAAGATACTCCCACTAATATAAGTTGAATCATTAATTATAATAGAACCTGAAGCCGTATTTGAAAATTTGATGTTTCTCCAAGGGTGTGAATCAGGCATATCGCTATTTGCTGTAAATAGAATACTGTCGCTTTCTGTACCAACTGCAATTAATTCTCCGTCAATCTGCAGATATTTATCTTCACTAAACTTAATGACAACACCTGGCCCTATTGTAAGGGTAACGCCACTCCAGACTAATATATCATCGGTTACAATATATGGGCTGCCAGCAGAGTCCCAGGTTGTGTTTGAATTGATTAATCCGCTTATTTCAGTTTGTGCGAATGCAAAAGAAAAGACTATTAAAATTGAAAATGACAATCGTGAAATGATTTTTAAGTAAGCCATCATATCCTCATTATTTGGAGTCTCAAATGTTGATAATATTTGTAATTATTATGTTTGAAAAATGCGGGGTAAACCATTGTGTCCTTTTTATTGTGTCGTGCATTTCAAGATAATGGTGATTAACGATAGTCTTAGAAATCTTGTTTCATAGATTACCTGAGGACAAGATGGAACGATTGGACATCATTTTACTATCTTAATCTGAAAATTGACAAATCGTATTCAGTATCTGTTAGGGACGATGTTATCTTAATACTACCATTATTAAAAGAAATTTCATTTAAATGATTATTTGAAATAAAACCTCCTTCAATATCAGATAACTCTCCAGATTGTATTCTTCGAGAAAGTTGCCCTGCAATATATTTAGCAAGAGAATTAGATTCTCCTATTCCTTTACCTCCAATAGCGAGACCTGTTTCTCTATAGTCAGCGGGATATCGAGAAGCATATTCAATTGCTATCTGATAGGGGGAAAGAAATGGTCGCCCCAAATGATGGCCTTCTCGATAATAGACTACTTCTTGAAGGATTTCACGGATACGTTCTTCGAATCTTAGATTATTCCATTGAGACATTTTCTAACTCCTCTTTTAATATTTTAATGACGGAAGAAGTCACAAGCAGGAAGGGAGTTAAATCGTTTTTATGAGATATGAACATCAATTAATCCAAAATATCGCGAATAAAATAAGAACGCCACCCATTCCTGTCTATTGCATTGACTTGTCAGGTCACTTTGTTTAAATATGAAATACTTCTTTAACCCAATCATCTTCTTCATCAAAAGGGCCACGGATTGATTTGTATGCACCTCGACTTGGTACTTGTCTTTCCAATCCCTTTACAAACCAATCAATGTATACTCTTTTATCTTCATTGTCTATTTCCTTTACAACTCCCAAGGCGCGAATAGCGATATTTGGAGAACCTTTCCCAAGCATCCTTTTTATTGCAATTCTATCTCCTGGCTTTATTTGATCTCGTAGTTTTGCTTGTGCGGGCTGATCTTTATCATCATGGCCAAGAAACCAATAACCTCTTCTTACGAACTTTTCAGATTGGTCATCTTGACCTCCCCACATCGCACCAACAACCCAATAATTTGGCATTTCACTATCTCCTTTATTTGTCTAACGTTTTTTTTTATGCTTAACATTTCATTCATCTTAAGGTTTCTCTATAGACAAACTTTTAAACCAATTTTGTGGATTTTTGCTCATTGTAAGTCTATTTTAATCATTTATTATCCGATCTTCAAGTTTTAATGAAAGTACCTCTTTATATAGGTTGTTTTATTTTAAATTGGTTGGCAGGTTACACAGTAGCATAGACACTTCCCGGATCGCGAAAATGCCCCAGCCAACGATAAAACTCCGCTATCGATGCTTGTCTGTACCCTTCGATCCATCTCATCTTGCCTTCGGATATTGAAAATGATCCTCCCGATATTGAAACAGACCCTTCGGATATTAACATTCAAGCTCCGGAGCTTGAAAGAGAAGCTCGAAAGCTTGTTTTTTAACCTTTCGACCTTGTAAAACAAGCTCGCGACCTTGATTTTCAATCTCGGGACATCGATTTTTAATCTCCGAACCATGAAATCACTCCAAAATGCACCTGCCAGGTCTTTCGTAATACCCAGTATAAACCCGGATCAGAACACGTAAATCTGGCAGGTGCATGATTCATTTGACTTTTAGGTTGTAGTAGTACTTTTTT
>Ga0265596_1001572_pt1 | contig 10696 bp, 10 predicted proteins | sample saktaG_FD_190143 | JGI IMG/M metagenome (GOLD analysis project Ga0265596, IMG submission 190143) | Saline water microbial communities from Sakinaw Lake, British Columbia, Canada - sak_2013_06_06_60m | ecosystem: Environmental > Aquatic > Non-marine Saline and Alkaline > Saline ...
TGACAATCTTCCCAATTTATTACCATCTTCGACCAATCCCAGATAATGGCTTTTTATTCCCAAAGATTTAAGTTTTTCAAAAAAATAAGCAGCTGAGAGGCATAAAGATTCACCCTTGTTAGGAATATGGTCTGGCATCTCTCCCCAATCAAATACTGAATAACGATCTGAAAAAATAAATCTTCCTCTGCCGCTCTTAATCGGACTTGGATGTTCTAGCACTTCTAAATCTTTTACACTGCCCATTAATTTGCTCCTCTCTATTAATTCACCAATTTACCAATTCTCCGATTTACCAATTAAATTAATCTTTAGTTTTAAATGTATAGGAGATACAAGATACGAATCCTATCCGCTACACGCTAAACGCTATACGCTATATTTTTATATCTTTTATCTTCTGAACCATTGCTTCTCTATAATCTTTAAGTCTTTCTCTAATTTTAGAATTTTCGATAGCTAATATGTGCGCTGCCATTAGTCCGGCATTTTTGGCATTTCCTATTCCTACTGTAGCCACTGGAATGCCACCAGGCATTTGAACCATAGACAATAAAGAATCAAGCCCTCCCAGGGCTTTTGTTTCTATAGGTACTCCGATAACCGGTAAAAGTGTTTTAGCGGCAATTACTCCGGCAAGATGAGCCGCCCCTCCTGCACCGGCAATTATAACCTTGAAACCCTTTTCTTCTATCCGGGCTATATATTCAAATAGTAAATCGGGAGTCCGATGAGCCGAGAGTACCTTCATTTCATAAGAAATACCTAATTCATCTAATGCTTCAGCTGCTTTTTTCATAGTTTCTTTATCTGATATACTTCCCATGATTATCGCTACTTTATCATCCATAACCTTTCTCCTTCATTCCCCGAATTTTTTATTGATTCAATTAATAAAAACTTTATCACAAATAAAAAAGCCCAGACAATAGAAATTCCATCAATTAGAGTGGAACCTCTCCGCCTGGGCTTTTAATCCTCCGGTGTAGTATAAAATAAATATACTTTGCACCACTTGGTTCTAATCTTATCTAAGCATAAATACAATATTTACAAAAATAAATAAGCTTAAATAAGCGATTCCCTAAGGTGCACTTCCACTCGTAGCCTGTCGTGATTTACGGTCACATGGTAGAAACACCCTTGCCATATTCAAGAGTTTATACGAGTATCTATTATTTAATTTTTAAAATTTTATTTGACTAAAATATAACATTAATATAATATCTTGTCAAATTTCTGAGGTCATTATTAATGCTCCTTTCTCTGGGGGTGGAGTTCAATCAAAATGGAGTCCACCATTCTGATCGATAATTTCACCGGTAATAAATCCCGCCAGAGGATGCACCAGAAACCTTACCGTGTGGGCCACTTCTTCGGCTTCGCATAATCGCTTCACCGGAATCTTTTCGATTATCGCTTTCAGCTGCTCTGTTGAAAGTTGTTCCATCACCATGGGAGTTTTTACGTAAGCCGGTGCTATACCATTCGCGGTGACTCCGAAAGGAGCCAACTCCGCAGCGAGACTAAAAGTAAGGGAAATCAGGGCTCCTTTAGAAGTGGAATATGCCGTTCCTGCAGTGATACCGCCAGATTTCGCAGCCAGAGAGGAAATATTTATGATTCTCCCCCAGCGTTTCTTCTTCATATCCTCCATTACGGCCCGGGAAAAGTAGAAGGCACCGTCAAGATTGACAGAATGAACTTTCTTCCATTCCTCCGGCGAAGTTTCAACAACTTTATGATTCGATACTATTCCAGCATTATTCACCAGCACATCTACCGTACCCCAAATATTCTGAACCTTTTTCACCACGGCCTCTACAGCCTTGGGATCGCTTATATCGCAATCGATTGAAAGAGTTTGGCCGGCGGGTAAAGCCCCGGCAAATTCATCCAATTTTTTCCGGTCCAGATCTACCAAAACGACACGAAAGCCGTCTTCAATCAGACCAGCCGCAATGGCGCGGCCAATAAATCCGACAGCACCGGTTACCAGAGCAATTTTTTTCCCGTACATATATTTAGTCTCCTTTAATTTTTTGTCTCAAATAAATAATAAAACCGGCATCATTAACGATGCAAAATATAGTGAAGCCTTTTGCCAAGATCCCGAGCTTCTTCCGGTGTCGGAGTAGAGGTTTGAATAAAAATCCCTTTTTGACCGAAGAATTCAATAAGTTTTCTGGAATATTCCGCCAGATCTACTTGAGTGTCCTTCCCGTGGTCCCAATAGTAATGACGGAGATTTAAAGCGGTCTTTCCCGCTGCAGCTTTCCGAATTACTTCCCAGTTCGGATTTTGGGGAATGGTAAGATCCAGGCCCCGGAGGCCTTCTATTTCCATCATCGGTTCCACCACATTCTGAACGTCACCACAGGAATGCACCACGATCCCTCCAAAGGCTCGAGAAATCAAGGAATTATATTTTACTCCAAATTCCCGATAGAGATTCGGCGACATGAGAGCCGCTGTATCGTCACTGATACGCACACCTAAATCCCGTGGGATATACCACATTTCATGTCCCATAGTAAAAAGGTTTTTTATACGCCTAAGTTGTTCTCTGATATAATCAATGGTCGCCGCAGTTACCTTCTCCATAAGAATATGGACTTCCTTCGGATAAATCATCATAGCTACGATAAAAGAAGTATAATCCCAAATCAGGGAGGCCGTAACCAGAGGGGACGGCACATTTACCAGCCGAAGGGGCAGGTCTGAATGCGACTGGAAAAATTCGATCCGATCATAGGCTCTTTTATAAATCGGATTGTTTATCGGATCGGGGACTTCAAGTTTATATACATCGTTTACGTTTTCTTCACGGATGAGAGGTTTGATCCAAGGATCTGCTTCATTATTTACTATATGTTCGCAACCGAAAGCGGAAGCTATAATACCGATACCCTGGTTCGGCTTAATATTAGGAATTCCATAATCATATATTCCTTTTCTTTGCTTATAAAAATTTATGTTCCATGCTAACTCCGCATCGTCGTCGGAAAAAAACTTGGTGCTCGCTGCATGGAACGGGCCGATTTCGATGAGAAATGGAACTTCCTCCACCTCCTGAAGAAACCAGTTTTTCCGAATAAAATCTTTTTTATTTTCAATCGAAAGTATATTCAAAGACATCTATTTATCCTCCCATAATAAGATTCGGCAATACCGTTACAAACCCCGGGAAAATCACAATTAGAATCAGGACCACAAAAAGAGGAATGAGGAAAGGTAAAGTTGATTTGACGACCTCTTCGAATTTCAATCCCGACACCTTAACCATAACGAAAAGAACGATCCCGAAAGGCGGCGTCAAGAGTCCGATCATAAGGTTGAGGACCATGACCACACCAAAATGAACCGGATCGATTCCCACCTTCTCGATGACGGGCATGAGCATCGGTCCAAGAATAAGAATCGCTATAGTAGAATCAAGGAAACAGCCGACCACCAATAGGAATACGTTGATGATCAGCAGGATGTGAAGCGGATTTTGACTTATGGAGACGAGCCATTCAGCGACCTTGATGATCATTCCCGACCGCATGAGAATCCATCCATAGAGGGCTGAAGCAGCGACCAAGAACCCGATCATGGCGGTTTCCCGGGCTGTTTCAATAAATGCACGGCCCACGTCTTTCAGAGAAAGCTCCCGCATAATGAACACGCCGATAATGAGGGCATAGCAGACCGCTACCGCGGCGGCTTCCGTAGGAGTAAAAACACCAAGCCAGATACCACCCAGCAGGATGATGGGAGTGAGGAGAGGAAGGAAAGCCTCGGTAAAACTCCGGAAGGCGATCGCAAAAGTCGGGAACGGCTGCCGCGGAAAATTATGCTTTTTCGCGTAAAAAGCCACCATGAGCATGAGGATACCGGCCATCAGAAGGCCGGGGACGACCCCCCCGAGGAAAAGCCTTCCTACGGAAACACCGGATACGAAGGAAAAGACAACCATCGGAATACTGGGCGGGAAAATAGGCCCGATAGTTGAAGAAGCCGCCGTAACGGCAACGCTGAACTTCTTTGGGTAATTGCTTTTTGTCATCGCATCCAGCTCGATCTGACCAAGCCCCGCAGCATCGACAACAGCGGCACCGGACATTCCCGCAAAGATAAGACTCGCTACAACGTTCGCATGGGCCAGCCCGCCGGGAAGGAACCCGACCAAGGTATCCGCAAAACTAAAAATCTTTTTCGTAATTCCCGCAGTATTCATGAGCTTCGCCGTAAGAATGAAGAGCGGAATCGCGATCAGGAGGAAGTTCTGAAGGCCGAACTGCATTTTCTGAGCCAGTACCGAGAATTGAAAAACCATCCCACCTCCAACAAGAGCGGCACCCAAAGCAGACAGCGCGAGGGCCATGGCAACAGGTAGTCCTATAAGCAGAAGAACGATAAGACCTAAGGTAAGGATAAGGATCATGATACACCTCCCGGTTTGGAAGGACGAGGTTTCTTGCTGAACACATCGTTATAGATATTAATGCATAGATAAAAGATCATGATTATTCCGGAAATAAGGAGAATTAAATACATATATCCTATTTTCATCCAGTCCACCGTCGGAAGTCCGATAGTCCAGTTGAATTTCAAGTTTTGATACGAGCCAATGACGAAAATAACGAAGAAAGGAATCATAAGGAGCCGTCCGATAATACGAAAAATCTTTTGTACTCCTTCACTCAGACGGTCCATCAATACGGTGATTTTAATATGGGATTCGTCCTTCATAATTGCTGCGGAACCGATAAAAACTAAAAAAATAAAGCTGAATTGAGCCAAATCTACAGACCAGGAGGTAGGAATTTTTAAAAATACCCGATAAACTACTGTAAGAATGGCAATAAGGAACATAAACAAGAGAAGGATTGCATTAAGACCTTCCAAAAACTTTTTCACTCGTAAAACTCTCTTTCCGAATCGCAGAAAACGATTCTTTTACTTTAAGAAAAAAGGTAAGACACCCACCCGGTAATTTTTACCGGTTCGTGGGTGTCTATTATATACCTTACAGGATTACTTCAGAGCTTCTTGTACTTTTGCATAGAAAGCAGAATCCCACTCATCCTTCGCCAACTGATCAAGGACAGGCTGGACAGCCTTCTTGAAGGCAACTTTGTCTACTTCGATGAGAGTCATGCCAAGTTCCTGCAGTTCCTTTACGAACATAGCATCTCCGTCTTTGGTGATGGAATTTGCATAAGCCACACCCTCATCCATAGCTTTGGTTAGAAGAGCCTGATCGTCCTTGCTCAGAGTATTCCACCACTTAGCGGAAGACAGAATCCGGGCGGCCGAGTAGATGTGCTCGGTAGCGATCAGGTACTTCTGAGTCTCATAGAATTTGTAGTTTAGAATGGTTTCCGGCGGGTTTTCCTGGGCTTCCACTACGCCGGTTTTCAGGGCCATATAAACTTCGCCAAAAGCGATGTTCGAAGGAAGAGCACCGAGGCTTTCCCATACTTTGAACCAGGAGCTTACTGGGGGCAATCGCATTTTGAGGCCTTTTACATCCGCCACGGATTTAATGGGGCGGTTGGCGGTAAGATACCGGGCTCCGCGAAGAATGACTCCGTCTGTCCGTACTCCCCGTTCTTCCTCAATCATTGCAGAAAGCTCTTTTCCCGGTCCCTGCCAAAATTTCCAGAAATCATCCTGACTTGAAAATACGTAGGGGACTTCAGAAATACTATATTTGGGGAAATAGGTGGAAATATCATTGGTACCGAGTGCGCCGTATTCCACAGAACCCTGGGACAGCATTTCAAAGGTCTGGCGTTCGTCGCCCATGGCGCTCGCCGGATGAATCAGGATTTCAATCCGACCGCCGGAGCGTTCCGCTACCAGTTCTTTAAACTTAACTAGCCCCTTATCTTGAGGAGAATTCGATGGATAAGTAGAAGCGATATTGACGGTAACCTTATTCGTTGCCTGCGCTGTAGCCACAAGAGACAACACCAATACTAATATAAGCGAGAGAATTAAGATTCTTTTCATTTTTCTTTAACTCCTTTAATTTTAATATTTTTCTTTTCAGTCAAGAATCGGTCAAGAATATCCAATTTAGCCAAAAAATTTAAAATCTTTTTCCCCAGCTCTCACCCCCTTTTAAAGCACAATACTCAGCGAATGTGACTGATGTGCTTTTCCTTTTTCTTTTCCGGGATCGATCAGAAATTTATTGTTTGTTCATTAAACATTCTCTCTATTAAATTTCATAACTATTTTTAAAAATAAACTTATACGCCTGAATAAGCCATGAAACCACCATTAACTGGTATAACAGTTCCTGTCACAAAACCTGAAGATTTATCATCGCAAAGCCAAATTAATGTGCCTAGTAAATCTTTTGGTTCTCTAAATCTCCTCAACGGGGTATGACTTATTATTTTTTCTGATCTTTCTGTTAAAGAACCATCTTTATTAAGTAGAAGATTTTTATTCTGCTCTGTTAAGAAAAACCCGGGGGCTATTGCATTTACTCTAATACCAACGTTAGCCATATACACCGCAAGCCACTGTGTAAAATTACTTATTGCAGCTTTTGCACTACTGTACGCGGGAACTTTTGTCATTGGACATGGAGCACTCATAGAAGACATATTAATAATTGTTGCGCCTTTTTTATTAACCATTTTTTTAGAAAAAACTTGCGTAGGTATTAACGTTCCCATAAAATTTAAATTAAACACAAACTCAAATCCCTTTGGATCCAAATCAAAAAAAGTCATAATGTTTTTGCCATTATTTTCTAAATCTCCTATTTCTAATATTTCCTTTGTAGTAGTCCCTTTAGGATGATTACTACCTGCACCATTAATCAAAATATCACAAATACCAAGCTCTTTTAAAACAATTTTTTCTGCCTTAACTACACTTTTTACATCTAAAACATCATATACAACTTCAATTGCCTTTCCACCTTTGCTTTTTATCTTATCAACAACAGATTTTGCTGCATCTAAACGCAAATCCAATATAGCAACTTTGACCCCATGCCTAGCAAGTTCTTGGGCAAAAGCTCCACCAAGTACTCCACCGCCACCTGTAACTACTGCAACTTTCCCATTTAAATTTGAATACATTTTGATTTTTCCTTCCCTTCTTTATTTATTGCTCCCCATAATCCGTTTAGATAAGCGACTCCAAGCGCTCTATCGTATAATCCGTAACCAGGTTTTGTTTTTTCTCCCCAAATCATTCTTCCATGATCAGGTCTAATATATCCATCAAAGCCAATATCATAATATGCTTTCATTATTTCATACATATCTAATGAACCATCTTCAGTTTTATGTGAGCTTTCGTCAAAATTTCTACCTTTGTGGAATTTAATATTCCTAACATGCGCAAAATGAATTCTTCCTTTTTTACCAAAATATCTAATAAGTTCTGGAATATTATTGTCACGATTTGCACCCAATGAGCCACTACATAAAACTATACCGTTATATTTACTATCTACTAAACTTATTAATCTCTCCAAATCTTTTTTTGATTTAATTATTCTTGGTAATCCAAAAATTGACCACGGAGGATCGTCCGGATGAATAGCCATTTTTGTATCCAATTCCTCAGCTACAGGAATAATCTCTTTTAAAAAGTATTCCAAATTTTCCCATAGTTTTTCTTCATTAACATTTTTATATTCTGTATACAAACCTTTAATTTTATTAAGTCTCTCTTCTTCCCATCCTGGCATATTAAACCCATCAAATTTTTCTAGCATTTCCTTAAATATATTATCCTTATCGATTTTTTCAAATATTTCCTCTTTATATGAGAAAACGGTCGACCCATCCGGTAATTCTTTAGACAAGTCAGTTCTAAACCAGTCAAAAACTGGCATAAAATTGTAACATACTACCTTTATACCTAATGTTGATAAATTTTTTAAGGTCTCTTTATAATTTTCAATATACTTATCTCTCGTAGTAAGTCCCAATTTTATATCTTCGTGGACATTTACACTTTCAATCACTTCTAATTTTAATCCATAACTTTCTACTTCTTTTTTTAATCTAAGTATTCTATTTAATTCCCATACTTCTCCAACTGGTATATCAAGAATAGTTCCAACAACCCCTGTTACTCCAGGAATCTGTTTTATTTGATTTAAGCTAATATTATCGTTTTCAGAACCATACCATCTTAATGTTACCTTCATATTATATTTAATTCTGCCTTCTTATAAAAAAATAATAAACAATTTATTCTAACTCTCTTAAGAAATACAATTTCTACAACTTAATAATTTCAATTATTCTTAACTTATGTTATATCCTATCTTTTCATTTCATCAATAGCCTTTCTTTTGTATACATCAACGGAAATACTCAGGATACTTTCTTTTCATTTCATCTTCCTCGAAAAGCAACTTCTCAAGATGCTTTTTTATTGTCAATTCCGCTTTATTTCTATCCTTTTTGCGAATGGAATCAAACATTGCACTATGTTGTTCTATCAAATTCCTTAAAATATCTTTGTCCCAAAGAGTCATTACCCTAATACGCTTATAATGGCTACTTACAGTCTGTATAACTTCCCAACACATTTCCTTCTTACAGCTCGAGTAAATAATACGATGAAATTCCTCATCCAATTTAATAAACCTTTTATAATCAATGTTTTCGATACACTCTTGCTGACATTTCAAATTCTTCTCAATTATTGGCAGGAGTTCAGATGGAAAATTATCCATTGCAATATTAAACACGGCAACCTCAATGCATGCCCTAATAAATCGTTCCTCCTCTACCCGCTTAAGGTCGATTTTAGATACTACAGTTCCTCTTTGAGGAAGTATTTCTACTAGGCCTTCACGTTTTAACTTAATAAACGCCTCTCTTACCGGAGTACGGCTCACATTTATCTGCTTGGATACTTCCTTTTCACTCATTAAAACACCTGGCTTAATATTCCAGTTGATAATATTTTTCCTTATAATACTGTAAACAAAATCACTAACCTTTGTACTTATATTAGATCCTGGTATTTCAAGTTGATATTTAATTTTAATCACCTCTATACTATTTTATATTTAAAATATTCTAATTAAAATTATTTACTCAATTTAAATTTTCCTATAATATAAACTACTGCAAATGCTCTGGCTTCAGAATGTAACTAACATATTTTGTGTGACAGATTTGTATTAATTTATCAATGTGCGGTACCACTTTATTAAGTGGAGAAGTTGAGTTAGTCATTTGCATATTTATATACTACCATACTACCATACCATTAATCAAGTCAATTTTTCATGTGCGTTGTTAATTTTTTAATTATAACTTCCTATTATTATCATTATTTTATCATCCATATCTTCTCTCCTTAATTCTCTTAAATTTTTATTGATTCAATTAATAAAAACTTTATAACAAATAAAAAAGCCCAGGCAACAGAAATTCCATCAATTAGAGTGGAACCTCTCCGACTGGGATTTTAACCCTCCGGTGTAGTATAAACAAATATACTTTGTATCACTTGGTTCTATTAGTGTCAAATTATGTGTGAAAAAATCAAGTTAAAAAGTTTTTCTGAATTGACAATTCTCCGCCAAACAAATTTTACAAGAATCATCTCCTTTAGATGTTATGATAATTTCTTTTCCTATTCCTATTACCCAGGATAGTGATTTTTTGGGAACCATCATATAAGACTCAGTTAATTTTACTCCAATTTTATCGGCTGGAATAATTTGAAAAATATTTTTCTGTTGGCTTATATTCCAATCACTGGAACCAGGACTGAAATATTTAGTAGTTTGAAAATTTTGCTCTCTTGCCTCCTGGCAAATTACACTTTGAATATAATTACTTAAAAATTTAGAGGCTACTGTTCCCACAGCATCAAGAGCCATGGCCTTAGGATATTCGTTCTTAGCAAATAATTCAGCCACTTTTTCTTCTAAATTTTTACCTATGGTTGATAACCCAAAAGCTAAGTAACTCGTTCCTCTTAATAAATTAATCATAGAATTATTAGTTTCTAAATATAACCCATTTTCTAAGTTAATTCTTCCTTCTGAACTTATATTTCTAATCATTAACTTAGAATAAATCCCTTTAGGTTCAAAAAGACAATAACCTTGTTCAATTTCTTTTCGAGTGGTTTCTAAAATCATTTCATCAGTTTTGCCTGCTTTATTACGGTGATAACCTTGATATCTTAAAACTTCTTCTTCGTCTATTTTTAATTTAATATTTTTTATTATTTTCATATAAATTCTTTCTTAGTTAATTATTTAACTCTTAAAAAACATAGCCTCCACAAATTCTTCTTGAAAATCAGTCCTTGAAGATAGCTCTATATATTTAATATCTTTGGATATCTTTTCACATATTTCCCTCGTTTTTTCAGAGAGCAAAGTTATCTCTGCCCCTCTTCCGGCTGCATTACCGACTGATTCTATTTTCTCTAAAGGCAAATAAGGGATTAACCCTATTCTTATTGCACTTTTTTTATCAATAAAATTACCAAATGCTCCGGCTAATAATATTTTTTGAATATCCTCTTGAGAAATATTTATCTCTTTTAGAAGTATTTTTATTCCTGCAAATATTGCTGCTTTAGCTAATTGCACTTCTCTAATGTCTCTCTGGGTAAGATAAATAGGATTCCCGCTTTCTGTTTCCTTTCCCCTTACTATAAGAAATTTATTACTTTTTTGTCCATTAATAATTCTATT
>Ga0265596_1001574_pt1 | contig 10688 bp, 6 predicted proteins | sample saktaG_FD_190143 | JGI IMG/M metagenome (GOLD analysis project Ga0265596, IMG submission 190143) | Saline water microbial communities from Sakinaw Lake, British Columbia, Canada - sak_2013_06_06_60m | ecosystem: Environmental > Aquatic > Non-marine Saline and Alkaline > Saline ...
TTGTGATTGGAAGCGATGCATCATAAATCGCTAAAAGCATTTTCATAGATTCTACCATCCTCCCAATAGATTCACCTCGTAATTCTACTACATAACCATCTTTTTGATAATATGAAGGCCGGCTGACACTTAGGTCAATATGGGTTGTATTGCCTCCCCGCATGATTTCCCAGGGATGCCCACCACCAGATTTTTTTGGATGTTTCCCATCAATCCAATCAGCAAATTCCTGCTCCGAGTCCACGTCAATAGCAAGGAGACCCTCATGCCTACCATCAGCATAACGCCTGTACATCTCCTCTCCTGAAAGTGATTTATCCTCCTTAGTACCCCTGTTTAGGACTGCATTATATGCTATCTTGCAATATTCAAAATATTTTGTTGCTGTCATTGATTGAACTTCAATGTTTTCCCCTATCGTGAAAAATCCATCTTCAATAAGGCGAATGAGTTTTTTTGTTCTAACTTTCCCCAGCTCTTTATCAAGCCGGTATATACTGGGCAGAGATTCTTGAATGAGACTGTTTGAGACAGTACCATACCTGTAATTTAACGGATATTCTTCTTGAATCTGCTTATTAGCTTTAATCCAGTTTTTTTCCACAACTTTTAGCCATTTCCGGGCAGATGCAATGATATGAGTCCAATTCTCCAATAAAGGCTCATTTGCATAAAACGAACGAGAATTTGAGAATTCTCCGGAATCCATTACTTTTATACTTTTTTCAGGCTCTACCTCAAGCGTTCCGTAATCTCCATTGATATGACCGATATAAAAAGTACTTCGATATTTTGTAATAATAATATAGCTCCACTTTTCTTTGTGGTTTTTAAATAAAATATTCCAAACATGATCTGTACTGGAGAGTAAATAATCAAATCTCTCCAACTCTTTAAGAAATTGGAATGTATTTTTTTCTAATAAACTTGCTGATTTCATTTTTTTTTGGTTTTATTAAGCCCTAATTTTGGTAAAACAACCCTGACTTCTTTATCCTCTTCCTTATCATACCATCTTTAAGTTTTTTGAGAGTTTCTTCGATTATATCGGCTGATCTTTCGGGGCTGCCAACTTAATGACCTATGCTTTCTCACATTGAATCATGAAATTGATGATAGGTATAAAATATATTATATCAGTTATTATTCAATAAACTTGTGTTTAAACTCTTCAATTGTAAAAGTTTCCTTTACTCTCACTCCCTTTTCGGTTTCATGAAGCGAACAACATTCATTGTAGAGATCGTGTTCAAAAAACAGGGTGTGATTGTTTTTTAGTGCATCTATATAAAATCTTTCTTTGTCTTTTAAAGTGACTAACGGTTGTGTATCGTAAGCCATTATCCAGGGCATTGGAATGTGAGCAGTTGAAGGAAGCAGGTCTGCCATAAAAACTATTGTTCTGCCATTATAATTTATGTGAGGAATTACCTGTCCTTGGGTATGTCCGTCAAATAATTTAACACTTATGTCTGGTAATATTTCGCAATCTTTTTCAATTAATTTCAGATGTCCGCTTTCTTCAATAGGCAGGATATTTTCTTTTAAAAATGAAGCACTTTCCCGTCTGTTTGGTTGTATAGCCCAGTTAAATTGTTTTTTGCTAATCCAGTATGTTGCATTTTTAAATGTTAGTTCATAAGATGTTTTATCTTTATTGTATTTGATACTTCCGCCGCAATGGTCAAAATGAAGATGAGTTAAAATCATATCTGTAATATCATCAGATGAAAAGCCATATTTTGCAAGAGATTTTTCTAATGTGTTTTCTCCATTTAAATAATAATGACGTAAAAATTTTTCGTCCTGTTTATCTCCGATGCCGTTATCAATTAATACTTTTCTATCACCGTCAACCACAAGAAGGCATCGCATTGACCAGTTGCAGAGGTTTTTCTCATCACATGGATACACTTTTTCCCAGAGGGTTTTTGGTATAATGCCAAACATGGCACCACCGTCTAATTTTAAATTTTCTGTTTCTATTGGATATAAGTTCATCTTATTTATTTTTATTTAATCACGTAAACTGAATAATTACCTTAAAATTATTTATCAAGTTGAATAAGAGCAAAGTTATATGCTCCGATTGAAGCTGCTTTTGAAGTTCCAAGTTTTGAAATTCCCACTCCAATATGTTTAACAGGGTCATAATTTACGGTTTTATTGCTTAACGGAACGCTTATTTCCCGGGATGTATTTTCAAGAAATTTATTAAGTTCGTTTTTATTTTCAAGATTAAATGCTTTTATTTCCATACGTGGCAGGAAATTTCCATCAAACGTAAAAAAATTATTGTTCATTTCGCCAACAAGTTTTTGTAAGAACAGCGGATATGCACCTGACAAACCACCGCCAATAACAACAAGTCCGTCAATAAGTGTTAAAGAATTTGCTATTGAATCGCCGGCAACAATTGCAAGTTCTTCAAAAGATTTTATAGCTGCATTTTTATCACCTTTTTTAATACCTGCACCTATTTTAAAAATTTCTTTTGGTGAGGGACATTTGTTGATGTCAGCTCCTGTTTCACGGGCAAAAACCCTTTGAATTCCACGGATGCTGACACTATCCTCAACACTTGTTTCGGGATATAGTTTATTTCTCATCCTGTTTATTTCTCCACCGGCAGAATTATCTCCCAAAAATAAATTGCCGTTTGTAACAATTCCACCTCCGTATCCTGTTCCGAATGTAACACCAAACAAATTGTTATATCTTTTTTTATTGCCCTTTTTTTCTAAAATAGAATTTATTTCCGGCAGAATTCCTGCGATGGCTTCGCCATAAGTAAAAAGGTCGCCATCATTATTTATAAATACGGGAATTTGAAATTCATTTTCTAACATTGCTTTTAAAGCAACGCCGCCATGAAAAGCCGGAAGGTTTTCAAGATCGCCTATAATGCCGTTTTTATAGTCGGCCGGACCAGGAAAACTAAAACTGATAGCAACAGCTTTTTGATTGATCTTTAACTCAAGCTGTTTAAATCCTGAGATGATATTTTTTAAAATTATTTTCAGATCATTTCCTTTTGCAGAAAGATTTACAGGTTCAATAATTTCATTACCACTCTGAACTGCTGAAAAAATAAAATTTGTACCTCCTGCATCAAGAGTTAAAACTATTCGTTTGTCATTTTTATAATTCATTGTAGTAGTTATATAAGCATATTCTTAATCTGTTGGGGTTTCCTGATATTTAACAAATCCAAATACTTCTATAGTTTTTTCTTCAATATTTATACGGAAAACAATTGTATATCCCTTATAAATTAAGTCTCTGATATTTTTATCTTCAAAATAAATAGATTGTCTATGCTTATAAGGCTTAGGAAGAATATTCTTGATTTCTTTTATTATATCCTTTTTAAATTTTCTTGCTCTGACAGGACTATCATGAGCTATGAATTCAACTTGACGAGAGAGCCTTGCTTTGAAAGAATCTTTAATTCTTATTATCATGTTTTTTAATTATTTCTTCCAAATCATTTTCCAAATTTTCCATAGTGTAATAAAGTGCTTTTCCTTCTTTAATTTCATTCAATTCTCTTTGCAAATAGCTTTGTATGGAAAGAAATTTCTCGTCTTCAGTGATTACTTCAATTTCCTCTTTTTTAAATTTCCCAAGTAACCACATTAAATTACCATATATTTTATCATTAATCCGTAATCTGATTGTTTGCATTATTTATTATTTTTATTTATTGTACAAATATATAAAAATATCTTTAAGGATAGACTTTATATTTAATTGCTTTTTTAAAAAATTATTAATTTCAACCGGTCTTGCATATACTTTTTTTCAGTATACTAATTCTAAACAGGTTTACGAAGTAAAGCTGTTTATACATACGCACAAACTCCTAGGAGTTTGGAAGTAGTTATGCGTGCTGAATAGATCTTTAAAGTTTTTGCATTTCTATTCAGCATTAGTATATAATAAATTATATTTTTCAGAGTTTATTAATTTAACAGAAAATCAGTAAGTTTGAAAATTATTTAGTATCTGTCCATAAATCAAATTTTATAAATCAAAATTGTTTAAAATGAAAAAATTTAATTTAATTGCAATTCTTCTTGCAGTAACCCTGATGTTTTCCTGTACAACTAACAAGTACAAAGTAAAAACGATAACCGATAAAAACGGTTACACTTACGAAACAGTAACTAACGATCCTGTAAAAGCAAGAATTTATACGCTTGATAACGGGTTAAAAGTTTATTTAACTGATAACAAGGATGCACCGCGTATCCAAACTTTAATTGCAGTTCGCGCTGGCTCAACTTTTGACCCACCTGAAACAACAGGTTTGGCACATTATCTTGAACACATGATGTTTAAAGGAACTGACGATTTTGCTACAATTGACTGGGAAAATGAAAAAATTGAAATAAATAAAATTTCGGATTTGTATGAGCAGCACATAAATACAAATGATGCTGAAGAAAAAAAGGCAATTTATAAAAAAATTGATAGTATTTCAGGAATTGCCGCACAGCTTGTTGTTGCAAATGAATACGATAAAATGGTTTCGTCTCTCGGGGCAAAAGGAACTAATGCCGGAACATCAAACGAATTTACCGTTTACCTGAACGATATTCCATCTAACCAGTTGGAAAGATGGCTAAAGCTTGAAAAAGAACGTTTCAGTAAATTGGTCTTGCGACTTTTCCATACAGAACTGGAAACAGTTTACGAAGAATTTAATATGTCGCAGGATAATGATTACAGGAAAATTAATAAAGCTTTGATGAGCGGGTTGTTTAAAAATCATCCTTACGGAACACAAACCGTACTTGGAAAAGCCGAACATATAAAAAATCCTTCAATGGTGAACATCCATAATTACTGGAACACTTATTATGTTCCTAACAATATGGCTATATGTATGTCGGGAGATATTGATTTTGAAAAGACAATACAACTAATTAATAAATATTGGGGTGATTTTGAGCCCAATGAAAATATTCCTGATTTAAGCTGGCAGCCTGAAGACGAAATTACAGAACCAATAATAAAAAATGTAGTAGGACCGGATGCAGAATTTTTACGAATTGGCTTCAGGTTTGATGGTGCAAATTCTAAAGATGAAAAATATGTCGCATTAATTGATAATATTTTAAGTAATAGTCAGGCTGGCTTGATTGATCTTGATCTGGTGCAGGAGCAAAAAGTTTTAAGAGCAGGTTCTTATGCAAATTTTATGATTGATTACGGCACTCATGTTTTATATGGAAATCCCCGTGAAGGACAAACTCTGGAAGAAGTTAAAGACTTATTGCTTAGCGAAATAGAAAAAATTAAAAACGGTGATTTTGAAGATTGGCTGATAGAAGCGGTTATAAATGATTTTCGTTTGTCAGAAATACGTTCACAGGAAAGTAATTTCAGAGCTTTTGATTTTGTAGATGCTTTTATTAAAGAAATAGATTGGACAGATCAGGTAAAATTTATTGATGAGCTGGAAAAAATCACAAAAGAAGATATTATAAAATTTGCCAATAAGAATTATAAAGATAATTATGTTGTAGTTTTTAAAAGAACAGGAAAAGACACAACTGCTGTTAAAATTGATAAACCACAGATTACTTCAGTTGATATTAACCGTGAAGCACAATCGGAGTTTTATAAAGAATTTATTACAGATGAGACTGAAAAGCTTAAACCCGTTTTTGTTGATTTTGAAAAAGTAATTTCTCATGTTGATGTAAATCCTGATGTAAAACTGAACTATCTTGAAAATACTACAAATGAATTGTTTTCATTGAACTATATCATTGATATGGGTAAAGATAATATTAAAAAATTACCTATTGCCGTTAACTATCTTCCGTATTTAGGTACTGATAAGTACAGCCCGGCTGAATTACAAGAGGAATTTTTTAAATTAGGAATAAGTATGGGAGTTTCTACAGGTAAAGACCGTTCATTTGTTTATATCTCCGGATTACAAAAATCATTTGAAAAAGGAATAGAGCTGCTTGAACATGTGCTGGCAAATGTTAAATCCGACCAAAAAGTTTATGATGATTATGTTGATGGTATTTTAAAAGAAAGGTCTGATGCAAAACTTAGTAAGTCTGCTATTCTTTGGAGCGGTTTATTCAATTATGGAAAATATGGCGAAAAATCTTCGTTCACCGATATTTTTTCAGGAAACGAATTACGTGAAATTAATCCTAAAAATTTGACAGATCTGCTTAAAAAACTTTATTCTTTTAAACATAAAATCTTTTATTACGGTCCTGAAAGTATTGAAAAAGTTCAGAATGTTGTAAATAATTTTCATAAAATACCTGCTGAACTCATGAAGTATCCGCAGCCGGTTAAATATCCTGAATTAGTAACTGATAAGAACAAAGTTTATTTTGTTGATTATGATATGGTTCAGGCTAATCTTGTGATGCTATCAAAAGGTGATGAATTTAATAAAGACATTATTCCCGAAGCCAGATTGTTTGGCGAATATTACGGAAGCGGACTTTCATCTATTGTTTTTCAGGAGATAAGAGAAGCAAAAGCATTGGCTTATAGTGCTTTTGCTGTGTTTTCTATTCCACCGAAAATTGATTTGTCAAATTATATTTACACTTTTGTAGCTACACAGGCAGATAAAGTAAAAACAGCTTCTGAAGCAATGCTTGATTTGATGAACAATATGCCTGAAGCACAAATTCAGTTTGATGCAGCACGTGAAGCTATTTTAGCAAAAATTGAAACCGAAAGAATTACGAAATCAAATATTTTCTGGACTTATCAAAGAAATCTTGACAGAGGTATAAATTATGATATTCGCAAGGATGTTTATGAATATATGAAAACTGTAAATATGGATGAGTTCAGCAAATTTTTTGATAAGCATATTAAAGATAAAAATTATACTTTTCTGATTATTGGTGATAAAGATAAGGTTGATATGAATGTTTTGAAAAAATTAGGAACAGTTAAGGAATTGACTTTAGAGGAAATATTTAATTATTAAAAAATTTGTTTATTCATTCAATTTAATTGTATAGACGAGGCATGCCTCGTCTATACTCAAAAATTAATGTGCCTCCAGCCAGTTTTTACCTGAATTTATATCAACAACCACAGGCACATTCATTTTGATGGCATTTTTCATTTTGTCTTCAACAATTTGTTTTACAATTTCCTGTTCATCTTTATGTGTGTCAAATACTAATTCGTCATGTACCTGAAGTATCATTTTTGATTTTAAATTTCTTTCTTCAAATTCCCTTAAAATATTTATCATCGCTATTTTTATCATATCGGCCGAAGAACCCTGTATTGGTGCATTAATAGCGTTTCTTTCGGCGAAACCACGTACAAAGGCATTATTTGAATTGATGTCGCGCAAGTATCTTCGTCGTCCCATCATAGTTTCAACATAGCCGTTTTCTCGTGCAAACTTTATGGTTTTATTCATATATTCTTTAATGCCGGGATATTTGATAAAATATTGGTTAATAATTTCAGCGGCTTCTTTTCTGGGAATGTTTAATCTTTCCGATAAACCGAATGCTGAAATTCCATAGATTATTCCAAAGTTTACGGTTTTTGCATTTCGCCTCATATCTTTTGTAACATTATCAGGCGGAACATTATAAACCTTTGATGCTGTTGCTGCGTGAATATCCAAGCCATTCCGAAAAGCTTCAATCATTCCTTTATCTTTACTTAATTCGGCAATGATGCGGAGTTCAATTTGTGAATAATCTGCGGATAGCAGGGCATAGTTGTCATTTCGCGGGACAAAAGCTTTGCGGATTTCCCTGCCCCTTTCGGTGCGTATAGGAATATTTTGCAAGTTGGGATTGTTTGAGCTCAATCTTCCCGTTGATGTAACTGCCTGATTATATGAAGTATGAATACGTCCGTCTCTTAGATTAATTAATTCAGGTAAAGCATCAACATAAGTGGATTTTAGTTTTGTTAATGAACGGTAATCAAGGATTTTTTGAATTATAGGATGTTTATTTATTAATTTTTGAAGAATATCTTCTCCTGTGGAATATTGTTTTGTTTTTGTTAATTTGGGTTTATCTGTTATTACAAGTTTTTCAAAAAGAATTTCACCCAATTGTTTTGGAGAAGAGATATTAAATTCCTGGCCGGCCAGTTCATAAATTTGTTTTTCCAGTTCCTTGATTTCCTTTTGAAGTTCAACAGAATATTTATTCAGAGCTTTAACATCTAATTTAACTCCTTCGGCTTCCATGGAGGAAAGCACAGGCACAAGAGGAATTTCAATATCTTCAAATAATTCTAATGTTTTTGATTCTTTAAGCATTGGCTCAAAAACATGGCGAAGCTGCAAAGTTATATCAGCATCTTCACAGGCATAATCTTTTAAAATTTCCGGATTAACCGTGAGAATACTTAACTGATTTTTCCCTTTTTTGCCAATCAGCGATTCTATTGAAACAGGTTTATAGTTTAAATAAGTTTCAGACAAAAAATCCATATTATGCCTTAAATCGGGCTGGATAAGATAATGTGCAAGCATTGTGTCAAACATCTTGCCTTTTACATTTATATCATACCATTTTAAAATTGAAATATCAAATTTAAGGTTTTGCCCGATTTTTTCAATTTCCGGATTTTGTAAAACACTTCTAAATTCATTTACAATTTGTTGACAATCATTATAATTTTCAGGAAGAGAAACATAATAAGCTTCTTTTGGTTTGAAAGAAAAGGATATTCCAACCAATTCCGAATTATTGGTATCAAGTCCTGTGGTTTCAGTATCAAAACAAAATGATTTTTGCTGATTCAGTTTTACTATCAATTCCTTTCGTTTTTCTTCCGTATTAATTAAATAATAATTATGCTCAGTATTACTTATAGTTTCCTTCTCAGTTAGAAGTTCCTGTTCAGTTTCCTTATCAGTAATATCAGAAAATAAATTTGCCTGTTGCTGTTGACTTTCATATTCTTTTAAAGATAAATCAGTAAAAACTCTTTTTGCAAATTGTTTGAATTCAAGTTCGTTGAAAAGTTGTTTTAAGGCAGTTTTATCCGGTTCTCTGATTTCTAATTGTTTTTCATCAAAATCAACCGGAACATCAAGAATTATTGTGGCAAGATTTTTTGATAATAGTGCCTGCTGACTAAATTTTTCAAGATTTTCTTTAAGCTTACCTTTGAGCTTGTCGGTATTTTGAAGCAAGTTTTCAATATTATCAAACTCAATAATTAATTTTGAGGCTGTTTTTTCACCAATACCTGGCACACCGGGAATGTTGTCGGAAGCATCCCCCCCTAATCCTAAAATATCAATAAGCTGTTCAGGGCGTTTAATACCGTATTTCTTGCAAATATCAGGTACTCCGAGAATTTCAGGTTTATTGCCCATGCGGGCAGGTTTATACATTAAAATATGTTTTGAAACTAACTGCCCGAAATCTTTATCGGAAGTAACCATATATGTTGTATATCCGTTATATTCGGCTTTTTTTGATAATGTTCCGATAACATCATCAGCTTCATAACTGTCAACATACAAAACCGGGATATTAAATGCTTCAATCAATTTTTTAATATAAGGAATGGATATGACGATATCTTCAGGTGTTGCTAAACGGTTAGCTTTGTATTCAACAAATTCTTCATGGCGAACTGTTGGTACAATAGAATCAAAAGCAACCCCGATATGTGTTGGCTTTTCTTTTTTTATAACATCATAAAGTGAATTTGCAAATCCAAGAATCGCAGAAGTATTTAATCCTTTGGAATTAATTCTTGGATTTTTGTTCAACGCAAAATAAGCACGGTAAATCAGTGCCATTGCATCAAGAAGGAAAAGTTTTTTAGTTTCGGACATAATATTTTGATTGATTAAATTTTAATAAGTAATTAACAAAGATAGTTAAATACCCGTAATTAAAATTAAATTAAAAAAATTATGAATTGAGATTTAAGAATTGCTTAATTTTACAATTCAAAAAGATATTAATTTTTATACATGATTGAATAATGGCAAAAAGAAAATTAAAACAGAAAAAAATATTTGTTCTTGACACATCGGTAATTCTATATAATCACGATGCAATCAACAGTTTTGAAGATAATGATGTGGCAATTCCAATCACAGTTTTAGAGGAGTTGGATAATTTTAAAAAAGGTAATGATACAATAAATTTTGAAGCAAGGGAGTTCATTCGAATAATGGACAGACTTTCCGGAAAGTTTACTTTGCAAAACTGGATTTCGATTAATGGAGCTGAAAAAGGAAGGTTTAAAGTTATTATGAACGAGCAAAGTAAAATGGATGCCCGGAAAATATTTGGTGAAAACAAACCAGACCACCGGATACTGAATGCAGCTTTAGTCTTAACTGAAGAAAACCCTGATAAAAAAATAATACTTGTTACCAAAGATATTAATCTCAGGATCAAAGCCAAATCATTGAATATTCTTGCTGAAGATTTTGAAACAGGCAAAATCAAAGATGTTGATTCATTGTATTCGGGGAAATCGGTTATTGAAGATGTTGATAAAGCTATTATTGATAAAATTTATAATGAGGGCTTTTGTTCCTTAAAGGAAATTGGAGTAAGTGATGCTATTCCAAATCATTATTTTATTTTAAAGAACATCAAAACATCGGCATTAACATTTTATAATCCTGTAACAAAACTTATTGAACGTGTTGAAAAACGTCCGGCTTATAAAATTAT
>Ga0265596_1001580_pt1 | contig 10660 bp, 8 predicted proteins | sample saktaG_FD_190143 | JGI IMG/M metagenome (GOLD analysis project Ga0265596, IMG submission 190143) | Saline water microbial communities from Sakinaw Lake, British Columbia, Canada - sak_2013_06_06_60m | ecosystem: Environmental > Aquatic > Non-marine Saline and Alkaline > Saline ...
TGGTTGAGGCAATGTTCATGGCTGAACTTAAGAATCTTTTACTTACCGCAGGACATGATTTAGATGCAATAGATTTGCCTATTAAACTTGATGTTTCAAACGGTGGAGAAAAATATACTCAAATAAGTGGTCAGGAAAAAGAGTTGATTTATAATGACATGATGGTATCTGACTCAAAAGGAATAATCTCCAGTATAATATATGGACCGGACAAACGTACACAGATAATACCTAATACTCAGAACGTCTTATTCGTTGTATATGCGCCACCGGGAATAGAAAAGTCTAAAGTATTTCAACATCTTCAAGATATTCAAAACTATGTACATATTATTGCACCGGAGAGTGAAGTTGAATTACTGAAAGTTTTTAAATAAATAGGAACACGATTTAAATAGAGCCACATCCCATTTCATAGATAATTAATATTCTACTTTTAAATTAGATAAATAGGGAAGGGGTACCGATTCAATAATTTTATAACTTTTAATGGAAGACGCGCCAAGAAGTTTTATATTTCTTGCAGGGTGAAAGTCCTTGTTGGGTAAGGTCTAACCAACCACCCATACCGTGTTGCATCAAAATGGGTAACCATTAGATGAAGCGTACAAAGAGAAACAGATAGGCCATAGGGAAGACCGTACTTCCTGAAGTGAATTATACAGCCTCGTAAATAAAGATTAATGCAGATGGCGACGTCGTTTCCGCAATGGAAAGCCTACACAAAAGAATCGCTAAAGGTGAGATTCTAAAGAGGGTCTGCCGGAGTCTTGGCACATGGCAGGTCTGTAGAGAGATATAGGAAACTTGGGAGACCCTATAAGCTCCTTAACATAAGGTAAGTCTACCCGATAGAAAGAGAGGGAGACTGACGGCTTATAGGGATTCAGATCAGCTCACAGTACTCTATGAAATAGAGGAAGGGGCTGACAGAATACCTAGCCTGCAAAGGAAACATTTGCCGGGCAAGTAGGACTGGAGGAACAAATGCAAACCTCACTGCAGGGAATAGCAAAGAAGGCAAAATAAAACTTTTTGTCTTTTACGGAAGCGAGTATTTCTGAAGAGCCCAGTGCGGTAATTCCGCATGCTGAGATCTGTGCGGGGGCAGTCAGGTAACTGGCTGTCCTACCGTGACAACCTATAGGATCTAAGGAGTTTCTTAACCAGATGGTTGGGGCTTTAGGTATTATTATAGATAGACGTATCAAAGAAAGACTTCGTAAAAGGGAAAATTAAATAATAGAAAAAATAGGATGTATCCCCATTTTAATTAAAAAAATTGAGGGGGAAGAGGAAAAGTGATATTGTAAGACCCCGATAATTCAAATAGGCAAAATGGCGTATAACTTGAACTTGTTTATATCCGAACTAATTCGAATTCACCCTGCTAAGTGAATATCTACTAAGCAGGGTTCACCTTCTCTTATCTGAAGATTCTGAAATTGGCATTTGTTTTAGTTTAATTTCTTTAAGAGGATTTGTCAATATTAAGTAAAAAAGACGACGTAATGGCGTTAACTTATAATTTGGAATGCTTATAAAATAAGGATTTTGGTTTAGAGGAGATTAGATAATGGCGTGCTTTTATACAGAAGACGACAGCTTTGTTTCCAATCTAGTTATTGATTCCAATAAGCTAACTATCTTCCACTGTTACCTCTACAATATCAATCGATATTTAATTTAACAGGAAGTCCCCATCTGTTAAGGTGGGGATGAGAGCCAGTTCTCGGCGTGTCGGGACAGGCATTAACAAAGATATTCCAATGGTGCAAATGTATTTCAAACAAGAACTTGACATATGTGTTATAATATCTAAAAGGAAAATTAATAATAGCCAAAGGCAAAATGCGGGAGAAGTAGCAAATTACAAAATTCTACATACAGGGTAGGAGTTGAATTTATTTGACCGAAGCGGAGTTGATAAATTAAGTTCTTACAAAATGTTACAGAGAGTCGTTTATGGTGAGAGGCGACATAAAGAATTTAGAGGATTTGCGAAATGGACCCACAAGCTTCAAATTGAAAGGACGTAAATGGTTCAAGTAAGTTTTGACGGACTTTTCCACCGTTAGAAGGAAAAGGGTATCGGTATATAACTGATATAGCCTGTATCTTTATAAGTGAAATTTTTATTGCCATTAAAAATTTCATTAGAGTGGCACCACGGAAATTAACCTTTCGTCTCTGAGAGATGGAAGGTTTTTTGTTTTAGTTAGTGGTGATAATTATTTACCTGTACCCTATTAAATTAAGTGGAGTCTATTAACCAGATTACTTTATGGTTAGGTTATTAGACTTAAGCAGGGTGGCACCGCGGATAAAAACTCTTCGTCCCTATTAATTCGGTAATTAAATTAGGGGCGAAGAGTTTTTTTTATTATTTTGTTGTATGTTATTTATCAAATTTAAATATTAGGAGATGTTTGATAATGATGGGTAAGATATATTATCTCAACAAAGAAGAATTTTTACAATTAGCTAACAAGGGGAACTTGGTTCCAGTGTATTGTATTATGTTTAACATAGTGTGAGTGATAAACTTCGGAATTAATTGCGCCGTGAATGTAATAAGATAGTCCAGAGAGAGAAAAAAAAGAGAGAGGGGGAGAACGTATATTAGTTAAAAAATTTGAAAGTAGTAGGTGGGATAAAAATCCCGATTCTTGTTTTAGGAAAATAAATAGGAGGTGTTTTTTATGAAAAAAGTACTGTTTTTATTAATTACTGCTGTATTGATTGTGTCTTCATTAGGTTTTGTAGCACAAGGAGCGGAAAAAGTAGTTGCAGTTCTAACGCCATATCTTGCGTCAGTTACAACTAATACAATGATAAGAACATTCGAGGAATTTGGTGAGGAAGAAGGTTGGAAGGTAGTTGTGATTGATACAAAAGGTGACTTTGGTGCACTTGCAAATAGATGGGAAGATGTCATAGCACAAAAAGTTTATGCTATAATTATGGGAATGGGCGATCCGAATCAGCTCGGAAAACAGATAAAAATGGCAAATGAAGCAGGTATACCTGTGTTTGGTGGAGATGCTGGGTACATTGAGGGAATGGTCTGTAACGTAACTTCTAATAACTATGTCTTGTCAGCACAAATTACTTCATATTTGTTCAATAGACTTGAAGGGAAGGGAAATGTGGTAAAATTCTATCATTCCGCTCACCCAGGTGTCAGAAAAAGGGAAATTATTTTCGATGTTATGGCAAATTCAAATCCTGGAATAAAAGTTATTGCTGAGCACTTTGTTCAAGTTCCAGGACCAATTGAAGATGCGAAAAAGGCGATGGAAAGTATACTGCTTGCCCATCCCCAAAAGGGTGAAATAGATGCGGTATGGGCAGCTTGGGATGAGCCTGCAATAGGTGCAGCTCTTGCAATTATCGAGGCGGGAAGACAGGATGAAATAATTGTTACCGGGATTGATGGGAACAAACAGGCACTTGAAATGATAAAAAAAGGTTCCCCAATAAAAGCTACAGTAAAGCAAGACTTTGTCGAAATGGCAAAGATCCTGGTTGAACAGATCAAAAAAGTTTTTGATGGTGAGAAAATTTTAGAGAGAATATTTTATGCCCCCAGCCCTCTTGTAACGCAGAGTAACGTTATTGACTATTTGCAATGAGTAGGAAGTTCGTGCTATATAAATAAAACAAATTAGAGTGGTGCTGCACCAAAATAAGGTGCAGCACCTTTAGGAGGGAAATAGATTTAGATGAAGGGAAATGGCAAAGTTATTCTTGAAATGCAGGGTATTTCGAAAAGTTTTCCGGGAGTAAAAGCTCTTGATAATGTATCTCTCACGCTAAAAGAAGGTGAAATAATTGGAATTGTTGGAGAAAACGGGGCTGGTAAATCAACTTTAGTGAAAATACTTGCAGGGATATATAGACCTGTCCAGGGTCGAATCTTTATTAATGATTCCGAAGTTTATTTGAATTATCCTTGGGATGCAAGCAAATATGGCTTGGCCTTTGTACATCAACAGCTAAATATGGTACCTTTCTTTGATGTAGTGGACAATGCGTACTTAGGTAGATGGATAACTAAGCAATTAGGTGTCTGTGATAAAACTACTATGAGAAAACGTATTGAAGAAATCTGTAAATCCTTCAATTTCTCATTGGATACAACTATGCCAATCAAGAATCTCAGTATATCTGATCAATGGATGGTGCAAATTATAAGAGCCTTTGTGAAAAATATGCAAATACTTGTTATGGACGAACCAACTGCAGCTTTATCAGATGAAGAAGTGCAGTTGCTCTTTGAAACGGTCCAAAAAATAAGCAAACAAGGGACTGCAATCGTTTACGTATCTCACAAATTAAATGAAATATTCAAACTCTGTGATAGAATTATAGTCCTGAGAGATGGCAAAAAAGTATATGAAGGCCTTAAAGAAAAGATATCTCGTATAGAACTTATAATAAAAATAATTGGCGAAGAAAGAAAAGAATCAATTTTTCCTGTGTCAGAAATAGGTAAAAATACAATAACAGAAGTTGAGAATCTCAGCATACCAAATAAGTTAAAAGAAGTTACTTTTAACCTTCGTGAGGGTGAAATTCTTGGTGTATATGGTCTTCAAGGTTCGGGAAGAACAGAGGTTGCAGAGGTCCTATTCGGCATAAGGACGCAATATGAAGGCAGTATGACTTTGATGGGTAAACCCTTTAAACCTTGCAATCCCGCAGATGCGGTTTCGGCAGGTGTTGCGTTAGTTCCTGAAGATCGTATGAATCAAGGTTTGATTTTAAGACACTCTATCTTAGACAATCTTGCACTTCCGAACCTCTTGCAATATGTTGCAAAATTTGGTTATTTTAAAGATCGAAAGTTCCGATCTAATGCTATTAATATTATGAAAAAGCTCAAAGTGAACTATCGTAAAATAGAAGATTCTGTCGAGCTACTAAGTGGAGGAAATCAACAGAAAGTTGTTTTGTCCAAATGGTTGGTGAAAAACTTCGTTCTACTTATATTTGACGAACCTACTGTTGGTGTTGATGTGGGCGCACGTCGATATCTCTACTACTTGATACATAGTCTTGCGATAAAAGGACATGGTATTATCGTTATATCTTCAGATATTGAGGAGATGATTGAGATCAATCCAAACAGAGTCATGGTAATGAGAGAAGGAGCAATTTCTGGTTTTCTACAAAGTGAGCAGATAGATCGAGGAAGAATTTTGAAGCTATGTTATGGAGGATGATTATTCTGAAGCTATTACTTAAAAAATATGGAACACTTTTTGCACTCTTAGGGATTATAATATTATTTAGTGCTCTGAGACCGACTATCTTTTTTACCGTGAGAAACTTCATAAATATAACACAACAGATTTCGATCCTTATGATAGTAGCTATTGGTGCTACATATATATTGGCGATTTCAGAATTTGATCTATCTTTTGCAAGCATTGTCTCTTTTGCAGGGGTCTTTGTTGCTGGTTTGATGGTTTCTGGTATAGCACCCTGGCTCTCAATACTTCTATCGATGGGTTTATGTCTGGGGTTTGGACTACTCAATGGGATACTGGTGGCAAAACTGAAATTGCCATCCTTTGTGACAACATTGGCTACTGCCACATTCTTAGGAGGGATAACATTTTGGTATAGTAAGGGTACGATCATTTTCTCAGGAATCCCAGATAGTTTCTTGATTATTGGGCAACAGTCAGTTGCTGGAATACCTATAGCAAGTATAATAATGTTTGCACTTATTCTTTTCTCATGGTATTTGTTATCTAAAACTATATTTGGTCGGGCAGTTTACTCTGTGGGAGGAAACCAAATTGCTGCTCGCTATTCAGGGATAGAAATCAATAAGGTGAAAATCATTGTTTTTATAATAGCAGCTTTGCACAGTAACATAGCTGGAGTAGTCTTAGTTTCAAAACTCGGTTCTGCTCATCCGACAGCAGGAGGTGGATATTTATTACAATCGTATGCAGCCGCATTTCTTGGTACAACAGTGTTTAAGGAGGGAGAAGCAAATATCTGGGGAACATTCGTTGGAGCTCTGATAATAGGTATCCTTGCAAACGGTCTCACGATACTTAATGTTCCTTATTTCTTGCAAGATATATTTACAGGAATGATCATTATAGCGGCCTTAATTGTGAGAATGTTAAGAAAGTCGGAGGTAACTTAGATTATGCAGATTATTCCTTACATACTTTTTGGATTTCCTACTTTAATCAACTTTTTGAAGACTGTAAATAGATTGCTAGAATATCCAAACGTTCCTTATGTAGAAATTGGCGTACCTTCAAATAATCCTTATATGAATGGTCTAGCTATTAAAAATTGTCATGAAGTTGTTCGGGAAAAAGGATTTAACCTTCGTGATTTCATTAATTTCCTTACTAAAAAATGCCCTGGTAATGCAGCGAGGAAACTTATCTTATGCTAAACTAATGAAGGAAATTGTCTTCGATGGTATAATTATAGGAAGTGCTTTACTTAAGATAATGGCAAAAAAGCAGTCTATTCATAATCTTATAAACGAGTTGGAGGAAACATAAGTGAGTATTATGACATATGATATAGGAACAAGTTCGGTTAAAGTTTCGATTTTTTCAAACGAAGGAATCCTTCTTTCTTCTGCTTCAAATCCACTTCATACGAAAGTCAAAGGAAGGAGTGTTACACAAGATCCGCACGAATGGTGGAATAAATTCTTGAATTGTGTAAAAAAATGCCTTGCAGAAGCTAGAAGCAACATTGATGATTTAATAGTTGTAGGTACAGGGCAGATGGAAGATACAATTTTAATCGGTAAAGACGGAAATCCCTTAAGAGATGCCATTTTATACAGTGACTCTAATGTAGGAAGCTATAAATTACCTAAAGAACTTAAAAATATACTTCAAAAGGAAACACCAAATGAATTGGATGACTACATGCCTTTAATAAAGCTGTTTTTCTTTCGTACTTTCTCTCCTGAACTTCTTTCAATTACAAAATATATAATTTTAGGTGCAAAGGATTTTATAAATTTCAAGCTGACCGGAATTTCATGTACAGAGCCCACAAATGCAACAACTACTGGGATGTTCGATATGTACAATGGACAGTGGTCGAGTGTTATTCTAAAATATTTTAACGGAAAGCTTCCAAAAATTTACTATCCTTATGAACAGATAGGTACTATAAAGAAGAATATTTTATCAGCATTAGGGCTTAAGCAGTCTGTTATTGTGATTAATGGCATTGGAGATGTTGGAGCGGTTACTTTGGGGACAGGAACTTTCGAAGTTGGAAACAATTGTTTATACTCCGGCACAACCGGGTGGATAGCAACTCTATCAAACGAGATATCACAAAATCGTGAGTTGTTCTCTTTGGCCGGTATCCATAGAGGAGAATGGATTATTGTTGGTCCACTATTGAATGCAGGAAATGTCTATGATTGGGCAATGGAAACATTCTTAAAAGCAAAAGATTATGAGGAGGCTGAAATAGCTCTTACACGTTATAAGCTAACAAGTGTTCAGGTTTGGCCTTATTTAAATGGAGAAAGGAGTCCTCATAAGAACAGCAAAATTCGATCGATTGTTGCAAGGGTATCTCAGGGAACGACTCGTGAGGAAATTTTTACTGCATATATACGTAGCATAGCGTTTGCTTTGAGACATGTATTGGATTCCATGGAAGATATCAATTCACATGCAGCTATGAGGCTAACAGGAGGAATGGCGCGTTCTCAAGGTTGGTGTGAATTACTATCCAATGTCTTATGTAAGAAGGTTGAGGTACCAAAAGATGAAATTTACGTGGCACAAAAAGGTCTTTACAATCTTTATCTCCTTAGCAAAGAAACTAAGATACCATCTATTAAAATAGAGAAGTCTTATAATCCTTCAAATTGCTGTTCTTTTGAAGCTCTTTATGAAGAATATAAAATTTATGCCAACCGTCTGTTGCAGAATCAAGAACGTGTACCAACATACCTTGACCAATGAGATTTAAATGACAATTATGAAGAATATATCAACAATCTTAATTTAGTCTGGAAGGAATGTCATATCAATTGAATGCAGACGGAGGGACTGGAAAAACTTTCCCCTGGAAAGAGATAGCAACCATTAAAAGATATGGTTCGATAATTTTAGCAGGTGGATTAAGTCCGAATAATATTTATCAAGCACTTAGTGCTGCTCAACCCTGGGGAGTCGATGTAAGTAGTGGGGTAGAAACGAGGAGTTACAAAGATAGTAACAAAATAAAAATATTTATACAAGAAGTGTGGAGGTGGAAAAATGAACAGAATATTACCAGATAAAAAAGGTTATTTTGGTGAATTTGGCGGCAAATATGTGCCAGAAAGTCTGATGTCGGCTATAAGTGAGCTTGAAGCAGCCTATCAGAAGGCGAAAGAAAGTATTAATTTTCAGAAAGATTTGCAGTATTATTTTAAGAATTATATTGGAAGACCTTCTGTTCTATATTACGCCAGAAGACTGACGGAGAAGTTAGGAGGGGCAAAAATTTATCTAAAGAGAGAAGATTTGAATCATACTGGTGCACACAAGATTAACAATGCTATTGGGCAAGTACTTTTAGCTCAGCAAATGGGGAAGAAACGAATTATTGCTGAAACCGGAGCTGGTCAGCATGGTGTTGCTGTGGCTACAGTAGCAGCTTTATTTGGTATGTCTTGTGCGGTATATATGGGGGAAGTAGACATAAAACGACAGGCTCTTAATGTTTTTCGAATGAAACTTTTAGGGGCAGATGTGATTCCAGTTAGAACAGGGAGCAAAACTTTAAAGGACGCAGTGAATGAGGCTATTAGAGATTGGGTGACAAATGTGAGAACTACCTATTATATGATCGGTTCAGTAGTTGGACCTCATCCTTATCCTATGATAGTAAGAGATTTTCAAACGGTAATTGGACAAGAGACCAAGGAGCAGATTATAACTGAAGAAGGCCGCTTGCCAGATTATTTGGTTGCTTGTGTGGGTGGAGGGAGTAATTCGATAGGCTTATTTTATCCTTTTCTTAATGAAAATAAAGTGAGAATGTATGGAGTTGAAGCAGCCGGACATGGCTTGGCCAGTCAGGAACACGCAGCTACTCTGGGTGTTGGAAAAGTGGGGGTACTTCATGGGGCAAAGAGCTTTCTTTTACAAGATGAAGATGGACAGATAAAGGAAGCATATTCAATTTCTGCCGGCCTTGATTATCCCGGGGTAGGCCCAGAGCATGCCTATCTTAAAGAAATAGGTCGGGTTAATTATGTCTCAGTAACAGATGTTGAGGCATTAAAAGCATTTCAATTACTTTCTCGAACAGAGGGAGTTATTCCTGCCTTGGAGAGTGCTCATGCTCTAGCTTATTTATTAAAATTGATTCCTAAAACAAAAAAAGAGGAAATTGTGGTAGTCTGTCTTTCTGGTCGAGGAGACAAGGATACAGAAGTTGCTATTGATAAATTGGGGATGAAGTGATGAAAATTGAAAAAGCATTACGTCGTTTAAAAGATCAAAGAGAGAAAGGATTGATTGTCTATATTACTGCAGGAGATCCTGATTTAGAGGTTACTGAAGAGTTAGTATGTTCTATTGCTGAGGCGGGAGCTGATATAGTTGAATTAGGTATTCCTTTTTCTGATCCTTTAGCAGATGGGGCTACTATTCAACAGGCCTCCCAAAGGGCATTAGAGGGCAATGTGAATATACCTAAGATATTATCTGCCATAGTTAGAATACGGGAGAAAACTTCAATTCCGATTGTTTTAATGACTTATTATAATCCTATTTATTGTTATGGATTAGATCCTTTTGTAATAGATAGTAAGAAAGCTGGGGTGGATGGTTTTATTGTGCCTGACTTGCCCTTGGAGGAAGGTGAAGAGTTTCGAAGTATTACCGATAGAGCAGGGGTAGAGTTAATTTCTTTTTTAGCTCCCACAAGTACCCCGGAAAGGATTGCCACTATAGTCCAAAGCGCTCGAGGATTTATCTATTGTGTTTCTGTTACCGGAGTGACTGGCGTCAGAAAAGAATTTTCTCCGAAAATCGTAGAGATGATAGAAAAGATTCGCCTTTATACTGATATGCCTTTGGCAATAGGTTTTGGTATTAGCAATCCTGAGCAGGCCAAAGAAGCAACAAAATATGCTGATGCAGTAATTGTGGGAAGCGCCGTAGTAAAATTGATAGAGAATTCTCGGGGGGATTTATCAATAATGTTACCTCAGGTTAGTAATTTTGTTAGATCTTTGAAGGGAGCTATAACAGAGGAAAAAGGATAAAATAAGATAAAAATTTAATGTATGTCAGTGGAGTACTAGCTCAATAATTCGGTAACTTTTAGCTGAATACCTATAGGGTCTGTGGAATTTTTTAACCAGATGGTTGAAACTTTAGGTATTATGATAGATAGACATCCTAAAGGAAGACTTCGTAAAAGGGAAAGCTAAACTATATGAATAATGGGGTCTATACCAAGTGGCTATTATTGACAGGATAAAAATAATGGAGTACTTTTCGCTTGAAATTTACATGCGGAAGATGTATAATCATTGTAGATACATTTTATAGTTCATTTTTGAAAGGAAGGTGCTATATGCAAACTAAGATTAAAAAATGGGGGAACAGTCTGGCATTACGAATTCCCAAATTACTTGCATTAG
>Ga0265596_1001583_pt1 | contig 10640 bp, 9 predicted proteins | sample saktaG_FD_190143 | JGI IMG/M metagenome (GOLD analysis project Ga0265596, IMG submission 190143) | Saline water microbial communities from Sakinaw Lake, British Columbia, Canada - sak_2013_06_06_60m | ecosystem: Environmental > Aquatic > Non-marine Saline and Alkaline > Saline ...
TTGACAAACTGCTTCTTCTCAGCCGATGTAAGTTTCTCCCGCTTCATGTATTTCGTCAGGATCTGAAACGCCGCTTTGGTCTCCTTTGCCTCCCCTTTGATCCCCCCGGTATACCTGATGGTCTCCTTAAGGAATATTTTCGCCAGCCTCGCGATTTCTGCCCTCACCCGGGGGAGAGTAAAGAGCATCAGGAGATCCCTGATCATTTTTCGGCGGAGGAGGTTCATCATGAAGAAATTCTCAACTAATATACAAATTAATGTATAACCTTTTCCCTGACAATTGATGGCGCCACAGTTAGTCTATACCTTCTTCTTGCAGAGATAATAGAACCAAGGATCGCGGAGAGTGTTATATTCCGCTTCTGTTAGTGTTTCACCCGTGAAGATGGAGTAGACTGATATCTCCTCAAAGCCTGCGTCCATGAGTTGATTGATCTGAGCCTGGGTTTTAATGTAGGAAACTTTGGTCCTGAAAAGGTGCGATCCATCTAAAACCAATTGAAAATCTGAACTGTCAATTTTTGAGAAGGATTTATTGACAAGCCTGATGCTAATGTATTTGATCGGATTGACCAATTTTTTCTTTAGCGATAATCCATGTTTAAACACATACTGATCTTTCAATCCCAGGATGTTGTGTGAGGAGAATAAGAAATGGCCACCCGACTTTAACACACGCAATACTTCGGCTAGCGACTGAATCCGTCCTTCGAGGGAGATATAATCCAGGCTATTGAAGTTGCATAAAACAAAATCGTAGGAGGCGTCAGGAATACCTTCGAGACTGCGCATATCCATGACCTTAAAGACATATTCAGGAGAAAAGGCATATAACTCCCGGCATTTCCGGATCATATGATCTGAATAATCGATCCCGGTATACTCTTTTACCAGTGGGGCAAAATGGCCTGTTGTCCGACCCACACCGATACCGATATCCAGGAGCTTCATTTCCCGCCATTGATCGCCGAACATCCGGATGATGGTCTCCTCGGGTTTTTCGAGGCCCTGGTATTTAACGTAAGAGTCAACGACCTGTTTCGATTCGTAAAGCTTTTGGTTTCTGGAGGAAAAGTCACTTTGGAACATACACGCCTGGATTTTTATGCGAAGTAACAAAAAAAAATGCTCCCTAAAACAAGAAATCAAAGGTTGTGAGGTGGAGGAAATCCTGCCAGGCAGGAGCAACTCCCCTTTTGGATTTCGTGGTGAAAAAAAGGAAATGGGAGAATCGTCAATTCTGAATAATACCCCCCGTCAGCCTCAACAACTCCGTCTGGCTGTCGATCAGGTCATAGATAGCGTTGAGCTTTTTTGAGGCGGCATTGAGGTAAATCAGCTGTACGTCGCGGAAGTTGAAGGAGTTGATGGTACCGTTGCGGTATTTATCTGTGGCGATCTGCATGTTAAGCTGGGCGCTCTCCATGTTAAGCTGGGCTACCTGTAACAGCTGTTGCCGGATACGGTAGAGCTCAAACTGGGTGACCAGCAGGTTCTCAAGGGTCTGTTTCAGTTCCTGCATCTGCAGGGTTCCGATCTGTTCGTTGATCCTGGCTGTCTTGATCGCCCGCCATGTATTCCCTCCGTTGAAGAGGTTGAAGCTTAGGCTGAAATTGGCATAGTAGTCGAAGAGGTAAGTGTTGGCTTCATTCTTGTTGAAGTCGTACCAACCCTGTGTAAGATCCATGCCGGCATTCATCGAAAGGGTGGGCCAGAGGTCGCTTTTTGAGATTCGGACACTCTTTTTCAGGATCTCCTGGTTCACATATTGGTTGAGCAGGTTGGTATTGCTGGAGAGCATCTTCTCCATCAGATCAGTCAGAATATATTGCTGCAGCTCTACCTGGAAACTGTCGGTCAGTGAAAACTGCACGGAAGGAGGTTCGCCCAGCAGCAGGTTGAGGCGCAAAAAAGCATTCTTCACATTCAACTCCTGCAGGAGGTAATTGGTTGAATCACTGAGAAACGAGTTCTTAGCCTGCAACACATCGAAGGTCACTGAACTCCCCAGCTCTTTCCGCATCGTTTCATACCTGTAACGGTCGCCCGAAAGATTCTTCACCTCATTCAGAACTCGCTGCCGCTCCTGTTCCAACAGGGCATTGTAGTATCCCAGGATGATAGCCTGCAGGGTATTCTCTACTACAATTGCAGAATATCCGGCCGAATACTCTTCCAGCAGGTCCAGTTTCTGCTTGTTCATGGTCACCGACAATCCGTCAAACAGCAACCATCTCACGTTGACATAAGGGGTCAGCGAATTGGAGTAGGTGTCGTCACGTTTAAAGCTGAAGTTAGTGGAATCGAGTTCAGGCGTGTTGTCGTACCGGTTGATGTTGTTCAGTCCCATAGTGATTGAAGGCCATCTGCCCACGGTTCCCTGCGCGTTGGTGAGAGCTGCAATGTTGAAATTTTGCCCGGCAATCCGAATCTGGAAGTTGTTCTCCAGCCCTTTGGCGATAGCTCCTGCCAGCGTGAGGGGTTGCTGTGCCTGGGTGAAGAGAGGGGGTAGCGCCAGAAGCCATACAACCAGGTATCGGAGTATGCGGGTATGAGAGTAAGGGTGTTTTGTTATCATGGATTTTCTCCGTTTCGTTATTCAATGGTTCGTTTGCTGTAGATCAGCGCCTTTTCAACACTCTCCCTGGAAGGTAATTCCGACAGTCTTGCCGCGATCTTTGGAGGAACTTTCCGTTTGGGATCTCCCTGCAGCACCCATAAGTTGATCCGGTTATAGAAAAAGATAGAGTAGCGTTTGAAGTCGTTCAGGGCGAGGATCAGCACAGGGAAGAAAACCAGGATAAACCCGGTCCCCACCAGTACACCATAAGCGAGCGCAACAGCCATCGGGATAAGAAACTGTGCCTGGAAGCTCCTCTCCAGGATAATCGGATAGAGACCCACCGTAGTTGTCAGGGTTGTCAAAACGATTGCCCGGAAACGTGCCTGGCCGGCCTCGAAAACCGCCTCTTTCACCTTTCGTCCCTCCAGAAGCAATGAATTGTATTTGGAGAGAAAGACCACGGCATCGTTTATAATTACTCCTGACAACGCGAGCATCCCCCAAACACTGAGCAGAGAAACAGGAACTCCTTCGATCCCATGGCCCCAGATGGCTCCCAGCCAGGCCAGCGGGATCATCGCAACGATGATCAATCCCTGGGAGAAGGATTTAAAATGGATGATAATGATCAGGAACATCAGCAGAAAAGCCGGAAGAAAGAACTTCTGGATTTGGGCCATCGTTTCGTCACTGTCTTTCTTTTGCCCCAGGTAGGTCACATCAATGCCCGGATAGCGTGCCAATAGTTCGGGAACGATCTCGGTTTCAATCTTTGTCTGGATAGGGATAATGGGGGTGTCGTAACTTACTACATTGGCATCCACACGTATCTCGCGGGAGCTGTTATAGTGCTTGATGCTGACCGGTCCCCGTTCAATCTTGTAGGTAGCCAGTTCCGACAAGGGGTAATCACCCATGATGGTCTTGATCTTCATGGTTTCCAGTTGGCCCAGATTGATGCGGTCTGTCTTTGGGTACCTGACCCATACGCGCAACTCATCCTTGCCATGCTGCAACCGTTGAGCTTGTCCACCAAAGAAACCCTGACGAACCTGGTTGGTGAGGGAAACCTGGTTGAACCCAAGAAAATAGGCAAGAGGTTTGAGTTTGAGTTGTACCTCCCTCATCCCGGTAGGATTTACATCGGCAATGTTGTTCAGTACTTCGATCTGTTTCAGACTTTGGATCAGATCCTCTTTGGCCATGTTCAGTTCGGTTTCGTCTTTGCCCAGTAGGCTAACAGAAATAGGGGTTCCAAAGGTTGCTCTCCCCTGGATGGTGAGTTTTTCTGCTTCGGGGAGGTCTCCCACTTTCTGTTGAACACGGCTAACCACTTCGTAACTGGAAGTGCCGCTCTTCTCAAGATCCCGGAGCAGTACGAAAATATTCCCTGCATGGGATCCCCGCTCCTGTCCGCTGAAGGCATTGCCGGTTGAGAGGAAGGTATAATTCACAAGGTTGTTGGAATCTCCCAGCTCCTCCATCAGTTCAGCATTCACTTCCCAGATGGCGTCGTCGATCAGGTTGAGGTATTTTAGTGTTTGAGCTTCTCCCGACCCTGGCTTAAAGGCTAGATCTACCGTGAATTGATCGAACGGGATCGCCGGGAAGAAGGTTCCTTTGATGAGGTCTCCCTTGAAGAGGCCGGCGGTGATCATGATCAGGAAGATAGGGACAAAGATCACCACGTACTTCCATCTTATCACGAACTTCAGGGTATTGCCATACAGTTTTGCCCGCATGAAATCTACAAACCAGTCAAGCGCATCCCGGATCCGTTTTCCGGTATTCTGACGAACATTCCGGCGCAACACCCAGCTGCTTGCCAGGTGGGCTGGCAACACAAAGAAAGCTTCGAGCAGCGAAAAGGCCAGAGAGAAGATCACTACGAAAGCCATCTCAAACATAAACTCCATCCTTCCTTTGATGAAAAACAGCGGAGCAAATGCCACGATGGTAGTGGTTACCGAAGTGACTACTGCCGGAACTACTTCCATCGTCCCTTCCAGAGCTGCTTTCCGGGGAGAACTTCCCCGCTGGAAGTGCGTGTATATATTTTCAGAGATTACGATGCCGTCATCCACCAGGATTCCGATAACCAGGATCATCCCGAAGAGGGAGATCATGTTCACCGTAAGGCCATAAAACATTCCCAGGATGAACATAGCTCCGAATGATGCAGGGATTCCGATGGCAACCCAAATGGAGAGGCGAAGGCTCAGGAAAAGACCCAGGGTGATGAAGATCATCAACAAACCGATGCCTCCGTTCCTGTAAAGCAGGTTCAGCCGGACTTTGAGTAATTCCAGGAAGTCATAGGTAACAGTCATCCCGGTATCATTGTGAATCTCGTTCCAGGTATCAACATATTCGTTGCAAAAGGACGAGATGGCCGTCAGGTCCTCCGTGGGGAGCTTGAATATCTGAATGGTAACCGCGGGATTTCCGTTAAGCAAGGAGGTGCTGGCTACATCGGCAAACTGTGTTTGCACCGTCCCCACATCGCCTATACGCAGGTAACTTCCATCGGGGTTCCCCCGGATGATAATCTGCTCGATCTCCTCCGGCTTCACCGTCCGGTACCGGCTTCGGATCATGATCTCCTCCTTTTCGGAACGGATCTGCCCCCCCGAAATGTCCAGGTTATTTTGGGCAATAGCCCTGGAGACTTCATCAAAGGTGAGGTTGTAACGCAGGAGGTTCTCTTCTGAGATCTCCACCGAGATCTCAATGGCAGGAAATCCGCCTATGTTGATTTGTGAAATTACCCCCGAATTGTAGAGATCCTGTTCGATCTCGTTGGCATACTTTTTCAGGGTGAGCAGGTCAACATTGCCCGAAAGGCTCATGAAGATTGCGAAGGTGGTAGCCCGTTGCTTGTTTACGATCGGTTTCTCGGCATCCACAGGGAAGGAGGTGATGCCATCCACGGCATTCTTTACCTCCATCAGGGTCTCGTCAATATCGTATTCGCCGGTGATCTCCACCCTCACTGCAGTCATGTTTTCGGAGGAGGTGCTGGTCACCTCCTTGATGCCGGCTATTCCCCGAAGCGCCTCTTCGATACGCACCGTGATTCCTTCCTCCATCTCTTTAGGAGAGGCCCCCGGGTAAAAGACGGATATGTTGATATACTTTTCGGAGAACTCGGGAAAGAAGGAACGGTTCATAGAGACGAAGCTTATCGCTCCGATCACCAGAATGATAAACAGAATGATGTTGGCGTAGAAGGGGTATTTGATGAATGTTGAAATCAGTTTCTTCATGGCTGTTCCAGTATTTCCGCGTTATACCCCTCTTTTGCGTTAACCAGTGGCTCCACAACCACATCTGTCCCTTTTGGTAATCCAGAAAAAATCACGCTTGTCTCATTTGTTTTCAGTACCTCGATTTCCACTTTTTTCAGCTTGCCATCAACAACGGTGAAAACCTTATTGGTCTCAAATACGGCATTCCGTGGGATCTCCATACTTTCTGCCAGGGTCTTGGCAGCAAACTCCGCCAGCAGGTATTGTCCCTGGAACAGGGGCTTCCCGTTGCCGGGCGACAGTGCCACATAAACGGTGATTGTTTGTGTTGCCGGATCCATAAAGTCAGATTTCCGGACAACAGAACCTGTCCAGCTAATGTTCCTGTTTTTGGTGGTCACCTTGACCTGATCGCCGATATTGATCCAGTAGGCGTCTTCAATGCGCACCGGAACTTCCAGTTCCAGTTTGTCAGTACGTATCATCGAAGCGATACGGCTTCCGGGATTGGCCACTGATCCGGGCTCCAGGTAAACCATGGTATAGGACCCATCAAATGGCGCGTATAACGTGTATTTTGACAACCGCACCTCCGAGCTTTTAATATTGAAGTAATCATTGAGGATATTGCGACTGGCCAGGAAAATTTTTTCAGCATCCGAATCAGGTTCGGGTAGCGGAGGCAACGGTTCATTGATCTTAACACTGTTGAAGAAATCTTCGTACTTCCTGTAACTTCCCGGATAATCGATTTTAATATCCGGGAGGATGCCCGCGATGGCATTCAGGAACCGGCTTTTACTCGCTTTCAGATTGTTGCGGGCCTCTTCATCGAAAATCCGGACGAGCAGATTGCCCTGTTTGAATTTCGTCCCTTCACGCAGGGTTACGCTGCCCGGCAGAATCTCCCCCTGTACCTCTGCACTAAGGTCGACCGAATGCTGGGAGGAGAGGCGGCCTGTTTCAATGATCTTTGCCTGGTTGGTCGTGTAAGTAACCTTCTCTGTTTTAACAAACAATTTGATCTCTTCGCGTTGCTTGTCTTCCGATTTCTGTTCCATCCCTGAGAACAACATGTAAAGCAGGCTACTCAGGATAAATAGAACTCCAACGACAGCAATGGTTATAAGTGATTTTCTCCAATTCATAAGATTAAAATTTTTGCAAATATAACAGATTCATTATATATAACTTAGATTAAATTAACGTTAGGTTGGCTATCCTTGGCAAAGAAAGGCTGAATCCGCTTGCCGGGGAATAAAAAATCGATAAGTGACCGAAAAAAGAAGGTAAGTAAAGGGAAAAATGATTTAAATATCTCCGTGTTTATTTCAGAGAATCTCCCTGGAAAGCGAATGGGAGAATCTTTTTTACACTATCAATCACGTAGATTCTACCATCACTTCCGGTGATTAGAAGTTTAATATCATGATGATGCCGGGTTTCAGATTCAATCAATACCTGGCGGCAACTGCCACAAGGGAATACAGGCACCTCATCTGGCTTCAGGGCTTTTTGAGTGGCTAAGGCTAATGCGATAACGGGAATATCCGGGAAATGGCTACCGGCAGTAAATAGGGCCACCCGTTCGGCACATAATCCCAGCGGGTAAACAGCATTCTCCTGGTTGCTCCCGCAAATGATCTTTCCGTTTTCCAACAATACGGCACTTCCCACGCTAAATTTTGAATAGGGGGCATAGGCTCGCTTAATGGATGCTTGCGCCTCCCGGATAAGTCTCTGTTCATCCTCCGTGAGTTGAGATGCATCATGATGAACCCTGACCGTAATTTCCTTTTTTATGACTTTCGAAGGCTTCATCCCGATATAAAGATACAAAGAATTACAAACACCAAAAATCAAATAAATCACAAACCCCAATGTTCGAAATCAAAAACATTTTTCTTCTGCCTTTAGAATTAGAATTTGATTCTTTGAGAATTTATGTGATATTTAGAGCTTCAAACGTTAAAAGGTATGAAAAAGCGCTTTCTAAAACTGATTTCGATATTTTTGACCGGCATGATCCTGGCCGGCTGCAGTCCTTCTACTGAGTTAAGGGTTGCGTGGAAAACCGGAGACGATTCACCGAAGAAATTTTCGAATATTGGGATACTTGCCCTGTTGAAATCCAATGAAGCACGCATCGATGTCGAAACGGGAGTTGATAAGTTCGGTCGTATCCTGGTAAAGGGGATGATCCAGGGTGATGTTTTGAAGTAACAAGCTGGTTTTTATTGATATCGCAGCAGACGTGCTTCATAATTCACGCCAGAAGAATAGAACCCATACGTATACTTCAAAATTCCTGCATTTTTTCCGTAAACCGAATATGCTTTGCGTATTCCCCAGTGATAATTCGAATCAAGTGGATAATATGTATAGCAAATAGTCCTGGATATAAATAAACCGGCAGGTACGGTCACCAGGGAATCCTTCCCGATCATTTTGGTTTCAGACCATAATAAACCTGGAATGGTGTCGGTTTTCAGGATATCATTAAAATTTTCCTGTGCAAATAAAATGGTTCCGATCTCATTTACCAGGTATCCTGACGAATCCCGGATAAGAATGGTTTCGGTATAAACGTTCGGACCGAAGGAAAGGTTCTTGTTAAAATGCAACGGGCTCTGGATCTTTACAAAGTAAGTCTTCCCATTGAGGATAGAGTCTTTCAGGATATACGCACTATCGGTTTCCTGAAGCTTTGTCTCAATACCGTTTGTGTCGGTTTTGTAGAATTCATAAACCCAATAATTACCTACTTTCAAATGCATGAAATCCGGTAAAGGTTCAATAGGGGTTTCATTCTCTTTTTTGCATGAAGTGAAAACTGTTGCAAGTGCAAGAACAGTTATGAACATGAATTTTTTCATAGATGATCAATTAGTTTGGATTACAGGAAGAGGTAACAAACAATCGCTTAATATGTTGTTTAACGCAATATTAATTTCCTTATTGTTTTCTTACTTCAACTCCTCCAGAAACGCTTCCTTTTTTCCTGAGTCTCTACAACGATTGACATAAAAAATAGCGCTGTCGGTCTGTCCGGAAAAATAACAGATGGCTGCCAGGTTGAATTTCGCATCATCAAAACAGGGATCCAGGGAAATGGCTTGCCAGAGGGTTGTTTTGGCTTCCATGATGTGTTGCAGGCCATAAAGAGTAATCCCATAATCGTTTAGCGCCCTGACCTCAAAGGGTGTGATGAAAAGGGCATTTTCAAAACAGGATTTCGCCTGCTGAAAGTCTCCCATCCTGTAATGGGCAACGCCTTCAAACCACGCGATGGGCAGGGTATTGGGCGTGATCCGGTAAAAGCTGTTTTCAGCCTCATTGCAATAGCGGATCACCTCTTTGTCATTTTTTCGTTCATTCCGGAATACCTTCAATGTGTAAAACTCTCCTTTGGCCCTTACAGCTGCCAGGAAAATGGTGAAAAGCAGCAGGATCGGAACGATGAAACAGACCGTTTTTCTTAATGGGAGAGGTGTGGCTGGAATCTTCCGTGCTTTCAGGGGAACCTGGTGGAGCATGAAGGCATATGCAGAGAAAAGCAAGACATTGTGTTCCACTCTTTTTAGTGGAAAATCAAACATGGCAAAAAGGTAGAATCCGGTGATGAAAGAGGCATATAAGAGGAGAGTGACAGGTGGTTTTTCACAGGAAGAAATAATCCGGCGATAGATGATAATCAAAGGGAACACGAATAGGATAAAAGCAATCAGAAGACCGATGATTCCCAACTCTGTGAGGCAACTGATCAGTTCATTATGAGGTTGGCTGTAAGTATAATTCCGGATGGTATGTTCGGGATTCAAAGGTTTGGCAATCGATGGCACCGCCAGCTTCCAGTTTCCTGCACCCACACCAACCAGGGGATGAGCGAGAAAAAGGGGGAAAGACTTTCCCCAGAAGATGAGGCGCAGGTTGGCATTTTCGTAATAGGATTCGGCGAAATCAAATTCCGGCATTCCGGTCAAGCCATCAATCTCTAATCGTTTCTTGCGCGACGCTTCCAGATTGGCATCATCGTAGGAGACAAAATAATTCCAAACTGGGAGTTTGCTGAGGAAATAGTGTCGGCGGACGGTATCCAGAGAGAGATAAAAAACGGTCACGGATGCAATCAGGATGACCAGGAAGAGAGCTGCAACACGGAGGTTCAGGCGGGTAAGGAGATACCGGTATCTGAAGAACAACAGCAGGAAAGTGATCAGGATGGCGGCGATAACGCCCAGGTATCCGGCACGGCTCTGGACAATGATGATGAAAAAGAGAGAGCCTGTTGCTGTGGCAGCAGAGAGGTATTTCCAGAAGCCCCGGAAGCGGGAATAACCAATGAACACGAACGCGAGTGATAACACCAGGTATCCGGAATAGAGGTTGTTGTTGGCAGAGATGGAGACGATCTTGTATGGATCATAAAATTTCAGCATCGTCATCCTGGCAAAGGCAAGTCCGAACGAAACCAACAGGACCAAAAGTTGGGTTTTGATAAAGATGTCTTCAAATTTCCTGTGGTGAGAATTCAGATCCGAGATAACCAGGAATGTGATCAGAGAGAGAAAGAGCAACTGGCTTTGGATGAGGGTTTCGGCAGGAGAAATTGCCCAGAAAGCACTGAGAATACTCCAGAGATAGAACAACACAAGGCACCAGGAAAAGTATGCGTTGATCAAAGGAACCCTTTTGCGGTATATGATCAACCAGGTAATGAGTAACAGGAGAGAGAGAGCCAGAACCCGTGGAAGGAAAGATTTGTCAACCAGAATATCCGACCTGATTCCACAGGCAACAAAGAGGAGAAAGAGAGTAAACAGATAC
>Ga0265596_1001586_pt1 | contig 10631 bp, 14 predicted proteins | sample saktaG_FD_190143 | JGI IMG/M metagenome (GOLD analysis project Ga0265596, IMG submission 190143) | Saline water microbial communities from Sakinaw Lake, British Columbia, Canada - sak_2013_06_06_60m | ecosystem: Environmental > Aquatic > Non-marine Saline and Alkaline > Saline ...
TTTCTGTCTTGGTTTTTGTTTTATCCTTAATAGTAACTTTATCTTTTTCAATTAATTTATTTAATTTAACATCTTTAACAGAAATATTAGATGCATAACCTGGCACAGTGAAAGAAACATTAATTGTCTTGTTTATTGCCTCACTGTTTTCTGCAGAAATTATTTTTACCCATTTAACAGGCTTATTTATTTCTGCTTTTAACTGCGTTGGCATTTCACTGATATTAAGGACAGTAACATTTTCTACTGTAATATTCTTTACTACTAAATCCTTTGTTACATTAATCATAAACACATTTGAGACTGCTATTTGCTTTGAGTCATTTGCTATAATGAAGGTGTGCCTTACACCAGTGAATCCTTTCTTAGGAATTAATGCTGCAATGCTTTCATTAATCAAAACAGATATATCTTCCATTTCATAGATTGTATATCCTAGTAAATCACCATCTTTGTCAAAGAAATATTTGCTTAAGTCAATTGAAAACTCTTTATTTTTACTGATTGCAATATCAGGAATATCCATCAATAGTTCAGGAGCATTATTTTCTTCTTCTTTTGGTATTATTGAATATTTTATATTGTCAATCTTTAATGTTGAATCTTCAAGCTCTATCCTCAACCTGTAAGAAGTTTCATTAAGGCTTAATAAGCATGTTTCTATGCAGATATCATCAAACTTAGTTATTTTCTCTTCTTCCTCTAAAAAGACTGCATTTAAGCTTGCCCAGTCAGAATAATAAACATAAGAATATGGATTTTCCTCAATAACACTATAATCAACATAAACAACCTGAGAGCTTATTTTATTGTTTGAGCTAGCTCCATATCTTGAATAATAAGAGTAAAACACCTCATTCCAGTTAGATGTTAATGGCTCAAGCCCGATAAAGTTGCAGCATTTCTCATTTCCATAACAGACTGTTACACTGGTTTCATTATCAAGGGATTCAGTTTCCCATTTTGTGCATAAATTAGTTTGATTAACAGCCCAGTTAAATTCTGCATTAACATTAAAGTCTATTATCCCATCTTTTGCTTCTATTCCATTATTATCAATATCAAACTCTGTTCCATCATTATATTCAAGCTCAATTAGAATCTCTGCGTTTTCAGGAGGATTTGTAATGTTTTCAAGAGTTTCATTTAAGCCAATAGTTTCATTAATCTGAATTGTTTCATTTAATTCTTCAGTCTCATTTAATGTTTCATTTAAGCCAATTGTTTCATTAATTTGGATTGTTTCATTTAATGTTTCATTTACAAAAACTGTTTCATTAATCTGAGTGTTTTCATCAGCAGGGATTGTTTCATTAAGTGAAATGCTCTCATTTTCAGGAATTGTTTCATTTAAACCAATAGTTTCATCTGTTCCCTGCGTCTCATTAAACTCTTCAACAGCAAGGCCTGTTATTCTGCTAATTCCCTCTTTCTCACGAGCATTTGAATCAAAGACAAGATAGCTTTCATTATCTGTTTCAAGATAAACTTTTGCAATGCCCTCTCCGATTAACTGGCCATTAATCTTTAATGACTTTAATTCTCCCTCTTCCAGAATAAATAAATAACTGCTGTTTTCAACAAATAGTTTATTAATTTCGTTTATATGCTCTTCTGCCTCTTCAAGTGCAAAATAACCAATAAACGCAGGCCTTAAGAAAACTAAAACCCCAAGGATAGCTATAATTGCTATTGATAGAATAACTAATTTATTAATATTCTTTAATCTATTTACATTTGCTTTATACTTCTCAATCTCTAAAGAATATTTTTTAACCAGGTTACCATAGCCAGACTTGTTCCTGGATTTTTTATTAATTAATTTAGAAGGATTTACCTTTCTATATCCTATTTTTTTAGTTTTTCCTTTTTTCATTTCTTCCTCTTTCTATTATAAACTGTCCAGACTGTCCTCTGGTCACGATGAAGCATTAAAGCGATTTGTGAGTACCTGAGATTTAGGTTATCTTTCAGGTAAGAAACAATTGACTCAAGAACAGAAAATGACCTGTTGCTGATGATTAAAGCAGGAATAAAGAATTTATTTGACTTAACAACAAATTTTTCAGTAAGTTTTTTCCTTGAATTAGAATAAGTTGCCCATATTGTCCTGTCATTTCTGTTGAGCAGCTTTGCAATCTCACTATATTTTAGATTAAGGTTTTCTTTGAGATATTTAACAATTGTTTCTAAAGCGCTTAGTTTATCATTAAATATGCATACAGGAATCTCCTTTGGTTTTTTTTCCTTGATAATCAACTTAATAATTTCATCAGGGCTAATACCTTTTTCCTGTGCTATATAACCTATTAAAATGTTTAATGCATTTGCAAAATCCTCAGGACTTTTTAGGTGTTGCTTTAGTAAATCAAGACTAGAATTTTCTCTTTCCCCCTCTTCTTTATCCCTGTTAGTTATTTTCAAACCTCTTCTTATACTCATTATGTAAGTAGCTTATATATAAATCTTCCTATTAAGTTAATAAAATAACTATTAGTATACTTATTATGTAAGAAGAAAATATTTGTTGTTACTTATTATATAAGTAATATTATTAAATTAATACTTATTATATAAGTAATATTATTGACTTAATACTTATTATGTAAGTAAAAAATCTTATTTTATTGTTTATCCTAATTTTTATATAATATCCTTCCCTCATTGTTAATCTCTTTTTTAATATTATTCAAACAACCCAATACGGATTAGAGGTTAGTTCACATTCAAGAATATATCTAAAGATAATATAAAAACAATCAAGCTATAATCTTTTTCTTTTGAGAAAGAAGTTTTTCTGTTTCTAATTTTGTGATAAGTTTATCCATTCTTATCAGTTCCCTTACCCAGGGATTCTTTGTGTTTAATCTGAAGAGTTTTGCATTTCCTATTTTTCTTGTGAAGATTACAATCTCTTTCTTAACTAACCCTGGCCATATATCAGAAAAAGCTGTCCAGCCAACTCCTGCATTCCTAGCTATCTCAGTCATACTATAGTCTATATCTCTTCCTAAAATCAAAAAATCCAATACCCTTATCAAAGGGTAATCTCCAAAATATTCTACAAATACGCTTTTTTCTTCCATTTTATTATATGTTACACCCTAGTTATATTTAAACCTTTCTGTTTTAAGAGCCATGATTTACAAAACGAAAGTTATAAATATGGGTGCTCCTTTTTAGAAATTGTTATGGAAGATAGATTAATAATAAAAAAATTCATTGTTAGAAAATTATATAGAAAAAGGATGTGGCTGCATAAACATACAAACATTAATAATCTTCCAAAAGGATTATCAAATCAGTTAAGGGTTTCTAAAGAGGTTAAAAAAGCAGTAGAAGATCTTCTTAAGGAGCAGATACTCTTATCTAAACCAACACAATATGGATTAGAGGTTAGTTTAAATCCAAGGAAAATAAAAGAAATTGAAAAATATACTGAGTAACAACTAGATTTTATTCGTTCTCAACCCTTGGTGCAAGCACAAAGCTTATTACAACTTTATCAATTTCCTTGTACTCGAGCTTTAGCGGATAGTCTTTATTGAATTGTATAGTTACTTTATCAGCGAGTTTAGAGCCGTTCATCATTTTTTTCAGGTATTCAACAGAATACTTTGCACTTACCTTTTCCTTTGAGTCAGAAACAATGTTTGTATCTTCACTTTGTTTTATATCAATGGTTGCTTTGTTTAGATCGCCCTCTGCCTGCAAACTAAACTTATTTGGCTCTGCTATAAAGCTCACAGACTCTGCCACAATGTCAGCATCTTCTATTGCACTGGATAGTATTTCTGACTTTGTCTTTATTGTTACTGGAAAGCTTAATTGTGGTATTTTCTGCTCTTTTTCCTCAAGCTCAATTATTGGCAAAGAGAAAACCCTTGTTGTATTGGACTTAAGCTGGATTTTCAGCTTGTCTTCATCAATATCTAAAGACAGGACATCATTTGGCTTTGATCTTCTCAGAACTTGCTTTAGCCTGCCAAGGTCAATTGCTATCGTAAATTCCTTATTGACATCATATTCAACAAAACAGCTTGAAAGAAGCTTAAAGATCACCATCGCAACATTTGCCGGATCCATAGCAACAAGCTCGATTCCATCTGGCCCTATCTTAAACCTTGCCTCATTGACAAGCTCTGATATGACTGATATGCTTTCCTTTAGATATTTTGGTTCTGCAAGTGTAAGTTTCATTTTTTTACCCCCAATATATTTAATAAAACATAATGTGTATATAAACTTTTTTATACAAAATCTTAAAAGCCTCTTATATATAAATCTTTTTAGTTAATTGGTATTTAAAATATTGGTTTATCAAGTTTGAGAAGCAATAAAAAAAAGTTAGAAGGGTTTTTAAATAAAAACGAAAAGCTTATATATTTCTTGTTATATCTGTTGATATAACATGATAACTGAAACAACTTTACCGAAAAAAGAGAATATTTTACGGTATCCTCGGTTAGATACGATTCTGATGGTAGAAGAATTTATAAAAAGAAAAGATGGTGAATTTAAAAAGACAAGGTTATGGGGAGCATTGCCTAAAAAAATGATGTATCAAACATTTGATTTAATAATTCGATATTTATTATATTCTAAAAAGATTTCAATAGATTCAGAAGGGAAAATTGGTTGGGTTTATTATCCTGAATTAGCAAGAAAATATTATAATAGGAAAGACTTAGGTAGAAAAAAGTGAAGTTGCCGTCAGATATTAGATTTGTAGATAAAAACATAAGAGAAGCATTTTATAAGTTAGAAAAGGGAGATAATTCTGAAAGAGAATTATTCAAATTCATAAATCAAGCTTTAGATAACATAGAAGAGAATGCTTTTTGTGGAATACAAATTCCCAAGAGACTAATCCCAAAAAAGTACATTACAAAATATGGTGTTAAGAATGTTTGGAAGTATGATTTGCCAAAAGCATGGAGATTGATATATTCTATTGTTAATGATGAAATTGTAGTAGTTAGTTTAGTTCTAGAATGGCTTGACCATAAGAATTACGAAAAAAGGTTTAAGTATTAAGATGGAATCTTTAAGATTTGCCCATCTTTCATAACATGAATATCCTTTTCCTTATAGCCCATTTCCATTGCAAGATCAGCCATTGCAGAAGTCATCCTGTGCTCGCCATGGGCAGGTATAATGTGCTTTGGCCTTACAAGCTCAATTAAATCCCGGGAATCCTCTCTTGCAGCATGGCCAGACACATGAATGTCTGTAAAGATTCTGACATGCTGATTTTTCAGCTTTTCCTCCAAGACACGCCTGTTCTCAATATTTGTTGGAGTAGGTATAGTCTTGCATGAAAATACAACATGGTCATCTGGCTCAAAATTAAATCCAAGCTCCTTATTAACAATTCTTGAGAGTGCTGCTTTTGGCTCTCCCTGGTGCCCTGTCAGGACAACAAGATATTTGCCAATGCCTCTTTTGTGCATCTTTCCCAAAGTTCTTTTTATATCATTCCTGTATTTCACAATTTCTACATCAGAAAACTTTGCTATTCCCACACTCTCGCTTGCTTTGCAGTATTTTGACAATGACCTTCCAAGAAAAACAATTTTTCTATTCATTTTTTTGCCGCATTCTACAATACTCCTTAATCTTGCGATATGAGATGAAAATGTTGTAACAAAAACAGCTTTTCCTTGATTCCCAGTACCCAATAAAACATCTTTTAGCATCTCTTTTGCAACAGATTCTGATGGTGTTTTAGTGTAACTTTGGGAATATGTTGAGTCAACAACAAGGCACAAAACACCTTTCTTGCCAAGCTCTTTTAATCTTTTGTAGTTTGGCTTATCGCCCAAGGTTGGAAACCTGTCGAACTTGAAGTCATTTGCATAAAGTATGATTCCATACTTTGTGTGCAAAGCAACCATAACAGTCTGAGGTGTTGAGTGTGTTATATTGATAAACTCAACCTTTAGGTTCTTTGAAAGCTGGAACACAGAATTTGGGGTTAATTTCATTATTTTGTTATTTATTGCAATGCCTTCATCCTTTAATATTGTTTTCAAAACAGCTATTGTAAATGGAGTTCCAAGAATAGGTGCATCATAATTATTGCTTAAATAAGGGACAGCTCCAATATGGTCAAGATGAGCATGAGTTGGAATTATTGCTTTAACTTTATCTTTCCATTTCTCTATTTTTGTTATGTCAGGAACAGCACCAACTTTTATCAGCTCAGAAGGGTCTACATTAATAATATCTTCATCTTCTGTGTATTTTATATAACTCTCGAGATGAATACCCATATCAAATATTACAACTTCGCCATCAACATTGACAGCAGTCATATTCTTTCCAACTTCGTTATAGCCGCCAACAGTGCATATCTCTATCATACTTATTTAAGAAAAATCATTTATTTAAAAAGGTTTGTAAATTCATAGAGATAAACTATTTTTTGCTGTTAAGGTTAAAAAATCTGATAGCACATATTCCTGTAAAAACATTGCTCCTCACAAAAAATATTAAAACATCTTCACCTGAAATGCATAAGAAAACATTTGAAGAGTTTAAGAAAAACTTTGTTTTTGGCATTTTTATCTTTTACAAAGATAAATAAAACCTTATTCGGTAAAATATCTTTCTCAGTTTCTTTAAATAAACTAATTTCCTTTCCTGCATTATTACTGCTTGCATAAGGATTACTTAAAATTATAACTAAATTGTCTTTTATTAATTTCTTTACATAACCTCTTATGTCCCTGCCCCTTTCATCATCAATTTCATCAAAAACAATTACCTTATCTTTAACAATTTCATTAAATTTTAATCTGCTTTTTCTTGGAATAAAATTTGCTTTTCTTTGATCAATAAAAGTAATATAATAAGTGTTTTCTTCTCCAAAATATTTGTGGATTAGCTCAGTTGCAATAGAAGATTTTCCACTATTATACCTGCCTATTATTACAACAGAATCATACTTTTTAAAATCTCCTAATTTACTTTCAATATTCTTAATATTTTCTATAATCACCTTGATAACCCCTCCAACATTAATTTATTTTCATCAATCGATTTTTTAATTTCTTTATCCACATCATTAGTTGATTTATGTTTTTCTAAATGTTGATTAATAAACTTGTTTATTTGTTCTAGTATCTTTTGTTGGTTGCTGTTTTGCCAGAAGAAGATTTCATCTTCTGTTTCTTTATCTTTTCTTGCTTTTAATTTAAGTTTTAGATTATTTAATCTTAGGAAAGCATCAACTATAACTAGTAAAGTTCTTTTATTGCCGTCTTTAAATGGATGATATTTGGCAAAGTTTTTCATAAATTTGGATAAAAAATTTATCATATCTATATCTAAAGATTTATCTATAACCTGCTTTATATCTTTTTTTAATAGTCCTTTTGAATCCATTCTAAACCTAGTTGATATAACTTTGTGTATTTGTTTAATTCTTGTCTCTGTAAATATCAAATCTTTAATAAGAAGAAAATCTTTTTTTACCTTTACATCAGAAAGCTTTTCCTCAATTGCATTTCTTATAAACTCAGAAACAGAAACATATCTTTGTGATAAAGCTATGGCTTTCTCTATCTCATTAAAATAATATTCAGGTATTTTTGTTGTTCTCCATTGTAAAAGTGTCATATAAGTGTTATATATAACACACTATATATAAATCTTTCTTTTTCAAAAGAATCATTTAAAGAATGAGCAGGCAAGAAGTCTTTGATTACTTAAAAAAACAGCAGGAAATGGTTGATTCAAGAAAAATATCTAAAGGGGCAGGGATTTCTGTGACCTCGGTCACAAACTGCCTCAAAGAATTAAGGGAAAGCAGAATAATAAATTTTAGGGAAGCAGAGCTTAAGAATAAATTTGAGTATAAATGCGGGGAAAGGGATTCGAACCCTTGTATCCACTAAGGAAATGGATTTCACATTTCAGCATAATCATTGCCTAAACTCAATAACTTGAGTCCATCGCATTTGACCACTCTGCCATCCCCGCATATTGCTTTAGAATTAAAGTTCATTATAAAAAGCTTTTGAAAAATGTCTAAAAAGTTGACTATTGAATAAATTTTAAGAGGCCATATTTTTTTAGTTTTTTATATGCTGTCCTATTTAAATCATAATTCCCGCAATGATTGCACTCTTCATCCAGAAGATTATTTCTATCAACCATTTTAATGTTTCTCTTAACATTACCATCCCTTGCAATAACTCTCATTTTGTTATATTTATCTGAATTCCAGATATCTTTAAATCTTTTATTTTCCAAGCTATTTACTATCTTATGTGCGCAGCAGAATGAAATCCCCTCTGATACCCAATACCTCGAGAAATACCATCCTGCGAAACAGCCTTTCTGCTTGTAAAAGTCAATTTCCCAATCCCCTGATTTTGAATCAAAAGTTTCAATCTGCACATTGATATTTTCCTGAATCTTAATATTATGCTTTTTTGCAAGATTTTTAACTTTATCTAAATATTCTTTAAACTCCAATTTTTCTTTTTGGTTTAGCATCAAATGCTTTAATTTCATATTATGCATTAGCTGAAATCTGATTGCATTTGCACCAATTTTCCTAACCCAATCTAACATTTCCAGCGCTTCATTGTAATTCAAGCCGTTTATCACTTCAATTAATACAACCTCAGGCATTGTTTTATTTTGTTTCTTTTTGTATTTTGAGAGAAATATAATATTCTTTTCAATGGTTTCAAATTCATTCTTTCCAGATGAAGGGTGCAGTTTTTTGTATGTGTTACTATTGGCCGCAGATATGCTGCAGTATACTTCATCTAAATCAGAATCAACAAATTTCTTGGCATAATCTTTATCTAACAGCAAGGCATTAGTGAACAATTGCAAAATTATTCCTTTCTTCTTAACATAATCAACCATTTCTATAATCTTAGGATGAGTTAAGGGTTCCCCTGCACCACTGAATAAGATTAATCCAGTTTTGAGTTCATGCAAATCATCTACCAATCTTTTAAATGTATTTAATTTGATTTTTTGTTTTTTCCATTTATCTGTATATTCTCTATCTGGTGCTGTTTCAGAATGAAACCAGCAGTAGGAACAGCTCATGTTACAACTATTGGAAATGTCTAAATGAAAATAAGCAGGCCCTATAAATGTCTTCCCAGCAACTATTCCCAATAACCTTAATAATTCTTCTTCACTCTCATTATATGAGATTCTCTTGAATATTTCAATTATTTCTTTTTTTTTATCAGAACTAAATTTTGAATTATTTAGCAATTGATTTATTTTATTAATAATCATTTTACTTTATTCAATTGTTAAAATCACTAAGACTATTTTATATATCTTATGTTTTAATTTAAAAATATAAATAAAATCAAGAAATCACATACTCCTAAGTCTTGACTCAATCTCAGCCAAATCCTGCTCTAACCTTTCTATATCATCTGTTTTAATTTCAGCTTTCTTTGTTTTTTCTGTTTTGCTTTTTACATAAACCTCTTCCTTTAGTTCATGTTTTGGAAGATATTCCTTTAAGCCAGACAAGAGAACCAGTATCTCATCTATATTGTCTCTGAATTCAAGAATTTTTTTATGCCTTTCTAACCTGATTGATTTAAGCTTCTCATAATCCTTCAGGTTTTGTACAATGCCTTTTGATGATTCAAGAAGATTCTTCCTTAAGCTAACTGGTTCCTTTACACTAACATAAAATCCCTTTGTTTCTGCCATAAGACCCCTTATGTGGTTTCTGGTTTTCCCAATGCCTCATCAACACTAGCTATCTTTTTCTCAATTTCCTCAAGGTTTGAGTCCCACTTGCCGAGCTGGTTATATTCCTCTATCTTCAGCTCGCTGATTCTTTTAAGTATATCTCTTGCTTCGTTAAGCTTGTCCTTAACAAGCCTTACCGTTTCTAATATCTTATTATACTCTCCAATTTTTATGAAAACCTGTGCATTTTCCTGCATTGTATCACCCTTTTGACAGTATATCATCTACTGCTATAATCTTTTTATTCAAGCCCTCTAGCGAATCATGCATTTTTTTTAGCTCGTTATTCTCTCTTATTTTAATATTATCTAGTCTTTTTACTACTTCTTCTGAATTTTCTAGGATATTTGTAACAAGATTGATTTCATTTGATATTTCCTGATAGCTCTTGACATTTACAAAAACCGGTTTTTTTGGATTAAATGCCCTTTTTTCTGGCATCTTAATCTTTGATGGCAAGGAAATCTTTTTTTCAGTCTCTTCCATTAACATTGTGGGCAGTTCAATTTCCTGCTCTTCAACCTCTTTTTCAAGCTCACCAAACTCAAGAGCTATATTTTTCTCTGGATGAATAACTGGTTTTTCAACACCTGTTTCTTCTAATAAAGGAATATTTATTTCTGATTTTTCTAATTCACTTAAAGGCTCTAATTTTGGCAAAGGAGTAATTTCTTCATCCGGCATTGTTGGAAATTCTGGTAGTTCTGTAAGTATTTTTGTAGATTTAGTTGGAGATAAGATACCCCTATTTAATTCTTCTTTCTTCTCTTCTTCCCTTTTTTTTTTAAGAAAATTGAATATGCCCATCGTAACTTATATGTTAATAAAATCCTCTTTATTAAAAACTTTTTGTAGCACTCCAGAATAGCTACACTTATTCATAC
>Ga0265596_1001593_pt1 | contig 10609 bp, 9 predicted proteins | sample saktaG_FD_190143 | JGI IMG/M metagenome (GOLD analysis project Ga0265596, IMG submission 190143) | Saline water microbial communities from Sakinaw Lake, British Columbia, Canada - sak_2013_06_06_60m | ecosystem: Environmental > Aquatic > Non-marine Saline and Alkaline > Saline ...
GACAAGAGTAAAGACTGCCTGGTTCAACAGGGTTGATTTTTCAGCCTTAAGGACTTTCCCCCATTTTTTGGGGATGTGGTCAGGATCTTTTTGCCAGGGCGTCAGGCGCGGAAGCAAGCGGGGAACATTTTCTGTATAGTCCCGATATTCATCGCCAAATAGTTCGGTCAGTTTTGCCTCTTCCAGTGCGATAATAAAGCCATACTGGACAATAAAATAGACCAATGCAATTATCGTCAGGAAGACGACCCAGGGACCACCAGCCATCAGTGCAAAACCAATATAGATAATTACATTACCGAGATACAGCGGATTCCGGACATAGGAAAAAATGCCGGCCGTACATAGTTTTTTGGCTCCCACCTTTCGGGTGCGGGTGTTTCCTCCGGCGCGACGGACGCCGGCCAACCGAATACTTTCACCAAGGGCAACAACCAGCAATCCGGAAATGACTCCTATTCTTGTCAGGTTTGATTGAATGAGCAGGATAAGCACAAAAGGCAACGGGGTAATACCTCGGTAGCGGAAGAAAAAATTTCGCAGTGTCATATTAAATTACTTTCTGTAAAGATGATTTAATTTGTTGTTCAATTCGCAGAGCAATTTCAAGGGCCCGTTTGCCGTCTTCACCAGTGACCGGCGGCGGCGTTCCATTTTCGATTGAATATGTAAAGGCGCGCAGTTCTTCGAGCATGGCGTTGGATTCCGTGGTGTGAATTTCCTGGTAGGTAATTACCTTGGTTGTATGGTCGTTGATTTTTAATTTGGCAACGGGAATGGCATTTTCCGGGATTTCATCCGGGCTCTGAGACAAAGAATAGATACTGGTCTGGTTTTTTAAGAAATCGATGGAAAGATAGGCATCCTTCTGGAAGATTCTGATTTTACGCATCTGCTTGTCTGAAATCCGGCTGGCGGTAATATTGGCTACACAGCCATTGGTAAATTTTATCCGTGCATTGGCGATGTCAATCGTATCGGTCAGGACAGGTGCGCCGGAAGCGTCAATCTGTTCGACCTCGGCGTTGACCATGGAGAGGATAATATCAATGTCATGAATCATCAGATCGAGAATAACCGCCACATCGGTGCCGCGGGGATTGAAAGGACTGATCCGGTGGGATTCGATGAATAGCGGATTCACCGGAAAATCCCCGATGCCTGACAAGGCGGGATTGAACCGTTCGATATGGCCAACTTGCAGAACCAGGTTTTTGTGTTTGGCTAATTCAATAATAGTATTGGCTTCGTCAATTGTTTGCATGAAGGGTTTTTCACAGAAAACATGCCGGCCCTTTTCCAAGGCAGTTTTAGCAACATGGTAGTGGGATATCGTTGGTACAACGATGGAAACAGCATCGCAGGATTGCAGCAAATTATCCAGAGAAGTGAAAGGAGTTGCCGAATATTCTTTGGCAATAACGGCGCTGCGTTGTGGGTCAGAATCAAAAAAACCAATAAGCTCGACGTTGTCCAGAGCATTTAGATTTTTGATATGCCAGCGACCCAGATGTCCCGCCCCCACAACGCCAATTTTGATCATAAATACCTCATTTTGCATTGGAATTTAATTCCTGAACTGCAATATTAAAAACGTTATCCGTTGATTGATTCTCTATTTGATAATAAAACATAAATTTCGTACTTTTCCCCGATTGGGAAATTTATATGAAATTAATCCGATATTTAAAAAAACCGAATAAGGTTATCGCTAATCGCCGCAAGGACGAAAGACGGTTGATGGCGGCGTTTATCGGTGTTGTCGGGCTGTTGGCCGTAATTCTGATATATTTTTATCCGAAATCGGCACCCTCACGGGGAATCGTGCAACTGGAAGGACGTTCTTTCCTCAATAACACTATCCGGACAACGCTGGCGAAAAATGGTTTTTCCGAGATTAAAATAGACAGCGATAACAGTAGCGGCCTGCTTCTGGCATTCTCCATTCCTGCCAATAAATCTACTGACGAGGCTATTGAGGCGATCAAACCGCTTGTCCAGCAAAGCGGTTGTACGATTCGCAGCATCAATCACTTTTCCCAGAACCGTGGTTTCATGGTAATGGTCGATTATTACAATCAATCTATAGGAACCCTGACTTTTCTACAGAGTGAAAATACCAATGATTATCTGGTTTTAAAGGGTGAATTGCGACAAAAACCCAAGCTGGCTATTGTCATTGATGATTTTGGCTACAGCAACAGCGATGTAATCAGGAAATATTTTCAAGTCAGCGAGAAGCTGACACTGTCAGTCATTCCCGGTCATCCCTATTCAAGGTGGACGGCGTCAGAAGGGAAGAAGTTCAACAAAGAGATCATTATTCACATGCCCATGGAACCGGAACGGCAGGAATACGGTATGGGCGAAGATCAGTACATGATCCGGCAGACAATGCGCAGTTTTGAGGTTGAGCAACGGATATCCGATGCAAAAATGTCTCTGCCCGAGGCTGTGGGCATGAATAACCATATGGGATCGCTGGCAACGGCAGATGCCGAAGTGATGGGGATGGTTATGAAAAGCCTGAAAGAGAAAGGACTGTTTTTTGTCGATAGTTTTACATCGCCCCGTAGTGTAGCTTACGAAGTTGCCAAAGTGCAGGGATTACCTGCGGCCTGCCGATCAGTATTTCTTGATAATAACAAAGATAAGAGCGAAATTCAGGCGCAATTTGAAAAAGCAATCGACGTTGCAAAACGGCGAGGGTCCGCAATCGCTATCGGGCACGTGTATCTGGAGACCCTGGAGGTCTTGGAGCACTTAATAGAATCGGGAAAATTTTCAGGGATAACACTCTGTTTTGCCTCGGAAATCGTCTCGTGAAAGGATAGATCATTATGCCTTATTTAGAAGTCAATTTCGATCCGTTTATAGCCCTGGCGAAAATTACAAATGCCCCTGTTTCAAATCCACTGAACCTGATCAACTACGTGGAAACTGCAGGAGCCGGCGGTATCAGTTTCAGTTATGGACCGGATATCGGTCAGATGAATAATCTAAGTCTGTTACGGTCAATGTCGGGTTGCCGGATTAATGTACGGGTTCCGGCCGATATGCAGGTTGTGCAAAAAGCACTATTACTGCGACCGGACATGATTACCATTTGTGACCTGGACAGCGAAGACGGTTCCGTTGAGATTCCGTCAAAATTGATCAAAGACCTGGTTGCTTCGGTTGTGAATATGGATAATGTTGGCGTTGCGCTGCGACTGAAACCCGATGTAAAACAAATGAAGGAGGCTTATCAGATTGGCATCGATGAAGTTGAAATCGCTACGAATGAACTGGCGGAGCACGACAAACGTTTACCCTTTCTGGAATGTCTGGAGAAGATGACCCACGCGATCCACATCGGCAATAGGAATAATCTGCGTGTCTCCATCGGGGGCGCTCTGGACCGCCGGATTATCAGTGCCATTAATGAAGTGATCGATGTGGAATTTATTGCGGTTGGCAGGACACTGCTGGCGCAGGCGTTTCTGCGGGGATTTGAGATTGCCACCAAAGAATTAATTGAAATAATAGATAGTTAATAAAGGAGAATATAGAAATGATATTGGTTGCAAAACAGTACCGGGGAAATGTAGTTGAAAGTTTCCACATCGGCTATGCCGTTGCGGTAAATGATAAAAGCGAAGTGATTTTTTCTGCCGGAGAAACAGAGTATCCGGTATTCATTCAATCGGCCGCTGCTCCGTTTCAGACAGCGGTGTTACTGGAGTCCGGAGCCGTGGAAAAATTCAAATTGGATGATGAAGACATCGCGATCTGCTGCAGTAGTCATAATGGTGAAACGTTTCAGACCGAAGCAGTGGCAAATTTATTAAAGAAAATCGGGATGAATGTCGATGATTTATTATGCGGCACTCATCCGCCCTTTGATAAAACCAGCTATGAACAGCTGATTCTGCAGGGGCGCCGGGCAACGGCCTTGCACACCAATTGCAGCGGAACCCATGCCGGGATGCTTGCCCTCGCCAAAACCCTGGATGTTGTTTCCGCGAGCTATATCGGAGTCGAACAACCGGTTCAGTTGCGAATATTCGAGAAAATCAAACACTACTCTGAAAAAGAAAAAATTCCCATGGAGACCGATAACTGTAACTCGCCGACCTTTTTTCTGCCCCTTTTCAACCTAGCGTTGATGTATCGGAAACTGGCGGAAGGCGCCGATGATTATTTGCAGAAAATATTTCATGTCATGAATATGCATCCCAGGCATTTAGCTGGAAAAGGCCGTTTTGATACCGATTTCACTACCACAATGCATGGCCGGGGCGTTTCAAAATACGGCTGCGAGGGCGTTCGGGGTATTGGTGTCCGGACAGATAGCGGTCATACCGGAATTGCGCTGAAAGTACTCAGCGGCAGTTGGAAAGCAGCGGATTCCATGTCGATTGCAGTTCTGAAACATCTCAAAATGCTGGATGATGAAACATTGGTAAAACTGGATAAGTACGAATTACCGGCGATTCGAAGCCATTCTGAAAAATCCATCGGGCATATTGAAACTGAAATTGTTCTTGATGAAGTCTAGAAAGTATTAGGATTTCGGTAGTTGGAACTGAAAAAAGGAACGATTCGAACCATATTTTTTGATCTCGGTAATGTCCTTGTTACGGTGAATAAAGAGTTCGCTATTCGGGAAATTGCCAAATTGCCTGGCATATCCGTTCCATTGGTTCGGCAAATTGCGGATTCTCAGCTTGAGATGGATTTTGAACAAGGATTACTTAGTATCGATAAGTATATGAAAACGCTGTACCGTGACTATGGCATTTCCGAAAAGATCACCGCGGAATCCCTGATTGATATCTGGCAAAAGCCCTTTGAATTGATGCCCGAAGTGTGCCGGCTGATCCCGGTTTTGAAAAGCCAGGTGAAACTGATACTCCTGTCAAACACCAACGATCTGCATATCCGGGCTGTTCGAAAAAAAACAACGATTCTGGATGAATTTGACGATCTGGTGCTTTCGTATAAGGTGAAATCCCGGAAGCCGGATCAAGCAATTTACTATAAAGCGCTGTCAGTTGCGAAAAATCGCCCGGAAGAATGTTTATTTATTGATGATCTGATCGAAAATATATTAGCCGCCCGGCAAATCGGTATTCGTTCTCATCAATATAAAACAATTCGGGAACTGCGTATATTCCTGGAAGAGTCGGGATTACGGCTGAATTAAATTGCATGTTTAACCAGTATGTAATAAGTTGCTCTGACGATGGTTGAATTAAAAAATACTGAAAACCTCCAGCAGTTGATTCTGCATATTTCAACAGATTTCATCAATCTGTCTCCGAGAAAAGTTGATACTGCAATCAATCACGCACTTGAGATCATTGGAAAATTTACGGGGTCCGACAGGGCTTATGTTTTTCAACTGAACCGGACTGATAATACGCTTTGCAACAGTCACGAGTGGTGTGCGGAAAACATTATACCACAGATTGCGAATCTGCAGAATATCCAGTTACATGAGCGCCCATGGTTTAATGAATACCTGCTGGGGAAAGAACCTGTTCTGATTAATAATGTTCAGGAATTACCGGAAAGGGCAAGTCTTGAAAAAGCTGAATTACTGGCCCAGGATATTCAGTCGCTGGTAGTAGTCCCGATGATTTATAGTCACAGCCAGATTGGCCTGGTGGGTTTTGATTCGGTTTGCCGGAAACGAACATGGACAAATGACGAAGTTGAGCTGTTGAAAGTTATTGCCGACATTTTTACCAATGCTTTGGTACATCGGTCTGTAGTTTCAAAATTGCATGAATCTGAAGAGCAGTACCGTCTCTTAATAGAAAATCTGAATGATGGAATCGTCATCAGCCAAAAAGATAAATTCATATTTCTCAACAGGCAGTTTGCTGAAATGCTGGGCTACACATACGCCGAGCTGATTATGGCGGATTATCGGAGTGTTTACACCGAAGAAGGATTGGCAATTCTGCAAGAGCGCGGTCGGCGGCGACAGAGGGGCGAAACGGTTTCATCACGATACGAGACAGTATTTAAAAAGAAAAATGGCAGCCGTTTAGACATTGAAGCAAATGTCAGAATTATCAATTATCATAATACACCGGCCACTTTTGCAATCGTCAGTGATATCACCGACCGTAAAAAGACCGAGATGTATCAGCGCAAACTTGAAGTAGAGATTTTAAAACGTCAAAAAGTTACCAGTATGGGGATATTTGCCGGTGGGATTGTTCATAATATCCGGAATACCCTGACGGTAATTGTGGGGCGGGCGCAGTTACTAAAACAGAAGATGCCGGATTTGAAAGAACCGGATATCATTATCAATAATGCCAATAAAATTGTTCAAATGGCGGATAATTTTATTAAAAAGGCTAAGCGGGAACAGGTTGAGAAAGTCACAGACATTGATCTGAACGATTTGCTGAAAACCGATATTGCCTATATGGAATCGAATCAGTATGCGAAAAACAGTGCGGATATACAGTTTGACCTGGATCGTAATATCCCCGCTATCAGAGGCCACTACATCGATTTTACGCATGCAATATCGGGAATACTGGAATTTTCGATCAATGCAATGGAAAAATCTACCCGCCGGGAACTTCGGATTCACACCGAGTTTGACGAAAATACCATAATTCTTACAATATTTCACACCGGCAAGCCATTAAGCGATGAAGACAGAAATTCTGTGTTTACGCCCTTTTATTCTCTGAAAAAGTTTGCAGGCAAACGAAATCTTGGCGTTGAACAACTGGCGACCATGCAACTCTTCAACGCCTATAGTTTACTTGAGCGATATAAGGTGAGATTCAGAGTTGAAACAGATGCCGAAAAATGCACAACCTTTTATCTGACGATACCGGTTTCCCAATGATTATTTATTTTTTGTTTCCCTGAACGTAACTATAAACCAAGTAAGGATTGTCATGATGGATAGTTATGGATGGATATCAATATTACCTCCCCTGCTGGCAATTATATTAGCCATACGAACAAAACAGGTTTATCCGTCACTTTTTCTGGGTATCTGGCTGGGGTGGACAGCGATCAATCACTGGAATCCGCTACTTGGATTACGCGACACGCTGGAGGCCACGGTTAATACATTTAAGGATTCCGGGAATACCAAAGTCATTATTTTCAGCATGATGGTTGGAGCGCTGATTGTCCTGATGCAGCATTCCGGTGGTGTTAAGGGATTTATCAGATGGATTAGCGACAAAGGGCTGGTTAATAACCGTCGCAGTGCCGGAATCATGCTGTGGTTGATCGGGATTCTGATATTCATTGAAAGCAATATGATCAACCTGGTTATCGGATCAATCGGACGGCCGCTGTTTGATAAATTCAAAGTACCGCGGGAAAAACTGGCTTACCTGGCGCACTCAACCTCCGCGCCGGTTTGTGTGATGATTCCGTTTAATGGTTGGGGCGCTGTGCTGACCGGACTGCTGGTGGCGCAGCAGATTGAGAATCCGTTTTTTACTGTTTTAAAAGCGGTACCGACCAATTTTTATGCCATTTTTACCATCTTACTGGTGCTGTTTATCACCATTACCAACAAAGATTTCGGACCGATGGCGAAAGCCGAAAAACGAGCCCGTGAAACCGGCAAGGTAATTCGGGACGGAGCACAGTTGCTGGTGTCGGAAGAGACGATTGCCATGCCCGCCAAGGAGGGTGTTACACCGCGGCCGATCAATATGTTGCTGCCCCTGGTCTCGATGGTATTAACGGTTCCGCTGGGACTGCTGATCACAGGCGGTGGGAATATTACTCAGGGTTCAGGCTCAACTGCGGTTTTCTGGGCTGTGATTATGGGAATTGCAGTCGGGGCGGTAATCTATAAAATTCAGGGCATCTTTTCCCTGAAGGAAATCCTCGATCTGGTCATGAAGGGTATGGGTGGACTGATTCCTATGGGATTGCTGATGGTGTTTGCATTTACCCTGGGAGCAACCTGTAAAACCATCGGAACGGGACCCTATGTAGCCAACCTGGCATCGGCAACGATTCATCCAGCCCTCATCGTCCCGATGGTGTTTTTGATTGCCTGTTTTATTTCTTTTGCAACCGGGACCAGTTGGGGAACATTTGCGATAATGGTTCCCATCGCTGTACCCTTGGCCCTGAATATGGGATTGAGCCTGCCGCTGATGGTAAGCGCCGTCATGGGAGGTGGTGTTTTCGGAGATCACTGTTCACCCATTTCCGATACGACCATGATCGCATCCATGGCCTGTGCCTGTGATCATATCGATCATGTGAATACCCAGTTGCCTTACGCGTTGTCATCGGCCGGTTTGGCGCTGTTAATATACCTGATAATTGGATTCATAGGATAACCAAATGTCCCCGATAGAAGCAATTGTGTTTGATTTTGATGGTGTAGTTGTTGACAGCGAGCCGTTGTATGAAAAGGCTGAAAAAGAGCTGTTTGCCTCCTATGGAGTTGATATAAAAATCGAAGATTTGAAGGACACCAAAGGCCTTTCCGAGAACATGTTTCTGGGTATCCTCCGGGAGCGCTATAAAATTACAGCACCGATAGAAGAGATGAGTTTAAGAGGTCGGGCGATTTTAAAGAAATATTTTGTAACTGAATTAGATTACATTCCAGGGTTTCTGGAGTTTTATAATAAAATCAATATGCGTGTAAAAACCGGGTTGGCCACATCCAGTTCCCGAAATTTAATGAACTGGATATTTGATAATACACCGATCCGTAATCATTTTCGCTGGAGTGTTACTGCGGATGAGGTTCTTCATACAAAGCCACATCCGGAACCCTATCAGAAAATTTGCCATTTAATGGACGTCAAACTAAAAAATACAATCGTTATCGAAGATTCGGTCAATGGTCTGAAATCAGCTATCGCAGCGGGTGCGATTACGATTGGATTTCTCAATGGTTTTTCCCAGGATGATTTACCCGATATCCATTACAGAGCGTCGGATTATCAGCAGATTGAAACGTTGATTATGGCGATTATTGAACAGGAAAAGGATAAATAATCCTTGCATTTAGTGTTGAAACCAAGGATATTACCGACCGATTGAGCGTTATTTTAAGATGTTAATTTTCATAATGAGATTTCTGAAAAATTTTAACCGCGACTTCGTTTTTTACTGCATATACCATCTCTGGTTGTCTTTTAAATATAAAATGAACCAACAAATATCCGGATTAATACATCGGTCTGTACCGTATATATTCCGGTAAATTAATAGAAATGAGCAGATTATGTCGAAAATTAAGAATTGGGTTTATTTACTAAAAAATGATCCTCTCCCCGTTTTATTAAAAAAGGCGCCCCTGCCTGTCCGTTATGCGACGGCCTTGCGCTTTACTCCCGGTGATGATGAATTACTGGACACCCTGAGAAGAGATTTTTATAAATACACCCCCCGCGAACATCTGTTAAAGAGCCAGTTACCTGACGGGCTCTGGGAATTGGAAAAGAAATATAAAATCGAAGAACGTAACCGGGCGATGTCCTTTTTATATCAGTTAAAAAACATGACAGAGCTGCTTGACTATGGTTGTACAAAAGAAATGCCCTCTATCCAAAGAGGAATTATTGCCTTGTTGAAGACCCAAAAACCGGATGGCAAATTTCCATTATTATTGCACCATCATGGGTATGCGCTCTGGTTGCTTGCCCAATACGACCTGATTGGCAATCCCTTTGTGGAGAAGGGGTATCGCTGGCTGGCGAAGCGTCAACGGTCTGATGGCGGCTGGCTGTCGCCTTCGATGGTTCCCGACGGTGTATCCCTGAAAAATACCAAAAGTGGTATCTGGACAACCCTCTTTGCTTTTCAGGCCTTCAGCGTACATTCCCGATTGCGTCACTCTGATGTCTGTCACAAGGCCGCTGCCTTTGTTCTGGACAATTATTTAGAGCGGAGTCATACAACACTGTTTCCTGAGTCTGACGCCTGGAGTTTTCTGCATACGGATTACACGGATAATGGTCTGTTCCGGGGCGGGACCTTGCGGTTTATCGAGGCCTTAGCGCCATTTGCGGATTTACACGAACATCCGAATTTAAGGAAGGCGGTCAACTGGATGCTGGACCAGCAATTAAGTACAGGTCTGTTTCCGGCAGTGGCCGGAAAATCCAAAGAGGGTGATTTTGCTGTAACCCTTCGATTTGTGACGGCTCTCAAAGAAATGGACAAAGCAACTGTCTGATTGAAACATTAGCGGTTTTGTCTGTTTTAAACTGAAGAATATAGTCTAGTGTTACTTGAATAGGAGATATTAATGGCTGAAGAGATAAAAATTACGGATAATTATGACGAACCGGAGTCTGGTCAAGGTATTCCGGAAATTCTGCCGATTATGGCATTACGAAATACCGTACTGTTTCCGCAACAGGTGATTCCGATCTATGTGGGCCGTGAACGTTCGCTGAAATTGATCGAAGATTTGCCGGAGGCTAAACGCCGGATTGTCGTGGTTGCTCAAAAAGACGGATCGTTAGAGATGCCGGACAAGGAAGATCTGTATGAATGGGGTACCATTGCCCAGGTGCTGAAGATTTTTAATATGCCCGATGGCAGCAAGAGCGCTATTGTACAGGGTATGGAACGGGCCAGAATACAATCATATATT
>Ga0265596_1001599_pt1 | contig 10586 bp, 5 predicted proteins | sample saktaG_FD_190143 | JGI IMG/M metagenome (GOLD analysis project Ga0265596, IMG submission 190143) | Saline water microbial communities from Sakinaw Lake, British Columbia, Canada - sak_2013_06_06_60m | ecosystem: Environmental > Aquatic > Non-marine Saline and Alkaline > Saline ...
TCATTAAGGCTATCGGCATTTTCAATTTCAAACTGCTTAAGGCTGGTCTTGTAAACATAATCAGGAATAAGGATAAGCATTGAACCGGGCTTGTTCAGTTCAATGTATTGTTTTGCAATTTTTCTTTCAATACTACATGAAAACAACAAAAGCGATGTGAAAACAAAAATTATAAGCAAATAATGTTTACGTATTAACAGAATAAGTTTCGCAAAATTTATTTGTATGGGCATTGTATTTGTTTCAGGTTTCAGGTTCAAGTTTCAGGTAGAAGGTTTCAGTTATCAATTATGGTCAAGTAATTTTTAATTGCTATAAAGCTTTATTAAAAAGTTATTTCTAAAATTCAATAGTCATTTGTTGGTTCTTATCATGTTCCTCTTTTTCTTTCTCTTTACCTTTTTGCTTTACCTTGATATTATTTTCACTTTCATTAACTTTGGTTTCAGCAATATTATTGTCTTTAACTTCATGATTTTCTTGTTGAGATTCTTCTTCTTTCTCACAAGGAACAGCATCTAATAAAACAATCTTTTTTATTTCTTTATTTGAGATACGCTTACCTCTTGCCTTATAACTTTTCAGGGCAATAAAATCAGCTAATTGAATAATTTCATTTTCAACACTTTTTTTATCTGATTTTGCTTTAAAAAACACTTCTATTCTTGGTAAGCTGTCAAGACTGATATTTATCAATTCAGCATCAGGATGTTCACCAATAAAATTAACTTTTTTACTTCCATTACTTTGTTGGTCAATCTGAAATCTTTTAATATAATATTTTTTCTGATTTCCCTCAAGATAAACAACAGAAATAATTTTATCAGGATTAAACTTTTCAATTCTTATCATATCTTCATCAAAATGAGTTGATAAGTCGTAATTAACCAGTTTATAAGTTCCGTTCTGCATTATTGTAAGAATTTTATCATTACCTTTATAAGCACCGAGATATTCACCGCGTTGTTCGGTATTTAGGCGTTTCACGGTATCGTCATACCAGATATCCCTTGCTCCTAGTGTAGAAATACCCTCTTCTCTTTGAAGTATATTTTTAACTATATGACGTGTGAGAATATTCCCTTTTGAATTTCTACCTTTAATAGTCAAACCGCTAAAATCATATTCAAAAGCTAACTTTTTAAGTTTGGGTTTTGGTTTTAAATTAACTTTTACAATTTCTGCTTCACCATTAGGATTAGCAGTAAAATACAAAACTTTTGTACCTTCAGTACCCTTAGTCAGGTTATACTCTTTATCGCGAGTTATTCCTTTTACAGGAAAACGTTTTACCATAATTTTTCCTCTTCTACCATCGCGATAGATCATATTATAAATTGTTCTGTCATCATTTTTCTTAAAAACATCAATGTGAATAATATTTTTCCCAACAAATGTTTTTGTTGAAATTTTGGTCACCAAAAAAGTACCATCCGAACGAAATACGATTATATCATCAATATCAGAGCAATCACAAACATATTCATCTTTTTTTAGGGAAGTGCCTGCAAAACCCTCTTCACGATTAACATAAAGTTTTTGTGAAGCAGCTGCAACCATAGTTGCTTGTATAGTATCAAAATTTCGTATTTCGGTTTTTCGTTCCCTGCCTTTACCGTATTTCTTTTTTATTTGCCTGTAAAAATTCATTGCATAATCAATCAAATGCTCAAGATGATTATTTACTTCATCAATCTCAAATTCAATACCTTTAATAATTTCATCGGCTTTTAATGAACTATATTTTGAAATTCTTTTGATTCTTATTTCAGTTAACCTGATAATATCTTCTTTTGTGATTTCCCTGAAGAATTTGCTTTTAAAAGGTTCTAATCCTTTATCAATAGTCTCTATAACCGATTCCCAGGTTTTACATTCTTCAATATTACGATATATTCTTTCTTCAATAAAAATCTTTTCCAGAGATGAAAAGTGCCATTGTTCATGGAGTTCATTTTTTCTGATCTCCAATTCCCTTTTAAGAAGCGACACAGTATTATTTACTGAAGTTATAAGAATTTCTTTAACTCCGGCAAATTTAGGCTTACCCTTTTCAATCACACATGAATTAGGAGAAATTGATATTTCACAATTAGTAAATGCATATAAAGCATCTATGGTTTGATCGGGTGAAACACCGGCTGCAAGATGGATAATTATTTCAACATCCTTTGCCGTATTATCATCAATTCTTTTGATCTTTATCTTACCCTTATCATTAGCTGAAACAATTGTATCTATTAAATTAGTTGTATTTATCCCGAAAGGGATTTCAGTAATAACCAATGTTTTTTTATCCTGTTGATTAATTTTTGCTCTTACTCTAACTTTTCCTCCCCTGATTCCATCGTTATACCTTGAAAAATCTGCCATACATCCTGTTTGAAAATCAGGGTAGATATCAAAATCCTTTTCTTGTAAAACATTTATAGAAGCATCAATCAGTTCATTAAAATTATGAGGTAAAATTTTTGATGCCAGTCCAACTGCAATACCTTCCACACCCTGTGCTAGCAACAAAGGAAATTTAACAGGCAATGAAACAGGTTCTTTATTTCTTCCGTCGTAAGACAACTTCCATGAGGTTGTTTTGGGATTAAATAAAACATCAAGTGCAAATTTTGATAAACGAGCCTCAATATATCGCGGTGCTGCGGCACTATCGCCGGTCAGGACATTTCCCCAGTTCCCTTGTGTATCGATCAGCAGGTCTTTTTGTCCTAATTGTACCAGTGCATCACCTATTGAAGCATCGCCATGCGGATGATATTTCATAGTATGACCAATAATGTTTGCAACCTTATTATATCTTCCATCATCAAGCTCTTTCATTGCATGCAAAATTCGCCGGTGAACAGGTTTTAATCCATCATAAATATCAGGAACCGCCCTTTCGAGAATTACATACGAAGCATAATCCAAAAACCAGCTTTTATACATTCCGGAAAGATGAATGGTTTTGTGCAACTCGCCGGAACTACTCTTGCTTTCCTCAAAATTTTGTTCCAGATCTTTATTTTCTTCTTTTATATCCATTTTGAAATTATTTGATATTTGGGATTTGATATTTGTAATTTTACACACGCACACGTTCAATAAATTTTATAACGAATAAATAACTTATTAAATCCCACTATTTCCAGATTCTTATAATTAACACTTCTGCTGCTAAAAAAATCAGCGCTAAAATAATAAATAACTTACAAAGTTGTATTCCTTTGTTCAAATCTATCAACGCCTGTGATAACGTCCTATCCCCAACATCAAGAACTAAAAAATTCTTTAAATTATTACTGCTGATAATATTATTTAAATCATCAATCTTATATGAGCCGAGATTTGATTCCCTTCGATCGTAATTAAATGAAATACCGATAATATTTTTTTCACCTTTCATTAACATGTAGTTACCTGCTTGTTTAATCTGATCGTACATGTTCAGGCGTAAGCTGTTATTAATATATTTTTGCCCGGGGATTATTTCAAAATCAGCATTCACCTTTTTAAGCTTATAAACATCATCCTTTTTAAGTTGCGCTTGATTAAGCTCAATATATTCATTGCTCCCAATTGTATAAAATAATTTATTTCCAATATCGCTTAACAAAGCAATTTTATACATAACAGGCACAAATATCGCATGTTTTGTGAAATTACTGAATGAGGTTTCAAAAGGTACTGCAAACAGATATAATTTCCCATAACCGGATGGTACAACACTTAAAAACTCATCTCCATTTTGAATTCTCAATAATGGTTCAATTTCAGACCGGCTTAAGCTGGTAAATTTAAAATGTTTTAAAACTACAGGTAAATCAATATTTCTGTTAGCTTTCCTATTATTTGTGAGTTCATCTTCAAAAACGTCATAAAATATTTCGTTATCAAAATTTATATAATTAACCTTGGTATTAAAAGTATCCAAACCTGAATAACAGGCAGCATTCATTGTTAATAAAAAGTTATTATATGAATCAAAATCCATTTTACCGGAAGGAATAACAACCAATGACCCGCCATTTTCAACAAATCGTTTTAATTCCTGTCCTAAACCCGATGAAATCTCATCCAGCTTATTGATAATTACCAATTTATAGTTTTTTAGCGATGAATAATCAAGATAGCTCTTGTATGAATTATCAAATACAAATGATGTATCCCCTCCGAAAAGTGCATTTAAGTAAATATTTTCTTCTGTGTCATTAATACATAAAACAGGTATTATGTCAGACACAAAATATGAAAAATAAAAAACATCATCATAAACAACCGGATAATCGGTAATTTCAATAAAACCGTTTTGAATACCTGTTTCATAGTTAGTAAACCGCAGAATTATTTCCGTTTCAGAACCTGCTTTTACATCAACGCTTGCTATAGCTTTTTGATTGCCGTTTATCTTTAATTTTACAGGTATCTTTTCCATATCATTATCATAAGTATTTTTTATTCTAACACTTAGTTTTTCATTTTGATTAATATGATGAACAGGCGATTCAAACCAGCAACTGTCAATATACAGATTGCCGGTGTTGCCGGGATAAACCGGAACAAAATAATTGATTATGCTTGTGTCCTCATCAATCCGGTCAATATCGGAAATACTTATCTGAAGATCAGATATAAGATAAGATATTTTATTTTCTGTTTGATAAGTAGAAAACCTGTCGTTTTGACGTTTTACAACGTCTGAGATATTTTTTACCGAAGGTGAAACCTGAATCTCATCAAGCATTTCAATAAATTCATCTCTGCTTACAAAACGCTGATGCCTGCCTTCAAAATCATTTGTAAGTATTTGAAAAAGGTCGGAAGAATTATAAGCCTGTGCAATTTCGGCAGCTTTATTTTTCGCCTCATCAATCAAAAATCCATCAGTTGATCTTGCTTCCATACTAAACGAATTATCAATAAAAATACTTACTGCACTTTTTTCATCCTGACTAATAATATTTTTTGATATAGGAATATAAGGTCGGGCAAATGCCAGGACAAGACAAATAATGGCAAGTATCCGCAAAATAAGAATAATCAAATGCTTAAGTTGGGATTTCTTTTTGGTTTCCTGCTTTAATTCCCTGAGAAATTTAACATTTGTAAAATAGACCTTTTTAAACTTTCTGAAATTAAATAAATGAATAATCACCGGAATAGACACCGCAAAAAGTCCGAATAAAAAATAAGGATTTACAAATTCCATAATAAATAACACTCCAAAATTTAATACTATTATCCTGTAAAACTTTGTTTTTTTAGCAAACTATTGGTTTTTTGATTATCACTTAAGCTAATTTGTTTGTAGCTTCGCTACGCTAAGCTTTGACTAATTCCAGCTATAACAAGCTATGGAAAAGCAAAATTAATTATTAATATTTTTCCGGCATGTTTAAGTTATTAACATTACACATATTTTAATTATTGTTTAAGAATTATTTTAACAGGAAAAGAAGTGAACCGGTTGCCCTACCAGCTTACATTTCTTCGCTGGTTGCTTGTTACTTGTCACTGGTTGCTGGTTGCTTTAGAATACATGAAAAAATTGAAACTCTGTGAAGTGCATGCTTGTCATTGCACTGATTTGAATTCAAAGATAGCATTATCGAAAGTAATAACTCTTATAAAAGTGGGTGTTGGATTAAAACTTAAATACAAATAGCTGTAAAATAAATAATTATAAATTGACTATTCAACAATGGCTAATAAATATTATTCAGCATTATCTTTTTGTATCTTTGCCCGGAATTTTTATCAATAATAAATGAAAGTATCGGGCTTTACAATTATCAGAAACGGAATTAAATTTGATTTTCCCATTGTTGAAGCAATAAAATCCATACTTCCGGTTTGCGATGAAGTAATTGTGGCAGTTGGTAATTCAGAGGATGATACACTGGGATTGATTAAAAGTATTGATTCGAATAAGGTCAGGATTATTGAAACCATCTGGGATGATTCTTTAAGAGAAGGAGGAAAAGTGCTGGCTGTTGAAACCGATAAAGCATTTGATGCCATCTCTCCTGACAGCGATTGGGCATTCTATATCCAGGCAGACGAGGTAATGTCGGAAAAAGATATGCCGGCAATAAAGGAAGCAATGTTAAAATGGAAAGACAATCAAAAAGTTGAGGGCTTACTTTTTAAACATGTTAATTTTTACGGTTCGTATGATTATATTGCCGATTCAAGAAAATGGTTATATAATCAAATTCGTGTTATCAGGAATGATAAACAAATACATTCATGGAAAGATGCGATGAGTTTCAGGAAAAACAATAAACTCTTAAAAGTTAAACCTGTTAATGCAACTGTTTATCACTATGGCTGGGTAAAACATCCTAAAGCGCAGCAAGCTAAACGTGAAGCTTTTGAAAAGCTTTGGCATAACGATGATTACATTGATAAATATATTGCTCAAACAAATGAATTTGATTATTCAAAAATTGATACACTTGCAAAATTTTATGGTGAACATCCCGGAGTTATGAAAGAAAGGATTAGGAAACAAAACTGGACTTTTGACTTTGATCCGACCAAGGGAATAAAACTTTCGCCCAGACTAAGATTCCTTAATTACCTAGAAAAAGCAAGCGGTTTGGAAATCGGACGACATAAAAATTATAAGAAGATATAGATTGGAAAGTGGAAATTAGAAAATCTTAATTCTCAATTTCTACCATTAGAATAAGATTCCTCTGAAATTACTTCACCAAATTCATAAGTGATCACTTTTTGCAAGCTTCCGTCATTATTCCACCAACGCTCTTTACCATCTTTTACATTATCAACATAATTAATCTCTCTTTTAAGTTGCCCGTCAGAGTACCAGGCTATTTGTTTGCCTTTTCCTTTATGAAAATTTGCAGAACCTATAACCTTATCATTTAAATCATAATAATACCATAATCCTTCAAACTTGCCCTTATAATACGAACCTTCAATTTGAAGTTTACCAATAGGATGCCATTCTTTATAACTGCCATGCAAAGTGTCATTAACATAGTTTTCCTCTAATATTTTTTTTCCCGATATATACCATTCTGAAGAAGTTCCGTTTAGCATATTGTTTAAGTAATTAGCTTCGAGTTGTTTAACTCCGCTATCAAACCACCTGATTGTCAAACCATTTAAAATATTATCTTTATAATTAGATTCCAATTGTTTTTTCCCGTTTTCATACCACCAAACAGCTTTACCATCAATTTTTCCTTTTTTATATGGTATTTCCGATTTTTTATTTCCGTTCTCCCAATAATTTATCTTTTTCTTATCACAACTGCTAATAAGTAAAATTAACGGGATAGAAATAAAAATAATTAATTGTGTTTTTCCGGTCATTTTTTTATATTAATTAGTGCTTGTCCATAAAGTCAAAGATTTTCATAAATGAAGCACCAAATAACAAATTTCAAATAACAAATAATATCCAAATATCAATAATCAAATATTCAAAACAGCTTTGAATATTGAGATTTCGGTCATTGAGATTTATTTGTATTTTGGTGCTTGTCATTTGGGAGTTTCTTTAGTTTATAATCCTCATATTTATAAATATTCCAATAAGTATTTTCATATCCATTGCTTGATGAATTTCTTTCAAAATTAAATTTAGTATGTAATAAGCCAGGATAAAAATATGGTATGCAATTTTCAAAATCTTTTCCAAATTTCATTAATGCATTTAAAAAATAAAATGCAATATCAAATCCCTCAAAAGCATATTGCTGTGGTTCTGTTCTATATTTTGACCGAAATTCCAAAATAAAGTTTTTGGTATTGTCTTCATTATAATTGATGAATGTTGAAGAAAACACATGCAGTTTTAAATTTATAAACAGCCCGGCTTCAATATCATTAAATTTGTCCCAAACAGGCAAACCAATAACTTTAATATCAAAAGTGTCTCGCAGTACTTTTAACTTTGTAAGGAAATCCAAAACAAACACTTTATCATTAGTAAAAGTTAAAATAATATTTTCACGTGCAACCGAAGCATTATTAATAACACTATAAATACTGTCGCGATCATAAATTACTTCGGTAATATAATTCCTGAATCTTGTACTATCTTCTAATAAATTTTCCAGTTGATCCCTGAAAATAACATTTTCTTCAACCTGAATATTTTCCAGTAATTCACCTTCAACTAAAGCTGTGTCATTTTCCGAACATTCTATTAAAATATTATATAGTAAAACATTAGGTATTAACACGCTTTCGTTTAATACATTTTTTAACGCTTTTTCAAAACGGATAATTTCCTTGCTTTCACGGTATCTGTTATGGCGGGCAAAAATGATTTTTGCATCAGGATAATTTTCTTTTATGAATTCTGCTACTTGTTCTGCCTGTATATTTAATGAAGGATTAACTTTATAAACATGAGGATTGTTATACAAAATTTCATTCCTGCTTGATAATGGATTTACAATGTTTATATTAAAAATTTTAGCAAAATTTGATGTCAAAGCAAAACTTTTACTGTATAATGGTCCGATAATCAGGTCCATAGTGCTTAATTCGGGTTGTTGCAGAACTTTAATAGTTTTTGTAATATTTTTATCTACATCATAAACAAACAATTGTAATTTTAATCCTGATTTTTTCAAAGAATCAACCGCCAACATAAATCCTTCATAAAACTGTATAAAATGAAATGGTTTAGCTGATAATATATCGTCAATTTTAAAAGGCTCTTTAATAATTAAACTATCAACTTCTTCAAGATAAAACGGAAGCATAAGTGCAACATTATAAGTTTGTTCAATGTTTTTAAATGCATTGTTACACCTTATACTATCAATATTCAGCAGTTTTTCTTTTTTTAAAAAATCTTCAGGCAAAGTATCGGATAACTCTTCATAATCCACAATAATTTCTTCAACAGGGATTTTTACTATCTGCCCTTTTCTTAATTTATAATCAACGTTAGGATTTATTTCAAGGATTTCCATAACATCCAGGTCATACTTTTTTGCAATCCTGTTTACATTTGATCTTTTTTGAATAGTATGACTAATGAAACCTTTATCGGATTTTTTTTTTGGAATTTTTATAATCTGTCCAATCTTCAGTTTTTCTGACAAACCAGGATTAATAATTTTCAAACTGTCTATACTGATTTTATATTTTAGGGCAATCCTATATAGATTTTCTCCCTTTTTTACAATATGATTTGTATATTCATCACCACTAACATCCTGAGGTTTTTTTTCAGTTACAGGAGGTTTTTGAGGTTTTATTTTAGGTTTCTCGTAAGTTTTTACCGGTTTGGATTCCTTAATAACCACTGGGATTTTTACATATTCACCTTCTTTCATTGGCTCAACAATATCAGGATTAGCCATTTTTAAATTATTAACTGACACCATATATATATCAGCAATATCTTTAAATCTTTCACCTCGCCTTGCTACATGATAAAAAAATTCAAAATCTTTCCTGTTTAATGTTTTTGATATTTCCGATTCACGGCTAACCAAAGGTATTTTTAAAATCTGATTAATTTTTATTCCTGATTTTGCATCCGGATTTTCATAAGTAATATCGTCAATTGGAACATTGTATACTTTTGAAATAGAATATAATGTTTGTCCCTTTTCTACCTTGTGCATATAATAATCTTTTCCATTGATTCTTTCTATAACAGCAGATTTTGAAACCGGAACATTTTCCTGGGCATAAATCAGGTTTCCGATAAAAAAACTAAAAACAATTAACAGAACAATATTTTTTCTCACTTTATATTATTTTTTAAATTGTTTATTCCCATTCAATAGTAGCCGGTGGTTTTGAACTAATATCATAAACTACCCTGTTCACACCTTTCACTTTATTAATAATATCACTTGAAATCTTAGCAAGGAAATCATAAGGAAGGTGGGACCAGTCGGCAGTCATACCATCTGTTGAACCTACCGCCCTCAATGCTACAACATTTTCATAAGTTCTTTCATCACCCATCACACCTACTGACTGAACAGGCAGTAAAATTGCTGCTGCCTGCCATACTTTATCATATAAGCCATATTTTTTCAGACCTTCAATATATAAATAATCCACATCCTGCAAAATACGAACTTTCTCTCTGGTAACTTCACCTAAAACCCTTATTCCCATCCCGGGACCAGGAAAAGGATGCCTGCCAAGTATCCCGGGCGGCATAGCAAGTGCTTTTCCTATTCTTCTGACTTCATCCTTAAATAAAGAATTTAATGGCTCAATAACTTTAAGATTCATAAAATCGGGTAATCCACCTACATTGTGATGGGATTTTATTGTTGCAGATGGTCCGTTAACCGAAATCGATTCAATAACATCCGGATAAATCGTTCCCTGTGCCAGCCACTCAACATCTTTAATCTTATGAGCTTCTTCATCAAAAACTTCAATAAATGTGTTACCAATAATTTTCCTTTTTTTCTCAGGCTCGGAAATATTTTTCAAAGCATCCAGAAAACGATCTTTTGCATCAACACCTTTAACATTCAGACCCGCATTTTTATATTGATCCAAAACGCTTTCAAACTCAAATTTCCTTAATAAACCGTTATCAATAAAAATGCAAAACAAATTATCTTCAATAGCTT
>Ga0265596_1001601_pt1 | contig 10576 bp, 9 predicted proteins | sample saktaG_FD_190143 | JGI IMG/M metagenome (GOLD analysis project Ga0265596, IMG submission 190143) | Saline water microbial communities from Sakinaw Lake, British Columbia, Canada - sak_2013_06_06_60m | ecosystem: Environmental > Aquatic > Non-marine Saline and Alkaline > Saline ...
CGTATCTGTTGTCAATGAGATTGCGCAAATTGCAGGCCTGTCTATTAAAAACTTGTTTACAAGTTCTGCACAAAAATGCTGTGCCTGGGCTGCGCTCCCACCATTTCCAAAAACAAGAATCTTACGGTCTGCTTTCAAGCTTTCACACATTCTATCGGCCAGTCTTTGAAAAAGGTCTCCCTTATTTTTGGAAAATTCCTCCATTATATATGACAGGTTTTTAATTATATTTTGACAGCGCACTTTTTCTCCTTTCTGCAATTATAGCATTTTACCATTGTCATTTACTATCCAGAATTACTCAGGAGTTCCCCAAGTTTTTTATCTCATGTATTCTGCTGGATCAGGGCAGCTGATTCTAAAACACGCTGAATTTGCTCAAGCTGCTTAAATTCAGCTTACTTTCTGGCTTCACTCCCTTCTCCTTTCAGGAGAGGAACCTTGCCCGCTCAGCCTCCAAATGGTTTTCTCAACCATCTGACCTGATCCTATGAAATAATTTTATTCATTTAGCCCTGAGAGGATTGTGGTTTTAACCTTGCTTAGAAGAACAGGGATTGAATCCCGGTCCATTCCTCGAACAGAAACAGGAGGATAGAAAGCGACTCTGATTTTTCCTCTTTTAATAAAAAAGCTTCCCTTTGGCATGAGCTCATAAGTGCCTGTTATGGTTACAGGTACAATCGGTGCCCCGCTGTTAACAGCAAGAAAAAAACCGCCGCGCCTGAACTTCTGGAGCTTCCCGTTCGGGCTCCTCGTTCCTTCAGGAAAAATGAGGAATGAATATCCTTTTTCCTTCATAAGTTTTGTGGCCTTTTCTATGCTTTCTTTGCCTCCTCTTTTACCTCTGCGGTCCACGCTTACGAAATTTACGTGCCTCATGACTTGACCAATAACAGGAATCCTGAAGATTTCTTTTTTCGAGATGACTCTAACTGGTTGGGGAATAAGCATCAGCATTATGGGCCCGTCCAGAATACTTAGGTGGTTGGGCATGAAAATATAGAATTTTTTCTTGTCTATATTCTCCAGTCCGCAGACTTCAAGAGGAACACCCAGTATTTTCTGCCCAAGCTTGAGGACTCCCTTGGTTATCCAGAAAAAGGGCAGTTTCAATCTTAAGAGATATAGGATAATTAAAACAGGAATTACAAGAATAATTATTACGACATAAACAAGAAGAAGAACAATTGTCCTCATTTTAATGTTCTAGGATTATAGCATAAATATGCGTTGAAAAGTAAAAACTGGAAAAAACACTTGCATTGCATCATCATATAATATCCTATTTATAATTATTATAATTGATCAGGGGGATGAGTATAAAAAGCAAGAAAAGGAGAAAGAAAGACTTGACAGGGCATATTATTATGTGCATATTATAGATGTATAGTTTAGACATGCGAATTATGCATGTGGTTGAGGCAATGGTGAGTGGAATAAAAACAGTAAGAAAAAACATTAACTTCCCTATTGACTTAGTGGCAGAAATAAACCGTGTGACGAAAGAATTAAAAATTGATTTTAGCAAATTTATTCGTGAAGCCTCAGAAGAATATGTTACTCATATCAAAAGGGCAGAACTCGAGAAGGAACTTGAAGAGGGGTATAGAGTAAAGGCTAAATTGAACCTCAAAATATGCGAAGATTTTAAACATGTAAACGGAGAAAATCTTTAGTGAGTGACGAATTAAAGCGAGGAGAAATAGTTTTAGTCACTTTAGACCCTGCAAAAGGAGCTGAAAAGAAAAAGACAAGACCTTGTTTAGTAATTCAAAATGATACAGGAAATAAATTTTCTCCTCTGACAATCATCGCGGTTATAACCAGTCAAAAGGAAATTGATAAACAATATCCTACAGATGTTTGGATTGATAAGGGAGAGGGGGGATTAAATTATTCAAGCATCATTCAATGTGATCAAATAAGAACAATCGATAAGAAGAGAATAATAAAAAAATTTGGCCATTTGGATATTTCAATGATGAAAAAAGTGGACAAAGCCTTGAAAATTAGTTTGGATTTAGACTAATATCCTGAAAAATAATTGTCGCTAATCAGTAAAGATGTTAATCCATTTCAAAAGTAGTTTTTATGCCGTCCTCAACCTGCTTCAGTACACCAGGAGATAATAAGCCTATCCTCTTCTGCAATCGAAACTTAGCGAGAACTGTGATTTGATAACATAAAGCAACTGAATCCTGAATCAAGCAACCTTCCCCTTGTGGTAAAAAAACACATCCAGGAATCTGAACTCTTCTTAAGTTCGTAGTAATTGGAATCGCAACAATAGTTTGTGTATATTTATTTATCTTGTCACTTTGGATTATTAAAACTGGTCTAGTTCCAGCTTGCTCAGACCCTCTTGAACCACTAAGGTCTGCGATGTATACATCGCCCTTCTTCATTCGGTATCTTCAGTTAATAAGATTTCATTATATTCATCAATCCTCATTTCAGCCATTTCTATATCCTCTTCTGCAAATTCTGCAAAAAGTTTGCGAAGTTCTTCCTCAGATTCAACTTTCTCCTCTTCTATCATTAGACTTTGACTTGTATCAGGGAAGGTCAGAATAAAATAATGTGAGGGTGGCATTACAGCCGTATTTGCCTCAATAGTCACTGGATTCCAAAAGGTTTTTATTGGATGAACTGTGCGAATATTCGTTGACATCTTACTCCTCCTTTTTGGATTCAAAATCTTTCCATCCCAGGATAGCCTCTTGTACTCCGATTTGAGGAGGTGCTCCTGGTTGTTGAGAAGGAAGTCTCGAAAGCTCAATAGATTTAAAGTACTTTGTATGAAAACCTTTACTACTTATGCATGCAATATAAGCTTTCATCTTGTGAGATTTTTGCTCTTCTGGTATTAACTGCATTGGATTAAAAGGTTCTCCTAATCCAATTTCTTCCTTATATACTAAATACAAATCCCATATGAGCTGCTCAAGTTCATATGATGGAGATTCTATTTTTAAGCCTAATTTCTTAGCTTCTTCTCTGTTTATTAGATAGTTATGATAATAGAGCTTTTCAACTAAACCTTCTACAATCTGATTTATCTGCACTGCTTCTTTTTCTTCATCCATATGTAGACTTAATAACTTTGTTGCTAAAAGCCTAATTAAAGAATGAGTACGATAGACTGCACCTATAGCAAGAGGATGAATTTTATCTACCAATTTTTCTAAAACACTTACAACATTGGATTGTTCTGTAACCTTTAACTTTTCTTTTGCTAAGTTAATATAACCAAAAACATCTTCAACAGAGATTTCGATTTTAGGCTCATTAGGCACATCGGGATGAGGAGGATTAAAAGGCGTACCTATATTCGGATCAATTGGAGAAAGTTCTCCTAACCGACCCATTACAATCTTATCTGCACCCAAAGCAATCATTGTAGCCGCACTATGAGCTCTATAAGGCACTAAGACATTAAAGTCTTTTGAAAACTCACGAATGAGATTTACTAGTCGCCAGGGTGGCATAATATCCCCACCTGTACTATAGATAAACAAGTCAATCTTATCAGTGTTCCCAATCCTCTTAAGATGTTCATAGAAAATCGGGATAATATCTGTTGCGATTTTAGCTTTTAATGGGGGCTGTCTATCAGATGTAACATATGCTAATATTCTTGAACCTCTAGAGGACTCAAGAGAAGCAATACATCTGTCTAGATTTTCTTCTGACATATCATCCTCCAGTACATTTAACTTTTGAACCTCCACATTATTTCCTTTTAAATTGTAGCACAATTGAAAGAACAAAGTATATTAAAAACAACCCCACATCTTTTTGTCGATATTCTAGTACCATATTAGCAAGCAATGAATATCGAGTAAATACCTATTATTATACAGACCTTTTTCTTTTTCTTGACTTGACAATTAAAATCTATTTATTCTTAAAGAATAATTCTATTAGAATAATGCTAAAAGAATAATCTCATCCCCCTGCAAGAGAGTGTCTTGAAAAATACGGATGCTCTATAGGAGGCACACAAAAAGCAATAGATGCCTTACTTTCTAAAGATTTAATCGAAAAAGATGAAGAAAGTAGATACAGATTAACCGATCCGATTATGGGGAAATGGCTGTGTAATTCATAATTGAAAAATAGAATTATGCCATATTCGTTTTATAGGTGAAAGCAATATAGAAAAAGGGCGATACATCATCTGATGCATAGCTCCTTTTCCGAGAAAAAACAGAAGAGCAAGTGTCCGCATTTTTAGAAATTATATCATAAAATAAAATTTGGAGCAGGTATCTTTAAAAAATGTCTGTCCCTCTTCTTTCTTTTCTGTATACTTTATAGTATACTACTTTAAAGTATACAAATATGAGGGTGCTATGTTTATTAATAGGACTGCTGAACTTAATTATTTAGAAAGCTTAAATAAAATCAAAAGATCTCGGCTATTAATTTTATATGGCAGACGGAGAATCGGGAAAACAGAACTATTAAGACAATTTTCTAAGGATAAAAAACATCTGTTTTTTTCATCTGACCTTTCTTCTGAACAAGAACAATTAAGACAATTTACTGAAAAAATCTATCAACTGACAAGAGACTCATTTCTTCAGAATCAACCTTTCAACTCATGGGAAGCTCTTTTTAGATACGTTTTCGACCATCTTTCCAAAACTATCCCCCTCGTCATAATCGATGAATTTCCCTATCTTTGTATATCCAATAATGCACTCCCTTCAATAATACAAAAAATATGGGATGAGAATGAAAAAACAAGCAGTATCTTTCTTATTTTATGCGGTTCATATATGAGTTTTATGGAAAGAGAGGTTTTGGGAAGTAAAAGCCCTTTATATGGAAGGCGAAGCGGACAAATTATTTTGAAGCCTTTAAATTTTAAAGATATTAATGAATTTTTTCCTGGTTATTCTATGCACGAACTTGTTTACAGCTATGCTGTAGTAGGAGGATCCCCTGCTTATCTTCAGCGATTCAACAGCAGAAAGACTATAGAGCAAAATATTAAAGAAGAGATTATGAACAAAAATGCATTTCTTTATATTGAACCTCGATTTTTACTTATAGAAGAGCTAAGAGAACTATCTGTCTATTTTTCAATATTAAAGGCAATTGCTTATGGAAAGACACGATTGAATGATATAGTCCAAGAAACAGGTCTTAAAGAACGTTACAAGGTCAACAAATATTTATCAGTACTTCGTGAGCTTCATATAATAAAAAGGGAAGTCCCTATAGCTGAAGATAAGCCTCACAAATCCAGGAAAGGCATTTATTTACTCACTGATCCATTTTTCAGGTTCTGGTTCAGGTATATTTTCCCTAATATGAGTTATTTAGAAGAAGGTGATATTGATTTTGTCTGGAAAGAAAAAATAAAACCAGATTTTGATAATTTTGTAGGATTTATTTTTGAAGATATATGTATTCAGAAACTTAAGAGTTTGAATATTGTAAATAAACTTCCTTTCAAAGCAGAAGGTATCGGACGATGGTGGGATAGAAATCATGAAATTGATATTGTTGCCTTTGATGATAAAGGCTCTTTTTTATTTTGTGAATGCAAATGGACAGCAAAAAAAATTGGATTAAACATACTGGATGACCTTAGAAAAAAGGCAGAAAAATTTCCTGATGCAGTAATAAAATATTATGGATTCTTTGCAAAGTCGGGATTTACAAAAGAATTAGAGGAACTCTCGAGAGAAAGAAGAGATATTTTACTGTTTAATGGCTATATGCCAAATGAAATCAGAGAATAATTCTAACACTTCAATTAGATTCTTCATTGATGTAATTACTAATTTTACCATATAAAGAAATGTCGATAATAATCATTTAAAAATAAAATGTTTTGCTTGCTACTGACTGCTAACAAAAGAAGCGACAGCCTTATATTCAATTTTGCAAGAAGCCAAAAAATCCAATTTTTCAAGAGATAATATGTCGAAATCAATAAAAGACCCTAAAAAAGAGTCTCTGATTTCATATGACATTCAACCGCTAACTCTTAGCCGTTCTTTTACCTGGTCTTTTTTTAACTTTTTTTAAAATACAGCTCATTGACTGACTGTCTTAATCGAATTAACGCTTCTTTATTCATTTTTATAATATATCCTTTTTCTGAAAACCTTAAAAATTAAATCTATCATAATTGAACACCGATTTCCACAGTCCTTTTAAGCGTCATGAGTCACTCGACCTCGCTACATCCATAACATAAATAGTTATAACAACTTACGGATTATTTCGACAGAAAAACTTAGCAAGATTATGACGCTTAAATGGGCAATATAACGCTTATAATCACCGCTGATATCAAAATAATTATACAAAATAGACCATTATTTCCTTAATAAACAGGGAAAATACAAACATTTTACTTGACAAATGATTATTATACTTATATATTATCAGTGTTATAAGCGTCACAATATTGCTATAGTTGTCGTCATGGATCTCATTAAATTCTTCACTAAAAACCTAAACCCAAGACAAAAACAATACGAAGCAATCCGGGCTGTAGCCTTTAAAGAAGGAACAATAGAAGAGGTAGCCAAACGCTTCGGATACGCCCCACAGTCTCTGCGGACCTTGGTCAACAGACTTTTGGGAGGCAAACACATACTCTTCCCCGAAGTCGTAAAAGGGCCTAAGGGTCGCCATACCTTACCGGACACTGTTGACCTTATCGTTCAATTACGCAGAAAAAAGAGGTTGAGTTCCAGAGAGATTAAAGAAGAACTGAGGCGTTCCCATATTCCCATCAGTGTTCGGACAGTAGAGAGGATACTGACTGACTGTGGTTTTCCCAGGCTCCGCCGGAGAACAAACAAAGAGAGAGGAATCAGCAAAGAGGGAACCATTCTCTCCCAGAGAGCTTTGAATCTGGACATGAAAAAGCTTGAGCCGTTCCGGGCAGATTGCAAAGTTGCCGGCATCTTTTTCTTTCTTCCCTATATTTTGGAGAGTGGAATAATGGATATCGTCCGGCATTGTGTGCTGCCCGAATCCAGTGATATAGGAAAGCGCCAGGCCTGCTTATCCATATTACTCCTGAAACTGATTGGCAATCGAAGGCTTAGTCATATAAAGCCGTACAATACAGATTACGGATTCGGTGTGTTTGCCGGGTTGAACGTCCTGCCAAAGCCTGCATATATGAGTTCCTATTCCTGCCGCACACAGGCCTCTGTTCTGATGGATTTTCAGACAAGACTCATAGAGAACACCCGACGTCTTTACCCTGATTTGTACCAGGGGAAAACGATTAACCTGGATTTTCATTCGATTCCGCATTATGGAGATGAGTCGGAGATGGAAAAGGTTTGGTGTGGCGCCCGGGGTAAATCGCTAAAGGGAGCAAATACCTTTTTTGCACAGGATGGAAGAAACGATCTTCTCCTCTATACAAGAGCTGACATCAAGCGTTCTGAGTCCTCCGAAGAGATTAGAAACTTTGTCAATTACTGGGTGAGTATCAAGGGAATCGTGGATGAAACGCTGGTTTTTGACTCAAAACTAACTCGGTACAACATCCTCTATGAACTCGATAAAGAGAATATAAAATTCATCACTCTAAGAAGAAAGAGTAAAGATCTTATCGACGAGGCATTGAAGGTTGCCCAACACGATTGGGAGAAAGTTTATCTAGGGATTCCAAAACGAAAGTACAAGCACGTAAGAGTACACGAAAGCGAGGTTTCACTCATCGAAGGAGAAAAACCGTTCAGGCAATTAAGCATTAAAGATCACGGGAGAGCCGAGCCGACTTTTATAATCACCAACAACGAGAAGATAGGAAGGAAAGAGATATTAACGATTTATGCAAAGAGATGGCACATAGAGAACAAACTGGCTGATCTTGTAAATTTTTTCAACTTGAACGCTCTATCCTCACCGATTATGATTCGGATACATTTCGATCTTCTTTGGACAGTCATCGCAGATACTCTCTATCATCTCTTTGCCAGAGACCTGAGGAGATTCGAAAAGTGTCGTGCTGAGAAAATCTTCAAGCATTTTGTTGATATGCCTGGGCAGGTTGAATATGATGGAAAAACATTTACGGTCAAGATTCGCAAACGGGCCACGACTCCGATACTTTTGGGGCTTGAGAAGCTAAATAAGGAAATAATAGCCCCCTGGCTAGATGACACACCTGTGCGGATCGTCTGGGCTCCTTAGACTCATGACGCTTAAAAGGACTGTGGAAATCGGTGTTGAATATAAATTGCTAAAATGAGTCTCTGATTTCATTTGGCATATAGCCTTTAATTATTAAGGAAAATAAAAAAGGACAAGCACAAAAAGCAATAGATGCCTTACTTTCTAAAGATTTAATCGAAAAAGATGAAGAAAGTAGATACAGATTAACTGATCCGATTATGGGGAAATGGCTGTGTAATTCATAAATGAAAGTTTATTTGTCGAAAATTAAAACTGTAGGCAATTTTCTTTTTTTTGAAAAATAAAAAAGGGCGACCCATTAGAAAAATGTGCCGCCCTTTTGTCTGTTATTAGTTAGTTATACGCCTGCAGCAACCTTTGGCGCACGAATCCAGGAACCGCTCCAGTTTACTAAATCTTTTTTAAAATCATCTAAGCTTGAAACTGTAAAGAAACCATCTTCAGGAGTAAGTGGCTTATAAATATATTCTTCATCTTCTCCAGCTCGCCCATCAGATTGGATTATAACGTCATCGTCTCCAACCATATCAGCTGTAACTCCGCCGAAGTTAGCACATACACTCCCACACCAAATTCGATATGGATGTCCCCATGTATCATTTACCGGACAGCTCTTGATATAAAAAGGTGCAACAGCTACTTGAAAAGCACATCCGCTTGATATCGGACCAGCCTGAGTCCCATAATCAGGAGCATATCCATTGTCCGTACCGTAATCTATGGCAGCTGTCATGATAGATAATATATCCTTCATGGTTCCTTTCTGTTTGGCTTTCTGCATGGCGGTGATGGCGTTGGGGATGAGAAGTGCTGCAAGAATTCCAATTATGGCTACAACAATGAGCAGTTCGATAAGTGTAAAACCTTTAGATTTTTTAAACATTTAAAACCTCCAATTTTTCCCCGGTGATTTTCACCAGAAATTTATTTTCATGATTATTCATGATATTTATATTACAGCAATTTCCGTGCCAAGTATGGCACATTGTAACATGTTGAATATAAGCAAGTTATATATATTACGACCGTGGATTCTTTTAGGAAGTGACATTATTTGTCATTCTGCTGACAATTATTTGTATTAAAATATATCCCCTTGGTTTTCAGCGCTCATCAATCTCTGGCTCTGCGCTGTTTTCTTCATTCGAAGACTTCAGCCCGTATTTGTCAATCATATATCTTAAAGAACGGTAATTTATTCCTAAAAGAGAAGAGGTTTCCTTGAGATTTCCGCCGGTGCTCTTGAGAGCATGTCTGATGTAGTTAGAGGAGATCTCGTCCAGGGTTTTATTCAGGTTAAACTCAGGCTGGAATAGAAAATTTGTCTCTATATGGCTCTTTGGAGAAAGGAGTTCATCCGGAAGACTTGCTTGAGTAATGGTTCCTCTTTCTTCTATAACAACGGTTCTTTCGATTACATTTTCCAGCTCCCTGATATTCCCCGGCCAGGGGTAAGATTCGAAGACCTTTATCACTTCAGGAGCAACTCTTTTCTTCCTTTTTCCCATCTTATGGCAGTATTTCTGGATAAAATGAGACACAAGATAAGGAATATCTTCCTTTCGCTTATTTAATGGCGGCATCTCGAGAGAGAGGACATTAAGGCGGTAAAATAGGTCTTCCCGGAATTTTCCTTCTTTTATATTCTTTTTTAAATCCTGATTCGTGGCTGCGATTATTCGAACATCCACGGAAATTTCGTCCGTTCCTCCCACTCTTCTGATTTTCTTCTCCTGAAGAGCTCTGAGGAGCTTAACTTGTGTCCAGGGAGTCATCTCTCCGATCTCATCCAAAAATAGAGTCCCGTGGTCTGCCACCTCAAACATTCCTTTCTTATTTGCAATCGCACCTGTGAAAGAGCCTTTTACATGGCCAAACAGCTCGCTTTCGAGCAAGCCCTCGGGTAAAGCCCCGCAGTTTATGGTAACAAAAGGCTTTTCCACACGCAGACTCTTGGAGTGAATGGCGCGGGCTGCTATTTCTTTTCCTGTCCCGCTTTCTCCTGTGATAAGAACCGTTGAATCGGTCCTTGCTATTCTCTCAATCAGCCCGAATATTTCATTCATTACCCTGCTTTCTCCAATTATATTCTCGAAACCGAATCTTTCTTTGAGCTGTTCTTTCAGAAGGATATTCTCCTGCCTCAGCCTTTTCTTTTCCAGGCCCTGGGCAATGATGATTTTCAGTTCTTCTATATCAAAAGGTTTGACAACATAATCTGCTGCCCCTTCTTTAAGCGCCTCTACGGCCTGTTTGATAGTACCGAAAGCTGTGATCATGACAACAGGAACATCAGGTCTTTTTTCCCTGACATGCATTAATATTTCCATTCCGCTTATTTGGGGAAGTTTTATATCAGAAAGAACGATATCAAAGTCTTCTCTATCGA
>Ga0265596_1001603_pt1 | contig 10567 bp, 7 predicted proteins | sample saktaG_FD_190143 | JGI IMG/M metagenome (GOLD analysis project Ga0265596, IMG submission 190143) | Saline water microbial communities from Sakinaw Lake, British Columbia, Canada - sak_2013_06_06_60m | ecosystem: Environmental > Aquatic > Non-marine Saline and Alkaline > Saline ...
CATGGCGCCGATAAACGATTGGATTGCCTTACTTCGCATCGATTTTTTAGCTATTTTATCGGTAATCCAACCGCCTACTGGACTGAAAAGAACTGCAGCAAGGAATACCATGCCGGATATGGTACCGGCAGTGGCTATATCCATGTTCAGATATCTCACAAAATATGTTGGCATCCAGTATATGAGACTGTTGCAGTACAGATAGACAAGACCAAAAGTTATACATAGGGTAACTAATGTTTTGTTCTTAAAAAACTCTTTCATCGTGGCGGCAAAACCGGATGCGGCACCACCTTGTTTTTCTGCTTTCTTATGTTTGTTCACATAATCCGGTAAGAACCACGCTAAAATTCCGAAGATAATTCCCGGTACGGCTACGATCATAAAAGTAGCACGCCATCCCCAGGTTACAGAGAGCACACCACCAAGAGACATCCCGAGGGCTGTGCCTACCGCTACTGCTGTACCCCAGAGGCTAAGTACTAAGGCTCTACGTACTTTCTTGATAGTGGCGCCTATCAGGGCTATGCCGCCTGATACGTAACTGGCCTCTCCTACTCCGAGTATTCCCCTTGAGATCAAAAGCTGACTAAAATTAGTGGATAGCCCGGAGAAAAATGAACCTACACTCCACACAATTGCTAATATTGCAATAGATTTACCCCTCCGCCATTTATCAATTACATAAGAAAGTGGCAAGGAGAGAATCGCGACCATAGCAAGCACAATTGTGCCCAATAATCCCAGCTGTGCATCAGAAAGTAATAACTCTTTCTTCAAAAGCGGAAACATTGGGCTTATTACATATCTGACGGCAAAGTCCATTACGTATAGGAGGTAAATGACAATCATGATCCACCAGATTTTGAATTTAGGTAACGGTAATAATAACTTTTCCTCTTTCTCGTTCTCTTTTTTATCGTCGTTGATTGGTTGGCTCAATTTAACCCCTCCTTTATTGATTTCGTATGCTCCGTTTTTTAATTGGTCGACTCATATAAGCTGTACAGCACCCCATTAATCAAGCCGTAACTAACTTAGTAATCTGGCTATTTCGATATTCGTTCTCGTATTGTATCGATGCCTTGTACCCAAGTGCTGAATATAAGTAGCTGCCGTTGTATTTGGCGATCCAATCTGAAAGAGCATCGACCAGCTTGAGAGGGTTAATCCATTCCCGCAACCGCAATAGCTCCTCTTTCATTAGCCTGAATACCCGTTTTGTATCTGCATTGCTCTTGGGATTATTATGAATATTTATATTATATATATCGAAATAATATTAGTCAAGACAATATTACCCAATATTGACAAATATTGTTGACGGTGATATATTTTGAGTGGGATGATCTAATGTAATAAATTTATGGGGGGAATGATGGATTACTACAAAGCATTCCAGTCACTTGTAAAAAGTGAAAAAATCGAGTCCAAGCAAGCGGTGTTTTTTAAAGGGCGAGCCACTACTTATGGGGAATTGCTGGATGAGGCTGACAGGGTAGCTATAGCGTTATCCTCTGTTTGTGGGGTCAAGAAGGGTGATACTGTAGGTATATACTTGGGTAACTGTCCTCAATTTCTATCAATCGTACTTGGAATTGCCCAGATTGGTGCCATCGCGCAGCCGGCAAGCATGCTACTTACAGAATATGAATTGAAGCCGCAATTTGATCAAGCTAAACCCAAAGCGGTATTTGTTTCTCCCGTCTGTTTACCGACGTTGGAGAAAATAGGTTCACCTGGGCTTGAATCCAAAAATATAATTGTTATGGGTGACCAAGCCGACAAAAAGCACGGGTCGTATGTAAATTTACTGAGACAGGCTCATGGCAAACTACCTGCTGTGAGTTTAAATGGTAATGATGTTGTGCTTGTGTTGTTTACCGCAGGAACCACAGGTACACCTAAGGGCGTTATGCTGACTCATAAGAACCTACTCGCTGTAATAAATGGCCAAGCAAAACGGACGACCGGCGTGGGTGAATTGGTGAGCTTATGTGCTGTTCCTCTCACGCATATATTTGGGCTTAATACACTTACGTTTGCCAGCCTTTTCCGCAAGTGGCCTGTAGTTATGGTAGAGTGGTTTCAGCCTGAGGAAGTGGCTCAGATGATTGAGACATACAGGATCAGTTATGCAGTTGGAGTACCGTTAATGATTCAGGCGCTGGTTGACTTGTCCGATAAATACGATATGAAATCTCTTAGACTTCTCGTGTGTGGGGCAGCACCGGTGCCGGAGGAGCTCTATAACCGTGTGGAGAAAAAATTGCCGTGTATACTGATAGAGGGATGGGGTCTAACTGAGGGAAGCGGCAATGCTACGCTCACTGAAATTGGAGTACGTAAGATTGGCTCTTGCGGTAAACCATATGAAGGAATTGAATGTGCTGTAGTGAATGAAGATGACAAAATCCTACCGGCCGGTGAGGCGGGTGAATTAGTTCAGCGTGGGGCAGCCACAATGAAAGGATATTTGGGGAACCCGGAAGCCACTAAAGAAGCACTGAAAAATGGTTGGTTGCACACCGGCGACATTGCGCGGATTGATAAAGATGGGTATTTCTATATTGTGGATCGAAAGAAAGACATGATAATAAGAGGTGGTTTTAATATTTATCCTTCTGAAGTGGAGGCTGCCCTCTATACACTTCCTGATGTGATTGAGGCTGCCGTATTTGGTGTTCAGGATGAGCGCAAAGGGGAAACGGTAGCATCGGCGGTAAGACTTAAACCCGACTCCAAAATAAGTGAGCAGGAACTCATTACTTACTGTCAGAGCAGGTTAGCAAGGTATAAAGTGCCAAAATATATCAAAATTGTCAAAGAGCCATTGTCTAGAACCATGACCGGCAAAATTCAACGACGCATAATAAAAGAACAATTTGCACATGAGTTTACGAAATAATTTGAATTATGAAGCTCTTATGCATGCTGCATTACATACAATAATATAGGAAAAAGCCAGGACTACGTTATTGTTGTTGTAGCTCGTATTGGAATTGGATATAAGAGGTATTTTGATCGTACTTAAGGTATAAAACGTTTTAAATTAATTGTTCATTAAAAATAAATAGCGATTTAAAGGAGGAGGTATTGAAGAAGCTATCTGATAATATTTATGTAGAAACACATTATTTTGCACCCAATGTAGGTTGCATTGTTACTAATGAAGGCGCTGTGCTGGTTGATAGCCCGTTTTTACCTAAGGACGTGTATCATTGGAAAGACGCCGTAAATAAAATAGCAGGAAGCAGTGGCTGTAGATATATAATCAACACCCACTCACACTTTGACCATGTCATTAATAGCTCTGTGCTTTCTCCACACATTATCAGCAGTGAGGCATGCTTAAAAGGGTTCGCACACTATCGGGACAAAAATAATTTATATAACGATATAAAAATGTTCTTTCCCAAAGAGTTCGAGCAGTATGAGGAGGACTTTAGCAAGACTGAGATTAAATTTCCGGAAATTACATTTTCTGAGAAATTAATCGTGCATCTCGGCAATATAGATATTCAGTTAATATGCTGTGGAGGGCATACCAGAGGGAGTACACTGGTTTATGTGCCTTCACAGAAAGTTCTGTTTTGTGGTGACGATATAGAAAATAATCACCATCCGGCGATGGGAGCAGCGCATTTTGCTACGTGGGTTAAGATTTTACACGATATAGAACATATGGACGTCTCTTATATCGTACCGGGGCACGGTGAAATAGGGGGTAAAATACTGGCAACGAACATGAGAGCATATTTTGAAGAAATGATCGGAGAAGTGAAGAAAAATAGAGACGCTGGACTAGAATTTAAACCGCTAATAGAAAAATCGAGACAGCATATGTTGAATTATTTGCCGGTTGAAAATGAAGATGAGATGAAATTCACGGTGGTAGGCCTTTCCATAGGGATAGAAAGATTGTGCAAGCAACTGTGGCCTGAGGGGATCTAAAACGGAGGATATAAATTGCCTGCAGATAATGTTACTGAGCGAATTAAAGCCAAAGCATTAGTAAATAAGCTGGCTTCAGGCGATGAAGCTGCTAGTATTATTCAAAAAGCAGCTAAGATTGGAATTTCTGGAAATATTCCTGCTCTCGATGAAGCTATAATCAAGAATGCCAAAGAGGGGACTGATTTTGCATTGACGGTTTGGTCAGGTGCCGTTGGGCTTCCGGCAGACATAATGTTGGGTGGGGCTGGAGTTATTGCGAGACGGGTAGGACAGCAAAGTCTATTACGCAAATCTATAAATGAGGGCAAGGTAGCATATAGCGATTTGCCTTTAGGCAGTCTTTATCAGACTATGCGTGCCGGTGAATTGGGAGCCCTGGACATTGCCATAGTCACTGCAACTGCAATTACAGAAGACGGGAATATTATTCCTTCCTTGGTGGTCGCTGACATGCCCAATTTTGTAGATATGGCCGCGAAGGTAATAGTAGGCATTGACATGTGTTGCCCCCCGGAAATTGAAGGGCTACATGACATTTTTCTTCCTAAAAACCCTCCTCACAGAGGGAATATACCCATCTATAAGACCTCTGATCGCATCGGTACAAAATATATACCATTAGATGCTAGCAAGATATCTCACATTATACCGGTGCAAGGGGGCATATCATTTCCAAAACAACAGGCAGACGATATCAGCATTAAAATTGGGAAAAATGTGGTCAAATTTTTACAAGATCAGGTGGCAGGTGGGTGGTTACCACCAAATTTACTACCCATCGAGATTGGTGTTGGTGGTGCATCAGCGGCTATTCTTGATGAGCTAGTAACTTCTAATTTCGATAATCTTGAATTCTATACCGCGATTGTCGGAGACGGAATTCTAAATTTAATAGATCGTAGGAAAGTGAGGGCCGCAAGCGGAACGGCTCTCATGTTGTCAGATGAGAATTTAAAGAAATTCCTTAATGATATTGAGTCATATAAAGAGTACATAGTATTGCGACCTCTGGAGATAAGTGATTCACCGGAAGTGGCCGCGCGGCTAGGTATTATTGCCATTAATGGCGCAATTGAAGTAGATATCTATGGATTTGCCAACTGTACTCATATAGCCGGGGGAAGAGTTATTAATGGCATAGGTGGTTTAGGGGATTTTGCCTCTAACTCATTTATTAGTATTGTTATGCTGCCGTCCGTCGCCAAAAATGGAGCTATATCTGGCGTGGTTCCGATGGTTTCGCATGTGAGTTTGACGGAGCATAATGTAGATATAGTAGTAACTGAGCAAGGAGTAGCCGATTTACGCGGATTATGTCCGTTGGAGAAGGCAGAAATAATAATACAACAATGTTCACATCCATACTACAGGCCTTTGCTGATGGATTATTTTACCAGGGCTTCTCAAAAGCTCGGAGGACATCAGCCTCATTTATTGGATGAAGCATTATCATTCCATCAGAGGTTGTTTACGAAAGGAACAATGAAAGTGTAGAAAGACGAAAGAAAAAAGATATAAAAGGAGTTAGAAATGAAAAATACATTGGCAAAAAAGTTAGCTGATTTTACCCATGATTTATCGTTTGATAGGTTGCCGCCGGCTGTTGTTGAGAAGGCGCAAATAAGTATCATAGATGCCTTTGCCTCTGCTTTTAGTGGGTATGAACTCAAAACTTCACAAATAGCTCTAAAAATCACAGAATCTTTGGGAAAGAAAGGCAAGTCTACTATATGGATAAACGGTCGAAAAGCGGATATTTTCGATGCGGCCTGGACAAATTGCATGCTTGTTCATTGTGCATTACATGATGATATGCAATCATCATCGGTTGGTCATATGGGTTCAATGATCATCCCGACGGCTCTGGCTATTGCTGAAGAAATGGGTAGTAGTGGCCAGGATTTGATTTGTGCAATGGTCTGCGGCTATGAGGTGGCCGGAAGAGTAGCTGCAAAGAATTCCGGTACTACTATTGTAGCTAACGGATTCCGCGGTAGCCCCGTTTTTGGAACTCTGGCAGCTGCCACAGTTGCAGGAAAATTGTTGGGATTAAATAGTGAGGAGATGAGAAATGCCATATGCTGTGCGGCCAGCTTTTCTTGCGGATTGCTTGAGCCTGCAAATAGTGGAACAGAAGAATGGCGTTTTGAGAATGGGAATGCTCTGCGCGGTGGTATAATGGCAGCTTTTTTGGCCAAGCAAGGGCTTCACACTGCGGCTGAAGCATTAGAAGGAGAATGCGGGTTTTACGCGTCATTTGGTGGTAAGAATTTAAGGGAAAAAATATTAGCTAGCATGGACGAGATCACCAATACCCTGGGTAAAGAATATGAGATCAGTAAAAATCTTTTTAAGCCCTTTGCTACCTGCGGGTACAACCAGATAGGCGTTGAAGTAATCAGCCGTATAGCTACTGAAAATAATATTGCATTTAAGGATATTGTAAGTGTAAAAGTCAAGGTTTCCCCGGAAAACAAGGCATACCCTGGAGGTGATGAAAGTGGACCTTTTACATCTTTCGACCAGGCACTCCTGAGTAAACCTTTTTCCGTTGGCGCTGCTATTAAATATAGGGATATGCAAATAGAGCAGGTACAACATTTCGAGGACCCGGATGTTTTAGAAGTAGCTAAACGAGTAGATACAGAAGCCGTCGCAGGAATGGGGGATTTCGATTTCAATGTGGAGATTGTTCTCAGCAGTGGAAAGGTGATCACGGGCAACGCAAGTTTGATGGATATAACTAATTATTATCTGAATAAAGAAAGAGCCATAGCCAAATTTAAGAAGATGAGCTCAAATGTGATGAGTGAAGATACGCTCTCCAAAGTGGCTCAGGCGATTTTTCAGTTGAATGAGATAGCTGATGTATCAAAATTGACCTCATTATTTAAATATAAAAGGATGAGCACGAAATAATTCAGACAGTATCGCGTAGTTGTAAGAAAGATAAGAAAACGTTATTTAGGAGGGAGCTACGCTAATGGCAGATGAAATTTTAATAGAGAAAAATGGCTTTATCAGCACAGTTTCCATAAATCGCCCTGAAAAAAGGAACGCTTTGAATCTTGATGCATTAATTGGCTTGAAGGGTTATTTGGGTAGCTTAAAAGATGTTAGAGAAACGCGGGTAGTAGTAATACGAGGTGCGGGTGACAAGGCCTTCTGCGCTGGAATGGATATTGGGATCCTTCCAAAGGAAGGGGTCAATATTGATGATTATTTACTCAGTACCTTGGAAGCCATTATGGCCTGCCCATGCATCGTTATTGCTATGATAAACGGGCACGCAGCAGGTGCAGGGTGCGACATATCCAGCGCATGTGACTTTAGAATTGCTGCTGATTCGGCTCGATTAGGTATAACTCCGGTCAAATTAGGCTGGGTATATTACTATAGTTCCATCCAACGTATTATTAATCTGGTTGGCCCAGCTAATACCAAAGAACTGTTCTTCACAGGAAGATTAATTACAGCTCAAAGAGCAAAAGAAATGGGATTAGTGAACTATGTTGTTCCTCTGGAGTCACTATCTGAAACCGTATATTCTTTAGCACAGGAAATCGTGGGCAATGCGCCTTTAGCTGTTTCGGGTACGAAAGCAGTTATTAGGAAATTGCTTAGCATTCAAGACCCAAGTACTGAAGCTAAAGCTGAGATGCAAGCAATAATGGATGCTTGTCGTAAGTCTGAAGACGGCCAAGAAGGCGCACGCGCCTTTCTGGAGAAACGGAAGCCGGTGTACAAAGGCAAGTGATAGCCATTAATGCAGAATTGCGAGATCCCCTGTTTATCCAGTTTTCGTATTTACTTATTAGCGAATAATCATGTTGTATCGTGATAATACGGTAATAAATATTAAGTGGCCAAAGTGAATTCACATGATAGAGAATTGCCAGGAAGATTATATTTTTCGTTATAAGCTCACTTGCGGATCAAAAAATGGCAAGAGAATTTACCAGCATCGTCCCACCGAGTTTATCCGAGTACTTTTAGAAAATCTGCTTAATATTGCGGTATTACTGGAAGAAAATAAAGAGGTAAAAATTAGCAGTTTTAGGTTATTAAACAATAGTGAAGAAACCTATCCGATATTTTCCAAAGACAAAAATTTAAGTGCTTCTGTTAACCCCGCGGGGAAGTTGAGGAGAAATGATTTAGATGCCGTGACGAAGAGTAATTATTTTTACCAAGATGATAAGAACGCCTCTTTTTATGAGCCTAGAATCGCATTAATTAAAAAATTAATAGAATCCGTAATATCCTTAGTAGATTTTGAAAATGAAGGTCTGGATGTCAAGGTGGATGGTTTCAGGCTGAAAAACTTACAAGACTGGATTGTCAAAAGCAGCGGGGACCCTAGCGAAGTTCTGGAATATGCAGGCAGTCATTGCAATTGCAATTGCACTTTTTGTTGCAATAAAGGGAATCATCCATCGGTTGCTATCTCAAACAGGTCGATACGAACAGTTCAAGATGAATATGAAGAGATAAAAACTAGAATTAAATATTTTTCGCCAGCATCAAAAAGATCGTTATTTGCCAGCGCCGGTTGTATTTACGAAGTTACGGAAAGCCCTTTTTTCATGGATGTGCTCAAACTGCTTAGACAAAAATCTTCTAGTCCAATCAGGATAACAACTAACGGCGTAAATCTGACTCGCGATTTCATTGCCGAATTAGCAAGATTTAACCCGGTTTACTTATACTTGTCTTTGAACAGCACTTCAACGTCGCGCCGCCGGAATTTAATGAAGGATCACAAGCCAGAAATAGCCATCAACGCTCCGCCGTTTTTAGCGCAACATCGAATTCCCTATTCGGCTGTGATAGTGCCATGGCCAGGAGTAAAAATAGATGAAATGCTGGATGACCTCTCATCCACAATAAATTACATCGCGAAGTTTGAGCCACACCTTATTCAAATTAATCTGCCAGGGTATTCAGAATATCTCTCACCTGTTTTGCCCTTTGACACACAGCAGATTTGGGGATCGATACTCAGGAGGGTGTGGGAGTTGAGGAGGAAAGTCGATTCTCCTATCGTCATCATGCCTACCATGTATGAGGAAAATATGTATCTGTCTTGGAAAAACATACCTCAAATTATCGGCCTAGTGAAAAATTCCCCCCCTTATTTAGCCGGGTTACAAAAGGGAGACATTATCTTGAAGATAAATGGCCTGGTCATTCAGAGCAGGGCCCAGGCCTGCGACCTTCTCTATACAATTAATCAGGGTGATATAAGTGAAATGACTCTTATAATTGAAAGAGACTCACAAAAATTAGAAAGAAAGTTAGATTTAACACAATATTCTTATCCTTATAATAGAGAAATCGATCCTAATCTCGGCGTTGTCTTTATGGGAACAGGGCTTCGCACGAGCTATATAGAGAGATTAAGGGAAATCATCCAGAAAAACCAGGCAAAGCATGTATTATTTCTCTCTTCATCACTGGTCAAACCTGCCTTCGAACAATGTCTTCTAGGATCCCTCGTTTTTAATAGTGGTCAAGTAAAACTCGATATTGAAATTCCGCAAAATCGGTTTTTTGGTGGGAATATATCTATGGGCGATTTATTGGTTGTCGAGGATTTTGTTGATTGTATTAACGAATATATAGTTAAAAAGAAATGCAAACCGGACTTGGTAGTAATACCCTCTTCCCCGTTCAATTTGAGTGGATGGGGTAGGGATCTTACTGGGGAATGTTATCTGAATATCGAAAGAAAAACGGGTATAAAAACAGAACTTTTAGAATGCGTCACAATATACAACTAGCCGATCCTGAAACAAAATATTTGGATATTTGAATAAGGAGGAGATATAAATGCTTAATGAACCGGAAGAGATAAAGAAGAAAAAAGTGGAGTGGGAAGAAAACACGGTGCAACCTGCACTAAAAAGATTCCTGCTTACTGAATCGCCGACCCGATTTTATACACCTGCAGATGTTGGAGAGATTGATTTTTTAAATCAAATAGGTTTTCCGGGACAATATCCCTTTACTGCCGGCGCATATCCAACCTATCCTTATAGACCCGCTCCACGTTCGGGCTATCAAGGTGCTCCTGGGTTGAAAAGGACTTCAATATATGCCGGTTACGGTTCGCCGGAGGATAGCAGGGACTTTTACTTGGAAATGCGGGAAAGAGGGCAAAAGGGAGGACCAAATTTAGCTTTTGATTTACCTACCCAATGCGGATACGATTCAGATAATCGATTAGTGCGAGGTGAAGTTGGGAAAACGGGTATGGCTCTCGACACATTGAGGGATTTTGAGGTTCTTTATGAAGCTTTCGTCGGCGAGATGGATCTGGATCGTATCGCGTCAAATTTCACGGTTAATGCTGATTCTAATATAGTTGTGGCGATGTATTTTGCTCTTGCTGAAAAAAGGGGTATATCCCCGGACAAATTGAGAGGGACCCCTCAGAACGACATATTAAAAGAGTTTATTGCACGTGGCACATATATTTTCCCTCCAAAGCCATCAATGAGAATGGTACGCGATAGCATTGTCTTTTTTAATAAATACTATCCTAAGATGAATATAAATCAACTAGGTGGGTATCATATAAGGGCAGCCGGTGCAACTCGTGAACAGG
>Ga0265596_1001607_pt1 | contig 10542 bp, 6 predicted proteins | sample saktaG_FD_190143 | JGI IMG/M metagenome (GOLD analysis project Ga0265596, IMG submission 190143) | Saline water microbial communities from Sakinaw Lake, British Columbia, Canada - sak_2013_06_06_60m | ecosystem: Environmental > Aquatic > Non-marine Saline and Alkaline > Saline ...
CCCTCGACGGAGGCCCCAGAGGGCTACCGCGCGATCCTGGCTGTGCAGAACGCCTCGCGCCACGAGTTGGCGATCAAGCGGTCCGACCGCCTCGAAGACCTGCCCCAGTCCGAGCAGGAAAAGCTCCTGGCCGAGCCGATCCGCCGGAACCTCCGGTTCGTGCTTCAGTCCTTCACGGATGACTGGTCGGCTGCGCTGTCGATCAGGCAGGCCAAGCCCGCGGCCAGGGTTTCGGCCATCGTGGACCTGCTTGCGCTGACGACGGTTATTGACCGCATCGGGCAGTGCCGCTACGAGGTGAAGGTTTCGCTCCAGAACCGGACGCACCAGTTCCTGCCCGTAAGAGTGCCGGCCGGGCTTAAGCTCTGGAGCGCGATCGTCGCCGGTCAGCCCGTGAAACCCGTCACGGACCCCAATTCCGCCGCGGGCGTGGTGCTGATCCCGCTGGTGAAGACTGAGCCTGGCGGCCTGCCGTACGACGTGCAGCTTTATCTTGCCGGCCCGGTCGGCAAGCGGCTCGGGCTCATTGGCGAGATCAAGCCGCCCGCCATCACGATCGAGGGGATAGACGTGGAGCGAGCGACGTGGTCGCTGAGGTTGCCTGCGGGCTATCGCTACATGAACCCCGGCGGGAACCTCTCGCCGATGGCGGCACGGGTTGGCAACCCGGTTGCCTTCAACGACACGACGCTGGGACAGGCCGAGAGGTTCTTCAAGTCCAATGTCTCCCTGGAGTCCGCTCGTGGCAAAAGAATAGCCGGGGACAACTGGGGTTTTTTGAACAAGAAGCTGTCATCCGATATCTCCTGGTCCCGCCAGCAGGTCGAGGCCAATCGGGGCAAGCTCTCGTCAGGAGAGTACGCGAGGCTGCAACAGAAGCTCGACGACCAGGCCAACGCTCAGGAAGTCTTGAAAAAGGCATGGACTGCCCAGCAGCAGCAGTCGGCCGGGCTGGATAACAACAACGTCAACGGGTATCTCAACTCCACCACGGTCAACCCGGGCGTGATGGAGACGGCCCGCAACGGCGCACTGCTGGCGCTGCCGGAGTTCGTCCGCGACGCGGCCAAGGAGCAGATCAAGAACATCAATGAGGAAATCGTCTCCAATGCGGGCATTATGAATGCGCCCGTCAAGCCGGTGGTGGTAATGACCGACGGAAAGGCAGCGCGATCGGATGAGGGCGGCAAGGGAATGGACGCGGGCAGATTGGATAAGACGGGCACGGGGACGCTTGGCCTCGGGACGGCAGGCGACAGGCTTGTCCTCGGCGAGGGTGACGAGGAGCGGGCCGCGCAGGTGGCCCAACTCCTGGGCAAGCTCCAGGTCGAGCAGAGGCAAAACCAGGAGAAGCGCCAGTTGGCGCTGAAGTCGCAGTTGTCGCAGTTGGGCGGCGACAACCGGCTCGAGCGGTACTACGGCAATCTCAACAACTCTGGCAGCAACGTCTACGCGGGCGGCACGCGCTTCAGTAACGGCATCGACATGTCGGGCTCGGGTAACCTGATCGTATCGGGCGGCAACACGTACACGGGCAACACCACATTCACGGGCACCAACGCGTACACTGGCGCCACGACCATCAACAACGGCACCCTCACCATAGGGGGCGCGGGCACCCTGACCTTATCGGGCAACAACACCTACACGGGTGATGGCATCGTGGTGGCAGGGGGGACATTGCAGCCTACGGACAGGGCTAACACAGGTCAGTTTAGGTATTCCGACGACGAGCAGGACAAACCCCGACTCATCGCCACCCTCACCGAGCATGCCAAGGCCTTGCGAAGCCAGCAGAAGTACGGGCAGGCCCTGGAACTCGTCGGGGGTATTTTGCAGATCGACCCGGCCAATGCCTGGGCATCCAACGAGAAGCAAACGCTGACCGAGTTCAGCATCATCCAGAAGGACGTAGCGACGCATCGCACCGAGCGTACCGAGGAGGCCAAGGCTGACCAACGCGAATCAAACATCCCATGGTACGAGTACATCCGCTATCCGCGCAACTGGAAGCAACTTGAGGAGGCCCGCGGGGAGTTTCAAGACGCAGCCCGCCGGCAGCCGGCCCAGCCCGGCGAGGCGCAGTATCGAGTCGGCGTGCCAACCGCACCAACCGGGGCGGTTTCAGGGGATCGTGTGCCAGACGCCGTCCATGAAGGCGAGTACTACAATGATTTCAGTCGCCCCACCACCGTGACCTACAGTGTCGGCGACGGGACAGCCATAGTCAACTCGGACGGCGGCGGGTGGGGTGGCGGCGGCGCCGGTGGCGGCGGCATGAGCGCCGGGCTGGCCATTGCACACGGGACTTTCTCGCTGTCGGTCAGCCTGCCCGTCCATGAGGCGGACGGGGCCGGCGGCGTCCAGTTGGACTTCCAGGGCCCGGGCGACAAGCCCACGGTCAGCATCCTGGCCGTCGATGAACGCCTGATCGAAGGCGCACACAGCACCGCGGCAGTGCTTGTCATCGCCCTGGCGTGCTGGCTTGTCTGGATGGTAGGCCGGCAGATCGCCCGCCGCAATGACCCCGCGCCTCGCCTGTTGGCTGCCTACGTGCTGCTGGCGGCCGCGACGGCCGGCCTCGTCGCCGCCGGAGGCGTCAGCGTCCTGACGGGCCTGCTGGTCTTCGGCGCGATCGTAGTGCCCGTCGAACTGATCCATCGCCTGCTTGCGAGGCGAAGACCAATCCCAGGCTGAACTTTCCTTGCCCCTTTTTTGGCGGGAATATAGAATCCCCACTCAGAGGCCCGCGGCGGTCGCGGGTCAAGCTGGTTGGCAAATATCGTTTATCGCACTTCATTTCACGAAAGCGAGCCGGTTCATGCACACAACCACCGTATTGTTGATTGCCTTGGGGATTATCGCTCCATGCCTCGTCGGATGCGCCGGGTCCACCGGCCTGTACAAGGATGACCTGGCCTTGCTGAAACAGCATACCGACGTGATCGAGCTGGCCGACAGCACCGGCCTGGGCCGCGTCGCCGTCGTGCCACAGTATCAGGGCCGGGTTATGACCAGCACGTGCGAGGGGCCGGACGGCAAGAGCATGGGCTGGATCAACCCCGCCGCCATCAATGCGGGCATTACCGCCGGCGCGATGAACGCCTACGGCGGGGAAGAACGCTTCTGGATCGGCCCGGAGGGCGGGCAGTTCTCGATCTACTTCAAGCCGGGCGACCCCTTCGACATCGACCACTGGAAGGTGCCCGCGCTGATCGACACCGAGCCGTTCACCCTGCAGGGCGGACGGCTTGCCGACCGGACATGCACCCGCGCCGTGTTCCAAAAGGACGCAAAGCTGATCAACCGCGCGGGCTTTGCCTTCGATCTGCGGATCGACCGCACCGTCGAGGTCATCGAGCCCAAGCGCATCGCCGAACTGCTCAAGTTGCCCGCCGGCGGCGATGAACTGTCGATGGTCGGCTATCAGACGGTCAACGCCATGACGAACACCGGCAAGGAAGCCTGGGCGCCCGCCACCGGCCTGCTGTCGATCTGGCTGCTGGGCATGTACCCGCCTTCGCCCCACACGACCGTCGTTATGCCCATCAAGCAGGGCGACGAGAAGACGCTCGGGCCCCGGGTGAACGTGTACGAGTCGTTCAACAAGCTCGACTCTGCTCGCCTTCGGGCCGAGCCCGGCGAGGTGTTCTTCAAGGCCGATGGCCTGTACCGCTCGAAGATCGGCCTGAGCCCCCAGCGAGCCACGCCGGTGCTGGGCAGCTACAATGCCGACGACAACATCCTGACGGTCGTCCAGTACGATCAGCCGCGGGACGCCACCCAGTACGTCAAGAGCACGTGGGAGATTCAGAAGGACCCGTTCGGCGGCGACGCGACCAACAGCTACAACGACGGCGTGCCCGCCCCTGGCAAAAAGCCGCTCGGGCCGTTCCACGAACTGGAAACGTCATCCCCGGCCGTGGCATTGAAGCCCGGCGAGAAGATCACTCACACCAGCCGCACATTCCACCTGACCGGCCCAAAGCCGGCGCTGGACAAGGTTGCCCGGCAGGTGCTCGGCGTTTCGTTGGACGAGATCGCCAACGCGCTGCCGTAAGAACGGCTGGTTTTACTCGCGGGCGGGGCCGCCGCTCGGGGCGGGCGATACTGGGATCACGCCGGCGGGAAGCGGCAGCACTTGGACCTCGAGGGGTTTGCCTGGCCCCATCTGGCTGGCGACAAGGCCCCACTTGTTGCCTTCGTGGCAGGCGGTCGCGTCGTGGAGCACCACCCGCCCGGGCAGGCCGGGGATCTCCACGCCCATGGGGTTGTAAATGTAGGGCTTGCCGGAGATGGGGCACTCAAGCGGCGGGCAGGCCTTGCCGCCGGCCTGTTTGACGGCTGAGAGGTCCGGCGGCAGGCTTTTGTGGGCCGCGTAGTAGAGCAGCAGTGAGCCGGCGATGTCGTGCAGGCGCGCAGCGCATGGGTCGAGTGTGGCGTCCAGCGTGGTCTTGGGCTCTGGCTTGACAGGCACAAAGGTGCATCCCGCCAGCAGCACAGCCAGCACCGTCAGGCGCGCCGTAATCGCTATCCTATTCCGATGCATCACCACCTCCTGCGGGGCCTTGGTCCGGGCCATTGGAGGCGCCCGGAGGCGGGGCCGAGGGTTGGGCGGGCGCTCTCCATGGACCTTCTCGCCTTGGAGTTCGCGTCGGGGTCCCTACCGATGTCTTTTTGGGGTCCGATATGATGATGGTCGGCATGGTGGTCGGGTCGGCCGGCATCGTGGTCGCGCCGAGCTTCATGCCCTTGAGTTGCTCGTCCAGGGCATCCTTGTTTTCGCTCTTGTTGAACTCCTTGCTGCCCTCCTTCTCTTCCTTCGACATCTGGTGGAGTTGTTCGGGCAGGGCGGCCACGTGGGGCGTAAGGAAGATCAGCAGTTCCGTCTTGGACTTGGTCTTGATGGTCCGCCGGAACAGCGCGCCGACTCCCGGTATGTCACCCAGGACTGGCACCTTCTCGATAGTGTCGGTGATGCGGTCTTCCATTAGCCCGCCGATAACTATGGTCTGGCCGTTGCGGATGGCAATGCGGGTCTGGGCAGACCGCTTGGCGAATACCGGTGCGTTGACCGTCTCGCTTATCGGCACCGTCGTGCCGGTGAGCGTGGAGATCTCGGGCGCCACGTCCATTATCACCAGCCCCTCGGGGTTGATGTGCGGCAGGACGTACAAAATGATGCCGATGTCATTGTACTGGATCGTGTTGATGGTCTGGCCGGTGTCGGTGATGCGCGAGTCGGTGATGAACGGCACGACGTTGCCGACAGTGATGGACGCCTCCTGGTTGTCGCTGGCCAGGATGTAGGGCCTGGACAAAACGTTGAGTTTGCCGATGCTCTGCAAGGCCCGCAAGGTGGCGGTGTAATCCACGTCGATGACCTTGGCGACGAGGCCGCCCGTTGCGCTGGCCACGCCGAAGTCGGTGCCGATGCTCGACCTGGCGCTGCCGGTTCGGATGTTCAGCGCGGAGAACTCCACGCCGAGGTCCGTGGTGTCGTCATGTGTGACCTCCGCCAGGAGGACTTTTATCAGCACCTGTCTCGTCGGACGGTCCAACTCCTCGAGGATCGCCTTGACGCGTTCGAAGTTCTTGCTGGCCGTGCGAACCAGAAGCGAGTTGGTGTCCGCGTCCGCCACGACATAGACCTGCCCCGCCAAGTCCCCGGCGGCTGCGCCGAGAGGGCCGATCGACGGCGTAGAACCGTATGACCGCCCGCTTGAGGAAGTCCCGCTGCTGCCAAATCCCCTGGACGACGAACTGAACGGGGAACTGGACGACGAGCCGAACGGGGAACTGGACGACGAGCTTCGCCCGAAGGACGAACCGGACGACGAACTTCGGCCGGAAGACGAGCCTCGCCCGGAAGACGAACTGCCGCCAAACGGCGATGTTCGGCCGGATGTCGAGCTTCGGCCGGAGGACGACGTCCCGTATGACGAGCCGCCTCTGGAGGTCGTGCCGGTGGTGCCGAAGATGTTGTTGACTACCGACTCGACGTTCAGTGCCTGGGCGTTCTTGAGCTTGTAGATGAAGACGGCCACGTCAACGGTAGGGTCGGAGTCCAGTTCCTTGACGATGCTGTCTATGATGGTCAGCGTTTCTGGAGAGGCGCTGACGACGAGGTTGTTAGTTCGCGTGTCGGCCGTGGCGGTCACCTTGGCCTGGCGCGCACCGGCGGAACTGCCGCTGGAGGTGCTGTTGCTTCCGCCGCGGTCGCCGCCGCGGTCGCCGCCGCGGTCGCCGCCGCGGCCGCCGCCGGGGCCGCCGCCGCCGAACAAGAAGGAGAATCCCCGCCCGCTTTGCTGATTGGACGTGTCTTCCTTGAACAGGTCGGTAATCAGCTTGGCCGTGCTGGTGGCGTCGGCGAATTCGAGCTTGTATACCTTCACCGTGGCCTCGCTGCCCATCTGCCCGTCGAGGGCGCTGATGACCTTCAGGATCCGCCGGATGTTGGCCTGCGTGTCAGTGTAGATCAGCGAGTTGCTGGCCTGGTTGGCCGCCATCGTCGCCGCGGCGGGCACCATGGCCGTCAGGTCCGCTTTGAGCTTTGTGGCGTCGACGAAGCGGACGGGGATCACCTGCGTGACCATCCGGTCGGACTCGGGAACCTTGTTCGGGTCGTTGCCGAACTGGACGGGGATGTTCTCCTTGGCGGCCTGGCCCAGGGTGACCACCTTGAGGTTCCGGCCGGTGTAGACGGCCGCGTAGCCCTTCTGTCGCAGGACGGTGTCCAGCAGCAGGACGGCCTCGGACAGAGTGATGGGCAGCCGGCTGATGACGGTGACCCGGCCCTCCAGGACCGGCTCGCCTACGACAATCAGGCCGGTGGCCTTGGATAGGTACTCCAGGACGCTGCGAAGCGGGGCGTTCTGGAAGTTCAGGAGTAGCTGCCCATTGGGCAGGGTCGTGCCGTCGAGGAACACGGGCCCCTCCGGCGCCGGCGCGGATGTCGGCGCGGTTGTCGGCGTGGCGGCTGGGGCAGAGGCCGGCATGGTTGTCGGCCCGGTTGTCGGCGTGGCGGCTGGGGCAGAGGCCGGCATGGTTGTCGGCCCGGCAGCCGGGGCGGATGTCGTCGTCGGCGTTGAGGGCGCCACCTCGACGATGACGGGGCCGGTTGGTTGTTCCTGCCCGCGCGTGGTCCCGGCGGCCAGGAGCGTCAGGCACGCCGCGGCCAGGATCCCCCGCGTGAGCAAGCCGGTCTGCCGACGGGCTGTTGTGCTGTCATGCATCGCGGCTGTCTGCGAAGGTCGTATGTTCATCTTCCCAACTCCTGCTGGCGCCGTTGGCGCATTCGTTCGAGAATATCCTGGAGCCCGTCGGAAGCCGGGACTGACGTATCGCCGGCTGACGGAGATGTGGTCGGTTGAGTAGTTGCCGGGGACGTTGTCGTGGTCGTCGGCGTGGGTGTTGACCTCCCGCTCCGCGAGGTGCCCGAAGCAGCCGCGATCGGGCTTGGCGCGGGCGCGGCGAATCCCATTGACGCCGCCCGCGTGCCGATCAAGGTGTAGCCGACCTTGACTATGCGGAACTTCCCGTCGCGGTCGTACTGAACGGAGTCGAGGTTGACTGCCCGCAGGCGTCCCTTGCCCACGACGTCGCCCGGGCTGACCTGAAGGATCTTGCCGGCCTTGGAATCCTCGAAGAAAGCCGTGTATTGCGGGCCCTCCAGGCCGACGCCCAGCAGCACAAGGTACTGGTCGGTGTCGATGGGCCTGGGCGGCGGGGGGGTGTATATTGACCGGGGCGACTCGACTCGCACCGTGCGTACGACCGGGGGCCGGCGGTTGCGGTCGAATATGTTGCGATCCGTGAGGATTCTAAAGTCTTCCCATTTGGTCATGTGTGTAGGGGTCGCGCCGGCGGGCTTTGGCGCGGGCTTGGGCGCCGTGGCCGCCAAGGCGGCCGAGGCCAGCGCCAGGACGGCTATGGATCGGAGCATTGGGAGTCCGAGAATCATTTCTTTTCGCCTCCTGCCGACGCGGTTCGGACGTTGCCGGCCGGCGGCGTCTGGCTGCCGCCTGGCGCGTAAAGGGTCGAGAAGTCGATCTGCACCGTCAGGTTGTCGATGCCCGGCTTGGCGCTGTTGATCTGAAGCGACTGGATCCTCAGCGGGAATTTCGCTGTTTCCAGCCGCCATATAAATCCCGCCACGGCCTTCATGTTTCCCCCGCCCGCGGCGTGGAAGTACCTCTCCGGCAGTTGGGAATCGCCTGTCGAGCGGTCCTGGCGGATGACCGCCGAGACCTTCATCGCCGCCGCTTTCGACCAGCCGTCAACGGCGCTTAGGACCTGGAAATCCGCCTCCTCGCGTTGGTTTTTCATGCCGCTGGCGACCATCTCCTGCCACTTGGCGCTCATCTGGCGGCTCTTCTGGAGCAGCAGCGTGGTGTTGAACATTTCCTTGTCCAGTTGGGTCCTGCGCTGCTTGGCGTAATTGCGGGCGTCCCATAGCGGAACGAGCACATAGTAGTCCAGCAGCAGGATCGCCAAGGCCGCGCCCGTCAGCACAAAAACCACTCGCTCTCTCTTTGAGAAAACCATTTATCAGTCCGATCCGCCGAAAGAGAAACTTAATGAGAACGACACCTCGCCGCCCTTGGGGTTGGCGCGCGTGGATATCGACTGGACGTTTGTCAGCCGGGCATTGCCAGCCAGGCTATCCAGCACGTCGAGAACCGCTTTGTTATTCGTGGCGCTGCCGGTAACGGTGACATTCATGGACTTGCCGGCCACAACGGCGTTTATCTTGTCCGGAGCCTGGATTGCCCCACGGGCCTTTTCTGCCTCATGGATCGTCACTTGCATCGCCCATATGCGTCCCTCGGGCGGGAACGCCAGCGTCATTTCCTTCAGGCAATCGAGGAAGCCGGGACGCTGGTCGTACCAGGTCCGGGCTAGTTTCGTGCGGTTGATTACGCCGTTTGCGAGGGCGATTTTCGGCTTGAGGTTCAGCGACTGGGCTTCGAGCCTGGCTATCTCCTGGCGGTCCTGCTGCCAGTCCCACAGCAGGAAGCCGACCACGGCAACGAACACGCCCGCCAGGATTGCCGCCCACGTGATCTGGCGTGTAATGAAGGGCTTTTTGACGGCACTGAGCCGCGAGTGAAGGAAGTTCACCGGAAGCGCCTGCCCTCGCAAGGCCGCCAGCGCCACGGCCGAGGCGGCGCAGAACTGTCCCGGCCACGGACCCTTGCCCAGGCCGTTGGTGTGGATGTCCTTCGGCACGGACTCTACTCTCACCGCCAAAGACAGCCTTTGGGCCAGGATGTCGCTGGCTCCGGCGTCAAGCTCGGCCTCGTTCCAGATCAGCAGTTCACGCGACCGGCCCGTGGGGGCGGGCAGCAGCATGACCACCCGGCGCAGCTCGGCGATGAGCCGTTCGAGCCAGCCGTTGGCGGCGCCGGAATCGTTGCCGACGGCGACCGGCAACTGGCGGAGCGTGCGGACGCCCGTGGCGGACTCGGTCAGCAGTTCGGCCCCGCCCCTGAAGACTCTCAGGACCAGCCTCTCGGCGTCACTTGCGGCGGGGTCGGTCCCAGCCGCCAGAGCCAGCGTTGATGACGTGATGCCATCGACGCGGAGGCCCGCGGCCTGGCCCATGGCTGTAAGCTGCTCGACGGCTGCCCGCGGTGCGGCCACCAGAAGGGCGCTCGTCGCCTCCCGCCCATTGTTGTCGGCGGGGGCGTAGTCGAAGACAAGGTCCTTGAGGTCAAGGGCGAATTCCCGTTCGACCGCCAGGGAGAGGACCTGGCGCACCTGTCCGCCGACACCCGGCGGCAGCGTCTTGTCGCGGGCAGTCAGAGAGCGGGCGTCCAGCCCGATCACGCATCGCGACGCGCCGAAGCCATTGTCCTTCAGGAACTGCCGCAGCGCCTTGCCCAGCCGCAGAGGCTCATCAAGGCCCAGAGCGTCCGGGAAGGCGAACTCCGCGGCGCCGGAGGCATCGGCCCCGTCGTTCAGTGGCGTAAGCTCGACGGCTGTCAGGGAGCGACCTTCAACCGCCAGGCCGAGGATTCTACGTTTTGACAACATTCTACCGGACCTCCAGGCCGGTGGTGGATTCGATCACGTTTTCCATTCCCACGCCGGCTCGCAGGGCATCGAGTATCACCGGGTCCAGAGGCCAGCCGAGGCTCGTCAGGTCACGACGGTATACCACGCGAGGCGGACTCTCTCTAGCGTCCACCACGATCCGGCAGCGGCGAAATGCACGCCCGTCACCGGAAACGCTTACGATGTCGGCCGAAAATTGGTACGACTTGCCCGTGATCAGAGAGCCGATAAGCACGGCCTTGTCTTGCGGCAGTGCCTGGACGACCCAGGCAATGCCTTCGTCCATCGTCCGGCTTGCGCGGCGCTGAATGATCGCGTCGGCCTCCGGATCGCCTATTCCCGGCAGGCACAGCAGCACGTCTCTTGACGCGGTGCTGATGTTTATCAACCCCCGCTTGACGGTGCTGGCGCTGTTGGCGCTGCTGCCGCCGCTCCGGCTGCTCCGGCCGCCGCCAGAAGAACTGGGGGGGGTGGCGGTTATCT
>Ga0265596_1001612_pt1 | contig 10516 bp, 10 predicted proteins | sample saktaG_FD_190143 | JGI IMG/M metagenome (GOLD analysis project Ga0265596, IMG submission 190143) | Saline water microbial communities from Sakinaw Lake, British Columbia, Canada - sak_2013_06_06_60m | ecosystem: Environmental > Aquatic > Non-marine Saline and Alkaline > Saline ...
CTTTATTCGTGTCGATTGTCAATTTATCTTGACACCCGACGACAAAAAAGACCAAAACCATTATAAAAAAATTATTGTACTTCATTATCCTCTCTCCTTAGTCTTTTGCACTGTCGACCTTAAAATGTTGCCTCTGATTTTAATATATCAATCCGGTGATATTTTGTCAATATCATATCCAACATGAATTAAAACCGATATTCCAAACCTGCTAATATCCACAAATTGTATTTCCGGGGCGGATTGGATTTATCCACGATTGGCAATAATCCTGCGCCACCACGCAGATCAATATAAAAGTGTCCGGCATAATGCAGACGGCTGCCGGCAATGACACCCAGATCATATTTCCGAACACAGTCAACATCTTCAATAATTTCGGAACCGCCCACTTTATTGCTGGACGTTGCAGAGATATTCCAGGCGATATATGGTCCAAAGACTATATCCGGAACCAAGGATTCATTAATTGACACTGCAAACTGGAACAATAATGGAAAATCCAGGTAATTCAATCTTAAAATCGCTTCTCTTTTATCACCCGGACGATCATTCTCGTTTTCATATATATAATGATAGCCACGCATGTTGAAATTTATCTCCGGTCGGAAATACAAATTATCGGCTACCGGTGTCAACAAATATGCACCCAGCCAGCCTCCAGGGTTCCAGGATTCCTTGGTGACATGATCGCCCCATAACCGGGCAACCGTTATCCCACCCATTAATCCAAACTGTTCAATCTGAATTTTTGCTGCTACCTGGATCTGTAAAACAAGACAAAAAAGAACAATGCCGATCAATCGCCGTACTGTTGCATTTCTGTAACGATTAACATATAAAAGTTTAGTCATGATTTGGACAACAATTGAAATACTAGCAGCGGTTCGATGCGGTAACGACTGCCAATTCCTTGAAAGAAATGGTGTTTTTCAATCAAGTTCAGGCCGAGTTTCGTAATGATAATGGACTGCCCGCCGATCTGATCGGTAACCACAGCTTCACCTTTCTCAAAAACCCCATCACCCCGAAAGGGCGAGGGAATCCGCCCCATGGATTCAAAGAATTTACCGGTAATTCCGGGATACAATACAACCTCATCTCCCAAACCCGCCCGGGTCCGTTCATAGGCATTGCTAAGTAGTTGTACAGCTTCATCAACGGTCCGGCCAATCTCTGCCAATTGTCGCAGGTCGCTGGCGATGATCTCATCGACTGGCCGTTGATCATTGCCTAAAAATCCATCACCGGAAAATTTTGAGGCAGCCAGATTAGTAACCAAATTTTTATCCTCGGGAGTTTCCTTCATTCCTTATCCTTTTATGCAAACTTATCAAAATAGATTTTCTCTTTCGGCATCCCGGCCTTTGTCAGAATCTCGATACTCGCGTCAATCATACCGGGCGAACCACACAGATAGGCCTCATGCTGACTGCAATCGGGGAATAATTTTGGAACGATTTCCGTAATCCGGCCTCGTTCACCTTTCCAGTCGGAATTTTCAGGTTCTCCGGAAAGCGCCGGAATATATGTTAACCAGGGTAATTCCTTTTCCAGGGCTTTCAACTCATCAAAATAAAAAAGGTCCTTCTGTGAATGGGCGCCGAAAAAGTAACTGGCTTTACGGTTAATATTTTTCTCTTTCATATCCCGGATAATGCTCCAGATCGGCGCCATCCCGCTACCACCAGCGATGAAGATAATTGGCGCCTCCGTCCCGCTTAAGCGGAATTCTCCATAAGGACCGGAAAAATTCACCGGCTGGCCTTCTTTTAGGTGATCAAACACCCAGGTTGTGCAGATACCGTCTGGTACCAGCCGAATGTTTAACTCAATCGCCTGATTATCCGAAGGGATTGACGCTACCGAATAAGCCCGCATAACCGATTCCCGGCCTTTATACTCTTTTGACTCCAATTGAATATATTGTCCGGCGGTAAAATCGATCGTCGCCGGATCTGTCAGTTTAATTCGTAATTCGGTAATGTCATACGTCAGCGGTTTTTTATGTTCGACGATTCCTGTGAACCGCTTTACGGAAAACAGTTCTTTGGGGATTTCAATTTTCAGGTCATTTCTGACTTTCACCTGGCAGGACAGACGGACATTGGTCTTGCGTTCTTCATCACTGAGATATGGTTCTTCCACCGGTCCGATCGCACCGCCGCCTTCCAGTACTTTCAGTTTGCAATAGGCGCAACTGCCGCGACCGCCACAGGCGGATGGGATAAAAATATCATTCTCCGCCAGTGATGCTAATAATGACGAACCGCCGGCAACGTTTAGTTCCTTTTCGCCATTATTTATGGAAATCTTACACTCACCGTAATTGAGAATGCGTTTTTCAGCAAGAACCAGCAGAAGTGCCAGCACCAGACCTGTAATCGTCAGGAATCCGGTTGCGATTATTACAGAGCTAATCAATCCACACTCCAACTAATTTATATCTTGATCATTCCCGAAAAACCAACAAACGCCAGCGACATTATGCCAATGATGATCAATGTAATTCCCGGGCCGGCCAGGCCATTGGGAAGCGCCTCTTCACGGATTTTTTCCCGGATACCACCAATTAATGTAATGGCCAGAAACCAGCCGAATCCGCCCCCCAGGCCAAAGGCGAACGTTTGCCAGAAACCGTAGGGTTTATTCAGCATAAACAACGATATACCCAGAATAGCACAATTTACCGTAATCAATGGTAAAAATATCCCCAGGGCATTATATAACGCCGGGGAAAATCGTTCGATAATCATTTCGATCAGTTGCACAAATGCAGCAATCACGATAATGAATGTAATCAGCCGCAAAAATTCCAGATGAAAGGGAATCAAAATATACTGATACACCAGAAAATTTAACGCCGCCGTTGAGGCTGTTACAAAGATTACTGCCGCTCCCAGGCCCATGCTGGTATCCACTTTTTTCGATACACCCAGGCATGAGCACATGCCCAGAAAGCGTGCCAGAAGAATATTATCGGTGAAAGCCGCAGATATGAAAATGACGATGATCGATGTAAATAAACTCATATCCTGTATTGCTGTCATAGTCTATCCCTGCCGTTTTGGGGTTGCCGGAGACAGATTCCTGCCGATCCAGGTTGCAATAGCCAGCATGAAAAACGCACCGGGCGGCATTACCATAATCGTCCATTGATGCCACCAGATTTCCCGGGCCGGCAATGCGTATCCCAGGATTGTCCCGAAACCCAGTGGTTCACGAATCAGGGCAATCGCCACCAGGATCAGGGAATAGCCCAATCCCGACGCAATTCCATCGAGAAATGACGGCCAGGGGCGATTTTGACTGGCAAAGGCCTCCGCCCGTCCCATAATGATACAATTCGTAATAATCAGGCCAACATAGGGACCGATGAAGCGATGAATATCGGGATTCAGGGCCTTGATAATGATATCAACCATCATCACATAACTGGCGATGATCAGGACCTGTACAATCATCCGAATCCGTCGGGGAATGTAATTCCGCAATGCCGAAATCGTCAGGCTCGACAGCGCCGTGGTAAACATTACTCCAAAGCACATAAACAAGGTGTTCGCCAGCAGGTTGGTGACTGCCAGGGTTGAGCAGACTCCCAGCACCTGACGAAAAATGGGATTCTCTTCCCACAATCCTTTGATAAATATTTTCTTTGCTGTATCTGCCATCGGATTATTCCTTTTCCGATTGATATCGGTTATACATTTCTCTGAACAGATTCAGTTCACTATTCAATAATTTTTCCAGGGCAAGCGACGTCTGGGTTGCGCCGGTAATGGCATCGACGCGGTTTGTGAGATTAGGTCTTGAAGATGCACCAACAATCAGGCGCTGATCAACCCGTCCTGTCCAATCAATTTCCAAATCCTTAAACTGGTCAGTAAACCATTTTTCCTCTATTCGTGCGCCCAGCCCCGGAGTCTCTTTCTGATCCAGAAACTGGATGTTTATCACTTGTGACAAATCCGACGTCAATACGATAATTCCTTCAATCCGGTCCCAGAATCCCATCCCAGAAAAGACAAAACCAACATCAGATTTATTAGTATCTCTTTTAAAAAATGTCTCAAAATTTCTGGTATCTGAAGATAATGTTCTAAAAATAATATTTTGATCAATCGCCTGCTGATAAGCTTGAGGAGAATCACCATTAACGTCTAACAGAAATGCATTACAAACGACGCGATTGCGGTTAAGTGTCTCATTTTTTGCTAAAGTTTTTAACGTCGAATAGTGGACAAGGGAAATCGCTGAACCAAACACAACACAAATTGCAACAATGAAAATGAACGTATATGTCGCCGAGTTCTTATTCATTTTATCACCGTCTTTTTCCTGGATTGGAACCGTTTAATCCAAAGATCCAGAGACGGTGCAATGGTATTGCCTAGCAATATGGAAAAAGCAACTCCACCAGCAAAAACGGCTTTATAGCGGAAAAAGACAACCATCGCTCCGATGAAAATTCCGTAGATCCATTGTGAGAGAGGCATTTTGGGAGCACTGACCGGATCGGTCACCATAAATACCGCTGCAAACAGTAATGCGCCCGAAAAAAGGGTAAATAAAAACGGTGGAACTGCATCGATACCAAACCCAATTCGAAGGATAAGATTTAAACCAATTGCCCCGATCAATGTTGAAACGATCAGACGCCACTGGGCAGTTTTAGTATAAATTAAATAGATACCGGACAATATAATGATCAACGCACATACTTCGCCTGCTGAACCGGCTGTCAGTACCCGTTGGCTGCCATCAACATTGAAAACCTCACCAATATTGCCAAAAAACAGATTCCGGATATCCGTCACAAATCCAAAATCGCGACGGGACCACATGGGTGTGGCTGCTGAAATAGCATCTGTAATTTTCAGATTGGCCTTCGTCAGCATGTCCGGTGTACGTTTAAGCGCTGCAAAACTCCACTGGCTGAATCCACCGGGAAATCCCCGAAACACCGGCACAAACCGGGAAGTGGATTCGATCGGAAAACAGACATATATAAAAGCCCTGGCGACAATTGCGGGATTAAAGACATTTTTCCCAAACCCGCCAAAGACCTCCTTGGCAAACAATATTCCCACAATTGCCCCTGTGGCTGTCATCCAGAACGGCAAGGTTGGCGGCAAGGATAATCCGTACAGAGCCGCTGTGACAAACACGGCGTAACTGATTTTCCCGTTTCGCTTTGATGTCATGATCCATTCTGTCAGAAAACAAAAAATGGTCGCGACCAGCACGTTAGCTGCCACTCGCCAGCCAAAATAATAAATCCCTGCTAGTGCAACCGGAATAAGCGCATAGAGAACTTTCAGCATCACTTTTTGTTTCAGGAAAGCCGGTTTACGCATAAAATATCCCGCGTGATTTGATGGTTTGTTAGTTTACTTCATGTCTGTAATGCAATATAATGAGTATCTGCATTGCATGCAATATTCAACTCTGGCAATTATACTGATAAATGGGAATCGATTTCATTGATTCGAGCGTTAATTTGGTCAAATTCCGCATGTTCAGATTCCCATTGCTGAATCGCTGCTTCCAGGGTTTTTTTCAATTCCTGTTGTTCAGTGTACATTTTTTGAAACTCTTCCTGTCTTTCGGGAGAAAAAATCTCACTACCTATGAACAACTCATCCAATTCCTGGATTCGCTCTTCCATTATGGAAATCTGCTGTTCGCTTTTTTTGACCTTCTGTTCAGCTCTGGATAATTCTTTTGAAAGTTGCCGTCGCTCCTGACCGAGTTGTTTTGATGAGTTCTGGATGCTGGTAATTGCTTTTTTATCGGTTTGCTTAATCCGGGTTTTAATGTCCCGATCCAGGTAATCCTGCTGTTCTCTGGCAAGAAAATCATCGTAATTACCGGGATAGAATGAATAGCCATCAAACCGTAGTTCCAGAATACTCGTTGACAAATGGTTTAAAAAATAACGATTATGGCTGACAAATATAACCGTTCCGGGAAAGGCCAATAGCGCATCCTCCAGGGATTCAATGGCCTCGAGATCCAGGTGATTCGATGGTTCATCCAATAAAAGAATGTTGTGTTGCTCAACCATTAATTTTGCAAAAATCAGTCTGGCTGCCTCGCCGCCGCTTAAAATATCAGTCGTTTTATAGATATCGTCGGCACTGAACAAAATCTGCCCAAGAATTGATCGAACCGACGTAACTATTTCACCGGAAGTATACGCATATAACCAATCGAAAACCGTTGTATTTAATTCAATCAGATCACGATGGTTTTGTGCAAAATAACCCACATCGCTCTCGAATCCCCATTGAATCCTTCCCTCGTCAGCTTTTAATACACCCGCGAGAATTTTTATTAATGTCGATTTACCCACTCCATTCGGCCCGATGACCGCAATCCGATCGCCGCGGTTAACATTCAAATCAAGATTATTGAGTACAAGCAAATCATCAAAGGATTTTTTCAGACCGGAAATTTCCAGGACTTGCTGACCCGAAGGTCGCTTTTGCACAAATTTGAATGACGGATGGATTCTGGTAGAACGAGTTATAACGATATCTTCCATCCTGTCAATCTGTTTTTTCCGACTAACGGCTTGACGGGCTTTGGTGGCTTTGGCCCGAAACCGTTCGTAAAATTCCTGAAGTTCCTGGCGCTTTTTCTCAAGACGTTCAATCTCGACCTGTTTTTGCTCGAAGTCCATTTGTTTGGCTATCAAGAAAGCATTATAATTTCCTGTATATATTTTTATCATCTCATAATCTATATCGATAATATGAGTGGAAATTTGATTCAGGAAATACTGATCATGGGAAACAACTATGACGATTCCGGAAAATTCCTTCAGGTACTCACCCAGCCAGGCAATCGAGTAGATATCCAGGTGGTTATTCGGTTCGTCCAAAAGCAGGATATCGGGTTCGCCAAACAGACATTGCCCGATCAGGACCCGCAGTTTATAGCCTCCGGATAATGTTGACATGGGTTGCTGCAACTGGTATTGACGCAGGCCAAGCCCCTTTAACAGAATAGCAGCCCGGCCATCGGCATTATAGCCATCCACATCGGAAAGTCTGTGCTCCAGCTCGGCCAGTCGGCCACCCTCATTTTCTGATAATGTGATTTTTGATTCAAGTTCTCTTTTCTCATTCAGTAATGCCCAGAGCGCTTCGTTCCCCATGAGAACAACATCAATAATTGGAATATCCTCATACTCAAATTGGTCCTGTTTCAGTACACCCAGCCGCATCGTTGAAGGGATTCGGACTTCACCTTCCGATGCTTCCTGTTCACCACCGATTAGTTTCAATAGGGTAGTTTTTCCTGATCCGTTTGCACCGACAATTCCATAGCGTTTACCGGGTGTAAGATTAGCGGATACATTCCTAAAAAGTACCTTGTCACCAAACTGAACGCCTATATTATTCAATTGAATCATGGAAAACACTCCGGTAATAATTAACGCCCGGATTGTAAGAACTTTCTTACAGATAATCAAGTCTTGTCCGGTATAACATCAATTTTTTAATAAATCTGTAACTTTTTATGTGTTAACTTATTCTAAGTGAATTAGTTAAACGAATTAAGATTGCTTTTTGAATGCGTTGACTATTCTTTAAATATATTGTATATTAGGCGGCTTTATTTTAACCGATTTGCTGAAATGGAGGCATATGTCGGCGAAAACATCAAAATCAACGTCCGATAGTAACCGGGCTTTGAGTAAATATCTGGAAGAGATCGGCAGTTTTGAACCACTCTCCCCGGAAATGGAAATTGAACTCGCGCAGCGTCTGAAACAGGGCGACCGTGAGGCCTTAAAAAAATTAACCGAAGCCAACCTGCGTTTTGTCGTCAGTGTAGCCAAGGATTACCAGGGACAGGGTCTCCCGTTGACCGATTTAATTAATGAAGGCAACCTGGGCCTTATCAAAGCGGCTGAACGTTTTGATGAAACCCGCGGATTTAAATTTATTTCCTATGCTGTCTGGTGGATTCGTCAATCGATTTTGCAAGCATTAGCCGAACACTCCAGAATTGTACGTTTACCGCTGAACCGCGTGGGCACAATCACAAAAATTACCCGCGAGGCTGAGAGCTTGGAACAGCAGTACGAGCGTGCGCCCAGTCAGGATGAAATCGCTCAGGGACTTGATTTAAAGTCAGACGAAGTCTCCGATGCGATTCGGATTTCCCGGAAACATCAATCACTAAACGCTCCTTTTCGCGATGGTGAAAAAAATTCATTGATCGATGTGATTAAAGATGACGCTCAACCGACTCCCTATAGCGAACTGATGCACGAATCCCTTCGTCAGGAAATCCGGGACGCTCTGAATACTCTCAAAGAACGTGAACGAGACGTCATTAAAATGTATTTTGGTATCGACCGCGAATACGCATTGACATTGAATGAGATCGGTGAAGAATTTGACCTCACCCGTGAACGAATTCGGCAGATCAAAGAAAATGCCATTCGACGCTTAAGTCATAAATCCCGTAGCAAAAAATTACGATCCTATTTGGGTTAAAAAGGAAGGAGGTGAATTCAATAATATGGTACAAGTAACAGTACATAACGGTGAAAACCTGGAAAAAGCCATTCGACGCTTCAAGAAAAAGTTCGAAAAAGCCGGTATTTTGAAAGACGTAAAAAAGAACGCCTACTTCGTTAAACCAAGTGCGGAGAAGAGGATGCGCCGGGCCAAAGCAGCTAAACGTGCACACCGGATAGATATGCCATAAGATATCTTTGATTTTTCTTACTATATAAAAAGCCCCTGTAGTTACAGGGGCTTTTTCTTTTTCATCTAAGTCATTGAATTAATCAAATAACCATTTTTTGATTTTATCAGAGACAATCTCCGGCGTAAATCCGAACTTTTCCTTCAGGATTTTTACCGGCGCTGATTTTCCAAATGTTTCAATCCCGATTTTTAACAATGGTCCACGGAATATGTCACCCCAGCCCATCATACTGGCGGCTTCGATTACAACTACCGGAATTCCATCAGGAAAAACCTGTTTTTGGTAATCCGCTGATTGTTTCAGAAACAGTTCCCTTGATGGCATCGAAACAGCCCGAATGGATTTTCCTTCAGGAGATAAGAGTTGTTTTGTTTCAACTGCCAATCCCACTTCGGAACCGCTAGCACACAAAATTAAATCTGGAGTTGGCGAGTCCTCCTCAACGATATAAGCACCTTTTTCGATAGTCTCAATGTGAAAGGCACCGGATCGTTTGAGGGTTGGAACTCCCTGTCGGGTCAGGATCAACGCCGTAGGGCCAGTCTGATTTTTCAAAGCGGTAATCCAGGCGCCGGCGACTTCGGCCGCATCGGCCGGACGAATGACTGTCACATTTGGAATCACTCGCAGGGATGCCAGATGCTCCACCGGCTGATGGGTTGGTCCGTCTTCCCCAAGGAAAATACTGTCATGGGTAAACACATAGATCGCCTGAATCCCCATTAAGGCTGCCAGACGAACCGCTGGTCGCATATAATCGGCAAATTGCATGAAGGTAGCACCAAAAGGAATAGTCCCGCCATACAGCGTCATACCATTGAGAATCGCTCCCATTGCATGTTCCCGAATCCCGAAATGCAGATTACGGCCGCCAAATTGACCAGCCTGGATCGATTTATAGGCTTTCAAATAGGTATTGGTTGATGGAGCCAAATCTGCCGAACCACCAATAAACGTTGGCAAATACTCAGCAATCTTTTGCATAACTGCGCCGGATAATTTTCGGGTGGCAGCGGAATCGACGGGAACAGACTGATTCAGGTCAGTGCTAAGTTTCTGAATCTGACTGTCGATCCAGGACAGATCAAGTTGTTGAAATAAATCCGGCGATTCATTTTTTGCGGTTTCAAATCTGGCCATCCAGATATCGTAGTCGATTTGTAATTCTTCTACCCGTTTCTGTAAATATTCTGAGACTTCATCAGGGACAAAAAATGATTTATCGCTTGACCAGCCAAGATTTTCCTTAGCGGCTTTTAGTTCATCGGCTCCCAACGGGGAACCGTGCACGCCGGCCGTATCGACTTTATGCGGCGCTCCAAATCCTATATGAGTTCTTGCCTTGATTAACGTTGGTTTTTGGGTTTCGGCAATCCCGGCCTCAATTGCGTCTGCTATTTCTGCGTGATTGTGGCCGTCAATTTCAATGACCTGCCAATTGTACGCCTTAAAGCGTTGTGCAACGGATTCCGAAAAAGCAAGGTTCGTCGATCCTTCAATGGAGATATGGTTATCGTCATAAATATAAACGATATTGCCAAGTCCCAGGTGTCCGGCCAGGGAAGCAGCTTCCGACGCAACACCCTCCATTAAATCACCATCACTGACAATTCCGAAAATTCGCTGAGAATTAAAAAGTTTTTCGCCGAATTTTGTCGCGGTGATTTTCCCCGCCAATGCCATTCCGACGCCCATAGCAAAACCCTGTCCCAATGGACCGGTGGTTGTTTCAATTCCCGGTGCTTCACCGTATTCCGGGTGTCCGGCAGTCCGGGAACCCCATTGC
>Ga0265596_1001615_pt1 | contig 10503 bp, 9 predicted proteins | sample saktaG_FD_190143 | JGI IMG/M metagenome (GOLD analysis project Ga0265596, IMG submission 190143) | Saline water microbial communities from Sakinaw Lake, British Columbia, Canada - sak_2013_06_06_60m | ecosystem: Environmental > Aquatic > Non-marine Saline and Alkaline > Saline ...
ATAAGGATATTTTTAATACGGCTGGTCTTCCTCAGCCGCCGACAACTTGGGAAGAATTTTTGACTGATGTGGAAAAATTAACCATTAAAGATGAACGTGACAATATTATTCGAGCAGGCGCTGCTTTAGGCACGGCTCGCAATGTTAATCGGTCAACCGATATTTTGTCTCTTTTAATGCTCCAGTCCGGCGCTCAAATGGTTAATGAACAGAGGACTCAAGCGACTTTTGCCCAAAAAGTTAACCTTAATGGAAAAGATTTTTATCCGGGGCAAAGATCTTTAGAATTTTATACTGATTTGGCTAATCCTCTAAAGCCAGTTTATACATGGAATACTCGGATGGATTATTCTATGGATAGTTTTTCTGAAGGAAAAGCAGTCATGATGTTGAATTATTCTTATCAGATGCCGATTATTCGAGCCAAGTCACCTTATTTGAATTTTGGCATTGCTGCCATGCCGCAAATTGAGACCTCAACTAATAATATTAATTACGCTAATTATTGGGGCTTAACCACTTCTCATAATTGCCAGAATCCTAACGAGGCCTGGCAGTTTATTGTTTGGCTGACGGATAAAGAAAATGCCCAAAAATATTTGGAATTATCCGAAAAACCAACCGCCCGGCGAGATTTAATCCTTGGGCAAAAGGATGACTCAGAATTAGGCGTTTTTGCCGAACAAACCTTGACGGCCTATTCTTGGTATCAAGTGGATAACTCGGCTATTGAAACTATTTTAGCTGATGTGATAGAATCAGTAGTATTAGGCGCTGCGACCATTCAAGAAGCGATTAACAAAGCGGCTAGTGATATAACTCTTTTGATGAAGTAACAACAAGGACACAGAGACAAGGACAGTCCTTGATTAGAGTCCTTGATTACTGATGAAAACTTCCCAGAAAATTCTTATATTAATTCCCTTGCTCTTAATGGGATTATTGGGAGCTAATTTAGTAACAGCCGGCTTTGTTACTGACCCGATAGTGCCCTGTACTGACGATTGTACACTCTGTGACCTTTGGCATTTAGCCAGTAATATCATTAATTTCCTTAGCTTTAATTTAGCTATCCCTATGGCTGTCCTTTTGTTTATTGCCGCGGGAATTATTTTTCTAACTTCTGCCGGCAGTGAGGAAAAAGTCGCTTTAGCCAGAAGTATTTTCACCAACACAGTCATCGGCTTAGTCATTATTTTCTGCAGCTGGATGTTAATTGATACTTTAATTAAAAGTATTGCCACTTCTGGAACTACTGAAGCTTGGGATGTTGTTTACTTTTGGAATGAATTTCCAAGTTGTCCATAAATAATATATGCCTAAAAATAATTTTAAAAATTTTTCTTTATTACTTATTCTAATTTTGGGGCTTTTGACAATTAGCTTGCCTTTAATTAATATTGAAGCGGCGAATATTGCGATAGAAAATCCGCTGGGGGCAAACAGTTTTACTGAACTTTTTCTTAGTATTGCTGATTGGATAGCTGGCATTGCCGCTACGGTAGCTGTTTTAATGGTTGTTATTGGCGGAATTCAATATATGGTTTCCGGAGGCAGTGAAGAAAAAGTAGCGGCTGCTCGCAAAACTATTCAATGGTCTTTAATCGGGCTAATGATTATTTTAGCTTCCTGGGGTTTATTGCAGGCATTATTAGAAATTTTAGGTATAACTATAACTTAATATTTATCTTTATAAAGAAAGGGGGTGAAATTTAGTGAGAATTATCAAAAAGAAATCATTGATTAGCTTATTACCGATAACGACTTTTATGTTTTTAGGCAGCGTTGCTTTTGTTTTTGCGGCTGTGCAGACGCCGGGCGGATTAACAAACCTTTCTAGTAGTAGTGTCGAAGATATTATAAAAAATATTATTAACTGGGCAGCTGGTATTGCTGGTCTTATTTCCGCATTAATTATTGTTATAGCGGGAATTATGTGGGCCACTGCTAGCGGCGACGAAGACCGACAAGGCACAGCCAGGAAAATGCTCATTTCTGGAGTAGTTGGTTTGCTTATTGCTTTAGCTGCCTTAGCCATAGTTACGGTTGTAGTAGGACGACTTTAATATGACAGAGAAAAAGTGTTCGGTCTTGTTTATATTTAGTAATAAATAAAAAAAGCCAGGCGAGCGGTTTCTGTTTTGCTTGTCTGGCTTTTGTTTTTGAATTAATTTGTCAGTTTGGGAGCTTTGCTCTCTCGTTAATCATTTTAACTGAAAAATCATCACTTCTGGATATTTTTGAGATTGATAAACCTCTTCAAATAAAGAGGAGTTCTCTAAGAGTTTTTTAAATATCTGATGTCTTTGAGATTGGTCAGACATTGACTGATTGTCTATAAAAACATATTCGCTCTGGAATCTATTTTTGATAATTTGATATATTTTCTGCCTTCGCTGGGAAAATTTTTCAGTATAAACCGCATCAGGACATTCTTTTTCAGATTGAGAACAAATAATGCCTTGGCTGATTATATTACCCCAGAGCCAGAACAGCTCTTTATCATAAACATACATAAAAGTAGGGTCTTTACCGATAATATAATAATTGTGGTGGTTATAGAAAAATAATTGAGGAAAATTATCCCAACTGGCATTAAAAATAATTGATTGGGCTGGCGTATTTTCTTTCAACCATTGGCCAGCTTCTTGATATCTATTAAAAGAAAGATCAGCGTCTTTTATTGGATTAATTGCTCCAGAAATATTGATATAACCACTCAAGATAATAATTAAACAAAGTAAAATAAAAAGAAAAAGTCTTAGTCGACTAAAGAAATTGCCAATTATTTGGAGAAACCGTTTAAATAAATCTCTCCAATATTTATCTTCTGAAATATATTTAAAAGTAAAAGCAGCCAAAAAAAGAGTAAAAGGGGTCCAGTATTCAAAAAATCGCTGACTCATAAGAGTTAATAGACAAAAGAAAGTAGCTAAAAGACAAGTATAAAGGCGAATAAGCGACAATCTACCTTTTTTAATCCTATTTCTAATGAGGTCTATTATTATGAAAGCCAGTGCCAAACTAAATAAAAAAAGCAAAATCAAGTTAGTTTTTAAAGGGGCACTAATCAGAGACATTTCTGCTCCAATACCTAAAGAAACACCTTTGATTTTATAAAAAAAAGTATAAAAATTTTGAACAAAGATAGTATAAAAATCTTGAGGGAAATCAGGTCGGATAATTAAGCCGATTAGGATACCCATAAATGGATAAAACAGAAGTTTCCAGTCAATTTTTTTAATTTGAAGATACTCGGCTATGATATAAATAAAAGCTATGACTAAAATAAGAGGAGAAACTGCATAGCTTAAGGCATAAAAAATAGACAAAATAAAAAGCCAGCCATACTTTTTTTTGATAATTAAATAAAATCCTAAGATTAAAATTAAAATGGATAGCAGAAAAGGTCGCGAAAGGGTTAAACGGGAGATAAAAGCGCTGGAAGCAGTAAAAAACAAAAGAGTCCAAAAGAAACTATATTTTATTTGAGATTTTCTTAGGATCCAATAAAATAAGGAAAAAATCAAAGAAGCAAATATAACCGCCAAGATCTTACTTCCTACGATTAGATCACCATAGGTAAGGGGTATTAAAAAAACATGATAAAGAAAAGATAAGTCAGTCGGATATTGTTTTAAGATGCTATATTCCCCGGCCAAACTGAAATTATTTAAAGTTTCTTTAATGCCTAAAGTTCGGTAAAGATAAGCGTATTTAATATGATAATAAGCATCAACGCCAGCTAGATTAGGAGATGAAAATTGAATGAGATAAAAAATAAAGGCAAAAAGGAAAAATATAAAAAGAAGTGGTAATAAAATCTTTTCTTTTCTTTTTCTATATTGCCAGCGCAGTTTGAATAAAAAAATAAGATTCCTAAAGCCGTCTTTAAAGGGAAATAATTTGGACTCGCCTATTCTGGGATAATAATTTATATTTTTTTCAGCAAAGCGTAGTTTTGGTTCTAATAAGGTCTTAATTTTTATTTCTTCAGAAAAAGGCATGCCATTGCTGATAAGAGAAAATTTAGATAAGACAGTTTTTTTAAAAACCCACATGCCTGATTGAGAATCTTTAATTTTTGTTTTAAATAAGAAATTAGTCAGCCATGTGAGAATTTTATTACCGATTAGCCGAGTTCTACTAATAGATTCGGGATTACTAAGAGGAAAACGAGAACCAGAAAGAAAATCTATCTTTTTATCTATTAAGAACTTAATTAAATTAATAATTTCCTCGGCGGGATATTGGCTATCGCCATCTAAGGTGACTATAATCTCACCTTTTGCCTTACTTAACCCTGTTTTATATGCTCTACCGTATCCTTGTGTTGGCTCAAAAACAACTATGGCGCCAGCTGTTTGAGCTATTTGAGCAGTCTTGTCGGTTGAATTATTATCTACGACAATAATTTCATCTATCTCTTTTGGTAAAGATTTGATGATTTTATTAATTGCTTCATCTTCATTATGACAAGGGATGACGACAGAAATAGATTTATTGTGATACATTTTTATAATATTATAACAAAATTAAAAGAGGCAGAGAAGCAGATGCTTCTTTGCCTCTTGGTTTTTTAACCTCCTTTTTTATATTAACAATCAATTTTCACCTTAACGATGAATTCGCCTTCATTATCCTTTATCCAGTCCGGACGAAATCTTCCAGAAGCGTCGTAAATGTCATCGTTTACAGTGAAGAAAATTTTACCACTTTGAGGAGCTCGAAAACTAATTTGCTGTCCTACTTTGAACCATTTGCCGTTTTCGCCAATTTTAGCACAAAGAGCCATAAACGGAGAATCTGGGCCAAGGGGTCGTTTCCTTTTTTTATTCCAGCTCCACTTTCTTCCTTCAGGCCCAATCCAACCATAAGCCGCATCGTAGCGATTTTTACAGCCATTAGCTTGACCCGTAGCCGTGATAATAATTCCTTGTCCTTTTTTAGCTTGCAGAGTAGAATCAACAATCAACTTATTTGCTAACACCGGCACTCTCCAGAATCCGTCTAGATCTTGAATAGCTGCGGCTGGCATCTCAAAAGCGCTAGCTAAGGGACGGAATTCGGCTTGAATTTCAGTTGATTTAGCGAATCCCCATCTACCTGTATCTATTCGATGGACTATCATTGTCAAAGCCAATACCATAAAGATTAAGAACAGGATAGTGGTCGCATATCTGGATTTGTAAGGAGTTAGTTCCTTCTTGTTTTTTTCTTCTTCGTCCTTTTTGGTCTCTGCTGAGGGCCCGGATGAACGGTATCGTGTTATTGCTATTAAAGCCCCTATTCCAAAACAAATTCCGGTTACTATCCATTCAGAACTGATCTTTCCAGTTATCTCTTTTGGTATTATGTTTTCCACAATAAGCCATATCCCATTCAAGATAATTGGGAAAGCTAATATCCAGAAAAAAATTCTTTTTGTCATCATTTCCTCCTTTTGTGTCTAAACCCCTTTACTTATTTGGCTTTGAATAGCTGCCATAGTGGCTGCTACATTTACTGGTACGTTCAGAGCACCACCTTCGCTGGTGGCTATAATCGTTGCTGTTTTAAGGTCATCGTAGAGTTTATTGGTTAATATATAGGCGATAACTTGATCAGGGTTCAACGATAATTTATCAGCTATTATTTTGATTTTTTCAAATTCACCCATACCAATCGCCTTTTGATCTATAACGGTTTTCTTCTGGTTTTGTTCAGCGATTGACACATCCTTTTTGGCATGTTGCAATTCCCGGCGCTTCTTTTCTGTTTCAGTATTAAGCTCGATATCGGTTAACAAAACATCTTCTAAAATTATGCCCCATTTTTCTAAAGAATATTTTACTATTTCCTTGATTCTATCAGATATATTTTGGTCTGATGGACTGGTGATTTCTGCTGTTTCTGCGTGGGTTTTTATCGTTGCTGAAATGGCATCATCTATGGAGATTGAACCGCAAACTCCTCTGGCTGCAGAGTCAACTTGTTCTTCTACAGCACATTCCCAGTCTTGAAGATCCGGCGCAAATTTTTCTTTGAATGTCGGCGAAATTTGAATTTCGTAAGTTGCCTTAAAAGCATCAATTGGCCTTACTTTTATTCTTAGCCTGGTTGGCGCAGAATCGTCTTGGAAGTCCAGTTTGTTCTCTTCGTCCATATAAAGCTCTATAAGCTGGGTAGCCATAGAGATTCTACTTTTGACCTTCATTATTCCCGGAAAGAGAATGTGCGGACCAGGTCTCCATTCGGTCCAATAATCGCCAAGGAATTCAATAATCCAGTATTGTGGCTTTGGCACTGTATGGAATCCATAAATTGCCAAAGTCAGGATTATGCCAATGGTTACTAATTTCACTCCCGGCGGCGTAAAAAACAAAATCATTATAAGTATAATTGCAAAAATTACTGCAAACACAGTGACGAAAATTATTGTCTTTTCCTCTGTTTTTCCTTCTTGAGTTTGTTGTTTATGCCCCTGTTTTTGCTGCCTTTTTTCTGCTAACCATACCATAGCAGTCGTTAGCCATACTATAGTTGGTTTCCACATTATAACTATAATGGCTATAACAGGTATAGTTAGTGCAATGTAAACTCCCCATCCTAATAATTCTTTCATTTCCTTACCTCCATTTCAGATTTTTTTATTTTTTATTTAAAGGAACCGTAGAAATTCAAATTCCTTTTACCTAAATTTCTATTGTCTGTATTATATACAATAAAATTAAAAATGTCAATAGTGTTGATTTTTGAATAAAAGGGGATTAAAATAAAAAAAGGCGGACGTGGCGGAATTGGCAGACGCGCTAGGTTTAGGACCTAGTGAGAGCAATCTCATGTGGGTTCAACTCCCACCGTCCGCACATAATTTCTTATCCAAAAAAGCCCGCTTTTGGCGGGCTTTTTTTATTCTTCAGAATTTTCCTCTTGGCTTCCTTCTCTGTGATACAAATCCGGTGAGTCGTAATTAGAATAAAAAGTTTGTTCGGAGAACAGTTCTCCGTTTTGGTAAATTTCTTGAGTCAAGACGGTTTTCATAGAGCCGTCTTCTTTTTTTTCTAAAACATAAGGTCCTTTGATTTTAACCTGGCGGCTATCATCAGTGGCATAAAAATTAAAAGTTAATTGGTTGCCCTGGACAATCCCTTCAATTAAAAGATGATTGGGCGTGTTGTTGATAAAGCGGAGGTCAGGACGGGGTTCATAAACTGTGGCGTCAAATCCCTGGGGAGAGTAATAAACCACCGGAAAAGCATGAGGACTTCGTTCAGTAATTTCTAAACCGCTATTAACGGCTGCTCGGAAAAGAGTGGTCGAAACCTGACAAAGACCGCCGCCGTATTCGGCAACCAATTTCCCTTTTTTAATGACTAATTCCGGCAAGAATCCTTGTTCTGGACCACTGCCTTCTAAAAAAGTATTAAAAGAAAATTCTTCATTGGGATTCAAAATTAAGCCGTTAAATTTAGCCAGGCCGGTTTTTATATTATGAATACGATTTTTAGGCGAACCGGCAAAGTTAGAAGTACCTTGGCCGATTAAGGACTTAATACCCAAATCATTGGTTTGCCCCAGAGCAATTTTGGGCAGTAATTTCTGGGCGGTGATAGTTGTTTTTTTAATGGGCGCTTGAGCAAGAATGTTTTGAATTAACTGGTCAATCGTTTTGTCTGTTTCTAGGCCATAGCCATTTTGAGCAGGAACAAAAACAATTGCCCGATTACCTTCTGTTTCCAAGCGGGCATTAATCGGTTGTTGGTTAATCGTTGAAGTTATTTCTTCCAGATATTCTTTGACTTGTTCATTGTCTAAGAAGAGACCAAGAATTTGGTCATCCGTTCCATCTTCTGGGATTGGTTCGAATTTAATCCAGTCAATCAATCTATTTTTATTAATCGTCCAGACCTTTTCTTCTAGAATTACTTGATAGGGCTGGTCAGCTAAAATTTGTTGTGCTTTTTGACGGGCTGAATCAACTTCATCATTTTCCACTGTCGGCTCATCAAGAATCAGTTGTAAATTAATTGGTTGTTCAGAAAAATATTTAATTCTTTGTGATAAATTAAGTAATAATTCTTTTCGGTCAATGGTTGTTCCCTGGCTTGAATGACGAAGGGAGAAATCATCAATTTCTTCATTGAAAACTAAAGAGGCATTTTGAACTGGCCTTTCAATGTCTTCAAAGAGTTGCCCTGTTTTTTCTTGAAATTTTTTCTCATCTATTTTATAGACTGGCTCTAAGTGATAGCCGGCAATTAAAGCGATTAATTGGTCTTTGAGATTAATCAAAATATTGGCTTGGTGGCCAATTTGATAGGCTTGATTGATGGTGGCCGCTTCATCAATTTGGAATCCCAAATCAGCTAAGTTAGCTGACCAACTCTTTTCCTGATAAAGAAAGGTTAATTCTTGTTCAGCAAAATTATGCCACTTCTCCTTTATTTCTTTTTGAGCTATTTGAGGATGAGAACGGCCAAGATCAAAATTAGCTATTTCAACCCCCCAGGCGATTTTTTGACTGTTGACTATTTGCAGACCAAGGACTAAATAAATGAGGCCAATAAAAATAATTAAGCTAAAAGAGATTACTTGGCGGGAAATTTTCTTCATATTTAAATAATAACATGGCTAAATCAATATAAATAGGGCACTACTGGCAGTGCCCTTAATAATCAACTTGTCTATAAAGCTTATTCAGCCTTGATAGTTATCTTTTTGGTCTTTACTTTTTCCACCTTAGGCAGCCGAATAATTAAAATGCCGTTTTTCATTGAGGCATCGGCTCGATCAACTTCCACATCAACCGGTAGAATAACTGAACGAGAAAAAGGTCCCCAATAGCATTCTTGGTAATAATAATCTTCTTCTTTAACTTCTTCATCTTTTTGCCGCCGGCCTTTGATGGTAATCATATCATTGGTGATGCTAATATCAATATCTTCCGGGCTCACTCCGGCAATAGTCGACTTAATCACTATTTCATTAGGTGTTTGATAAACATCAATGGTTAATTGGCCTTCTGATTCAGCCAGCCAGTCCTCTGATTCTTTTTTTGAAGAAGAAATTTTCCCCTTTTTTTCAAGAGGGGTTTCTTTTTTAATGAAAGGGTCTTTTTCTATGGACATGTCTTTAATAGTTTTGTTTTTTTTAGTTTTGATAACTGGTTTCTTCTCTAGCCTTTCTTCAGGAGATTCTTTTTCTGACCAGTTTGCCCCAGTTAATTTTTCAAAAAAAGATGATTTTTTTGCCATAGATATTTAGCGAACAGAGAACAGAGAACAAAGGACCTGCCTCGCCGAGGCAAGGCGGGCAATATTGTTCATCATTCATCGTTCATTGAGTTGATATTTTGCAAATTGCTTGTTGTCTTTTTAGTTTTCTAAAATAATAGGAAACAAGAAAGGCAACGAAGATTAAAAGAAATACAATCAGCGAGAGAAAAATTATTTTTTGCTCAAAGATTACCCGATTAAAGAAAGTTATCGTAAGGTAATTATAGCAACTATGGAAAATAATAGCAAGAGTCAAGCCAGTCAAGATTAGTTTTTTCCTTTGTTTGGTATAGAGTAGTCCCAGGGCTAGCCAGTAACCAATCATTCCCGAAGCTAAAGCATGGACTAAGGTGGCTCCGAGAAAACGGAGACTAATCACAGTTAGGGCATCTGGAAAAGAAGTATTTTTAAAAATAATCAGTAAGTTTTCCACAGCGGCAAAGCCCAAGCCAGCTATAATACAGTATAGCATAGCATCAACTGGTTCGTCAAATACTGAACTTTTAAGCACCTTATACTTAACCACTGAATATTTTAAGTATTCTTCGACTAAAGCGGGAATCAAGGTAGCCGCTAAAATAATTTTAAAGAGACTGCCTTGGCCTGTCCGAGAGAGCAAAGATGAAAAATCAATAGTTGGCTCAAGAAGCCAAATTAATAATAATTCTAAGACAATGGCTAAAGGAGCTAAAAGCATTCCATAGATAAAAATTTTTAAAACCATGGAATTAGGTTCCGGATGCTTGTCTTTCCTTAAGTAAAAAGAGAGCCAGACAAGACTGGGCAAGAGACCAAGAAGAATGTAAAAAGGATAATGCATATTACTCAAATTCTTTACGAAGTAAACTTTACTTTGGCCAATCTTCAATCATTAAAAACTCCTTTTCTTTAAAGGGTAATTTTTGATAGATTGTTTCCGTAACAAAAGGCGTGAAAGGATGAAGAAGTTTTAGGGAATTTAAGAGAAGATAAGCCAAGACCTGGTTGGTTTGAGCAGCATCTTGTTTTTTAGAAGCTTCAATATATTTATCGCAAAAATCATGCCAGAAAAAGTCGTAGAGCAGATGAGCCGCCTGGCCGAAATGAAAGTTTTCTAAATCTTTAGTTACTTTTTTAGTGGTGGTAGCTAATTGCTTAAGAATTCTTTTATCAGCTGGACTAAGCTTCTTGGGTAATTGACCAGTTATTTCTGTTTTGTTAATTTGTCCTAAAACAAATCTTGAGGCATTCCAGATTTTATTAGCGA